>Ga0123353_10018509_pt1 | contig 10303 bp, 4 predicted proteins | sample TergutLab28metaG_3_FD_92763 | JGI IMG/M metagenome (GOLD analysis project Ga0123353, IMG submission 92763) | Labiotermes labralis P3 segment gut microbial communities from Petit-Saut dam, French Guiana - Lab288 P3 | ecosystem: Host-associated > Arthropoda: Insects > Digestive system > Gut ...
TATTTGGTAATCAATAAGTGTGTAACAGCTGTCAAAGTTTCAAACTTCTCTGGCCATTATCTCCGTAACCGTTCAACTTTGGACATAGGTGTTTTGGGTTATATCGGTATACTTTAACATAAGTAACACCCTCCCGAAGTCTGGCACATTCCTCCTGGGACACCCTTTATGTAGTAATGAGGACTGAGTAAGCAATTCTGGCCTTTTAAAAGGCTACCAGCATCCATCCAGGTCAAGATTAATGTAACAATATACTTGAATGAATGGTACCTTTCAGACCGTCTTTATTGACTCTGTAATTGAACTGTAACATAAATGATAACCATATTTGTGGCCCCGGAAAATTAAAATTTCCTATCATGTATTGCGAAACATCATGTTTTTTGAGTTATTTGCCAGATCACAGATTTCGCCGAATATCAAGCGGCCGCCAAGCAACTGGACTCACCTGACAGATCTCTGAACAGGCACGACGCTTCTCTGAGCCGCCATGTTTAGCTGCCTAGGTAATCTGTCGTTTGGGGGCGTAGATAGGCCGATGGCCGCTGCTGCCGCCACACTCTCAAGTCCACGTGACAGTCGCAGCATCTCAGCCCCGAAATGATGGAGTGCCGCCATGGTGGAGGGCGTGGGTTCAGGAATACTAGAATCCGGCAGCCATAACTCGTGCGTGTCTAGCGTAAGCTCGGTGTCTGTCGAGGCGGCCGAGTGGGTCAGCTGGTTGAGGTGCTGTGGAGTAGACGAGGGGGTCGCCGGTGGCTTCCCAGCTGCTGAGGATAGCAGCAGCCTACGCCATGTGCTCCGGCGTTCTATGCCTGCCAGTTAACAAACAGCACACGGGAGCCTGTAGTGGTGCATTCCTTGAACACTTGGCTGGATAAGTGCATATTGGTTGCTGATGTAAAACAAAACATTTCAGTATTCCCAAGCAATATTACGGCGTCGTGGTCATCTGAACAGTAGTAATGAAAAACTGGTAGATTGTCTAGCGCTAAGGTAAATATTTACTTCGAAAACAATATGTTGTGTACTGTCACCACTTATTTCCCTGGAATTTCTGATTTTGTAGTTGGTAAAGCGTTTCAAGACAACATAAGTGTTTGTAAATACGGTTTCCATTTGAGGTAAATGACGTTATTTGGTCGGCAGTTGCTATTATCTTTCATTGTTACTCTTCAAAATGTTATACAGTAAGGCTTTTTTTTAACTCGGAACTGGAATCTGTAGAGTAAGCGGCGTCATCGGACGTCATGTAACAAGTATCAAGCACTCTATGTCACGCGTATTATGGCACTCTGTATTATGCAATCCAAACACGAACGGCGGTAATAATTCAAAGTGCTTGTTGGAAACGTGCTCCAGTGTCCGTCATGATGTGTTGTAAATGGTTTAATCGAAATGTCAAAGTAATCTGTCAGGCGAAAAGGTTCATTTTGATAGCGTGCATAAGTTTTTTTTTGGGGGGGGGGGTGAAGGGTAATAGCCTGTTACGTATGTGCTTCGTTAGCATGTTTGCCATTGAGATACTGGAAGCATAATACTACTGCTACAACCTATGACATGTCAAACGGGGTGTTACATAATGATGTGTATAACATACCGTCACATTTTAATTTTTGCAGACGCAGCGTCTACACATATATGAGTCCGACATACGATACTCAGATATTATTTATTATTATAATTATTATTTATTGTTTTAATCCCTTACAGTTATTGCTAATTTCTCACACGTGTTACACAGGGTAATACACAAAGGCGTAAATGAAATGAAACAAATCGAATATTACGGAAATTATTTAATTTTTGTAGTGTCTGTATTTACCATATTCGTTTGATCACGGCTGAATGTGGGGAGGCTGAAGTGGGGCCGTCTTCTTTTTTGGTTTAATGTGTGTTTTAGGATTTTGGGAAGTCGAATCGGAGGCTAGGAGTTTCTGTCCCGGTTCATCACCAATATTACAGTACTTGTGTATTTCGGTATAAAGGAGGGCCCAAAAATCAGTTAACGGAAAACATTCTAGCGTGTTAGCGGGATTGCCAGTACGGGGCCATTCTAGTTAATTTTCAAATCGGTATCGTAGCGTTGTGAGTTTTGCGTTGAAAATTGTGATCTTATTTCGAGTAATTTCTGTACATTCAGTAATTAATAAAGCTATTTACGATTTTTAGTGTATGTTTTACTAGTCGGTTATCTGACTGTTCTGCAACTCTCTGTTTAGAAACGAGTTTTCTTAATAGCTGTCTACCAATTTTTAGCTTGAGAATTTCTGTCCTCGCATTTTTCTGTTCGTGGTCTAGCAGACATAGTCTAGTTCGGATCTCAAGTGAAATATAATTACCAACGCGTTTTTGGTGTGTAGAGCGCTTTGAACAATTCTGGTTGAAAATAAAGAGATACGCTCCCGTGTAAACGACAACAGGAAAGTGCGAATTTCCGAGAATTTTAAGTTCCTGCTACTTCTTCATTTGTTTAAATCACCTTAGAGTTATTCATGCCAGGAGCGTTTCTTTGATTTAACACTGTCCACATTTCAGCCCATTATTAATATCAAATAATAGCATTCAATTGAAGTTACCAGTAAGTTTACCGATCGTTAACTTATGGTAAAGCTTCTACTCTATACATGCTGCATCGCTATATACCACGCACATTACCGGTTTTACATACCTTTTGTGATAAAGACTTACGGTACATAAAGCTTCTACTCTATACATGCTTCGTCGTTATATACCTTGCACATTACCGGTTTTACATAGCTTTCGTGATAAAAGCTTATTAAATGTGAAAGGATGTTCGCTGTGATGGCTGAGCCTCCAATCTGAGTGATCTGATGAATGCGGACGTATTTTGCTTTAGGCTAGTTCTGTACATTAAGAAGTGTTTCTGTTAGTCAACTTCCTGTCGTTGGTAATTAGCTGCGGAGACCTAGTAATTATCGTCAGTTGTATAGTATCTGACTAATTAGAGCCTGGGGTGCAACTCTGAACCTCAGGTTTGTTCCTGAGAACCACAGAACTGCCTAAGTTTTCTGTTCGTCACCTAACACGAAAGTTGTTCAAAAATAGCGATACGGAGGGGGATTTGATCTTTATTGGTTTGATTCGTTGTGCTCTTCTGTCTAGTGCATGTCCGGTAAAACGAATTGTAAAGACAGAGAACTTGCATGGAAATCTTTCATTTAAATCAGCTGGAATGACATCAAGTCAGCACAACTTTTACGTAGTGAAACAGTGTGACCGCAATTTAGTCATCAGCAGTTTGTGCCTAAACGAAGCTTATACTTGCCCGGTATGTCTTCTAGTTTCGAAAGATCCACTTAACAAACCTGTTAGGGACAAATCAACGCCAGCTACACATCTACCTGAAGAGAAGCAATCAAACAAGATTTGCCAACGTGGCAGCGCATAGTAATTGCTCTAGACTATACTTACTTCTGTTATACTGCCATTACGCTTCAGCAGATACCTCATCTGGCCTGTGTACTTGGAGGGGGTTGTCGCCTATCCTGTCATGGTCTTTCTTTAATGTGGCAGTTTATGTTCAGTTGTTTGATTATCTGTACGTCTAATTCGATGTCAGACATATCTCACGTGTTAATGGCGCCGTTCGATAATCGGAGCACTGCCGTCGTTGGGCTGCTGTGTCACTGGGGAATCTTTACAATTATGCACTGGATTAGTGAATGTAATTTATTGTCGTCAGATGTTACTCAGTACTTGTGGGGAAGGGTTCTTCCGTCTGCAGATGGGCATTATTTCTTTAATGGTCGAGGCCTGTTCAAAAGAAATAATTTATTACCTAGAGAGGGTGTACCGGGACCCAGCCAGCCGCTTGACCACCCGGTGCCGCCACCTCCTAAATTTTGCTGCTGTACAGCCAGTAGTCTGACCGTCAGAGCGTATGTAAGTAGCATCACTCCGAGCGGGATGTAGAAACAGACGATGGAGCCGATGAGCTTGTACAGTGGGTCAGGGATCTGGCAGGTGCCGCCCACCAACACTGAATCATGGTCCTGTAACAGAAACAGTGTGGTGCCGCGTGGACTTTCAGACTGCCATTTGTGACATGACAGTCATTAAGTACATTTTCATAACTTTACACGCTGGGATATGTTTCGTAGAAAAGTTGTTGCCTTAACTGATTTTGAATTTATGTCTGTGACGTAGTATGAGTCATGAACGTTGCCACCCCCCTTTTTCTTAATACTTAGTTGTTCTGAAAATAAGTAAAGTCTTATTATCGTATCCATAGTTTTGAGGTTATGAAATATGAGATAGAAAGAGGTCAGTAGACATTCGACCTTACAGGCTTACCATATCGACTGCAAGTCGCAGAGGCCTGTTTAGTGAACGTACTTGGAGTACTCCGTACTGAAATTGGTTGACAAACATCGAGCCTATGTCGTGTTTATAAATTGGTGGTTTGTGATTAATATTAAATTACGTGTATGGTTATTGCCAGCGTGGCACTGTGCTGTAATTGCAGTTACTTGAATGCCAACAAGTTAAGATAAATAAAGTACGCGTGTATATGTTTCTTGTGTCGAAATTTACCTTCTGCATTCCATCCCCTAAATGTGCGTCCTATTTACATGATTTTCAGCTTCTGGATATTTGCGAGTTGACTCGGCGTATGTTCTGCGTGGCTACTGTCGAGTGCAGTTTATTATAAACTTCTGTGTTCAGAGCCTGAAGTTGAAATGTTTTTAGAACTCGGTAATTCTGTAACTACAACAACAAATGGTGAGCTTTACATCTGTAATATGTGAACCAGCAACTAGTATGAGGCCGTGTTGCTGCAAACACATCAGTAAATGTTCCGCAACTTGTTGGTCCTGAAGTTGTTTAAAATGTGGTACAGAATTTAACACGTCAATGTGCTGACTGTTTTGCTTCTCTTATATTGTGAAGACTTTCTGGGTCAGGCTAGGTGCTAGAAGAAATGATGTAAAATAATTGATATATTTTCTTTTTTAAAATTTTAAAACCCTCTTGTGATGAAACAGGTTACTTCCATGTGAAGCGTTGTATGCCTTCTAGCTTGTCTTTTCAGAACCTCTGGGGGCACTGAGATGGTTTTCTTGTGGGTTGTCTAGCAAATTATTTGACAGTTATAAATTTATTTTTGTTAGCCCACTTTGAGTTTATTGTTTTGTTAGCCAATGGCGGAGTTGCATTCAGAGGGCCCGTATCTAATTTTTAGTATCCGATGTTTTGTTTTCCATTTGACACACTGTTCTAAGTTTTGACCATTATACAAATCTCATTAGTCAAGCTACTTTTGGTAATAATTAACGTGATATTATCCGGCCATAATTCTGATATATTTGTGAAATGCTGCACTCTGTGGTTATTTGCTGTGTTAAGGTTGTTACTAGGTCTTTTAAATACATTAAAGTAAGAGGAATATAAATGCTGGTGGTGTAATTAAATACAGTGCCTAAAGATAATGTGGTATTATTTTGCTGGCTAATTCTTCCTCGTTTCCCTCTGGTATCACCTTTGCAAAAGGAGGCGAAAGGAGTTTAATCGGATGGTAAAAGGACCTGTCCCTTTCAGACGATGCATATCTCTGTTTTAACCGTCATGTTAAGGTCTTAACTTTTGATACATAAGAATCATGTTGGGAAACAACCATTGCACAACGTGAAAGTTTCGAGTAAATTCTACTGAAGCTTTCGGGCTTCCGGGGTGCACTTAACACGTACAGTGGGGTACATGGAACAATATTTTTTACTCGGGAGCACGTCTGTGACTAGCCGAAGATGTTTCCTCACTGTTCATACTAATTTTCGAATACTCTGTTCAGCATAGTCCACGAAGCAGGATCATTTTTGAGGAGCTATTAATAGCCGTGCTAGTCAAATTCTCATACTGCTGTCGTAATTACTGTGTTCTGCAGTGCACACCACCATATGCAATTTTGAGCCACTGAAATCCAGCTTATAATTTCTCAGCCTTGTTAATTAAGATTAATTTTATTGCTATCCTCCTGTCTTCCCTCAGGTTTTCTAAGTGCTAAAATTTTTAGACTAAGGTTTTGTACGAATTTTACATCCAGAAACGTGCGTAATGCATATCCCAGTCATGTAATCCCAGTTTTCAACCCTCTTTTGACGTTTAGAGATGGGAGATAACTCATAAGCTCCTCATTATACGGTTTCTGCCATCCTTTTGTTACGTCGTCCCACTGAGGTGCAGTGTTCTCTTCATCTGTTTTTTTAATATCAGGATGTGATGTAGCGTATGGCGAAATGTGTGTACATTCAGTCTTACTACCCGAAATAAATTTCGCACTTCGTATATCCAGTTTATATAAAGAAGCCGGAAATTGTTGACAGTGAGTTTTACATTGGGAACACTTTACTCTAAAGCGTCCAATTGCTTGAAGAAGAATCCGTGTCGTAGAGGCTGTTTGTCTCGTTGCATTATTTAGGCTATTTTGAATATTTAAATCGAAAGGCTTGAGGAACAGGCACGATTTATTGTTGTTGTCCAAAAATATAATTTTTCATCAATGTCGGATGCCAGTATCGGGTTGTATCCTGCTGATTTAACGGTAGACAGGCGGACAGAGAGTAGTCTGTAGACGTGAAATTTGTCTTTTACTGGTCGAAATCGTATTTCAAATTCCCGATTGGAGTCGTTCCGAGTACAGGGATGCATAGGAGTGTGTTTGGGTGCCCTTATGAATATCATGTCTGAAATATTCGTGCGGGGAAACAAACAGTAAAATTAAATGAAATGATCTATAATTTAAAACGCGGGCAGTCCCTGTAGCTGAGTCACTGAATTTTGGATATGCAGTTTACGAGTGTCGGAAATGTAGATGGAATTGTATGTAAGGCGTGAAGTTTACAGTGACGGTAACTTTTGGAAAAGTTCTTGGTGCGTAGGAAATGTATGTAATTGTTGTTAGTGCATCAACATTTCTGTCGAAAAACAGGCAATCGAAGGGCAGAACTAACATCTGTGAATTAGTGTCATTACGGATGTAAAAAGTACCATATCTGACATTTATGTTTACGGGAAATCTTTCGAATTTTGTACACGCCTTTGTTTTAGAACAACTGTAGATATTAAAACTTATGATACTATTGAAGTATTTGAACTGAAGTTGGCCGAGTTGTAATTTTAATTTTTAAAATTGCTTAGGTAGGCCTGGTGATCGATGTAAATAAGATTTGATATCAAAAAGGCTTGGGCGTCCAAAATACGTTAATAAATAAATAAAATACATGCTCAGAACAGAAGACTGCCAACGTGTCTTTAGTAGCTTTTGATTAATGTTATTTACTGTAGCTGTCGGTGTAGAAGGTCATTGGCATTGTTACCTGAGAGTACATGAGGCAGAGAGGAAGGCTCATGGCGATGGAGAGGAGCCACACGAAGACGATCTTGAGGGTGACTCTCCTCCTGGTTTTATTGCGTCCGAACTTCATCGGGTACCGCAGACTGAGGTAGCGGTCCACGCTGATGGTGCACAGGTGCATGATGGAGGCTGTGCAGAACAGCACGTCCAGACAGATCCATGCCAGACAGTAGATGGACGGTAGCGGGAAGCAGCCTGCCGGTATTCACACGTCACATTTGAGAGTGAGGTTTAGATTAATATTAGGGAATCTGATTATGAGGACGTGGACTAGATAGAACTGATTGACAGTAATGTGCAGTGGCTCGCAGGGAAGACGAAGCTCTGACATACGTTTACGTGAGGGGTAAAGTACAGGGCGGTCTAAGACATGAGGGAATCAGTGGTGGTGGTTCATTTTAATTGGCCAATAGCCCTAATAATTAGAATACTAAAGGAAGAGTTAATCGAAACATTTTTCTTCTCTAGTGAGTTGCGTTGATATTGCTATATACACCGTAAAATACTTCTTCTTTTTAGAGATGAAATCCGAGCGAACGTTTTCGGGAGACGGTTCATGGTTTAATCTTTAGTTTGCGTGTTACTGAACACTCAGTTATTTCTTATCCGAGCCACAAATTACACCCAGCTGCATATATTTAAATAACTCTTCAAGTTTCGTTGAAATTGTTTAATGTATTGGTAAGTGTTTGCCATACAACTATCAACACTTGTTACAAGATTGGAAAGATCGAACATACAGTTAGGGCAGAAAGTTAACGATTGGTATACTTAGGGGATGACATAAAGTGAGCTTGTGTTTTGTTTTTAATATGCTAGTTAACGACTCTGCCCTTTGTTAAGATAATACAGCGTCGGTGATAGACGAATGAGTGTGGGGTATTGGTGGAATGATAATGACAGGAGAAAACCGAAGGACCCGACTAAGAACCTGTCCCAGCACCACTGTCCACCACAGATCTTACGTGGACAAGCCTGGGATCGAACCCTGACCCCGGCAGTGGGAGGCCGGCGACCAAGCGCCTGAATCACGGCATGGCTTTGGCGAGTGCTGCGATATTCAGTGTGGCAGAAAAACTGTAATGTGTGGGACTCGGTTTTGCAACTCTTTAAAGAAAGCGAGCCGAACTTACTTTCCCCCACGTTTCTATACATTTCCACAGTTTATGCGGTCGCAGAGCCGAGTTCCAAGCAGGTGGTTGTCATTTACGCTACTCACTTTTAGATGTGGGTTAACACGGAAATAGTATTTCTATAGGACAGCCGAAATACTGGCTAAACAGGCCCTTCTTGCTATTTCCACATGCAAAACTAATTTGCCGTTCTTCCAGGTCTCCGATAAATCAGATCGGATGAGAGGGGAATTTCACCGGTTTAGACGCTGGCGCGTGGATCTGGAAACGTTTGGATAATCTATGCGTGCCTGAATTGCATAGTTGTAGGGAACAGAGGTATTTGCCAGTGTGTTAAAATATCTGCTTTGGTTGGTGAATGGCATGTCATCCACAGGTTCTAGAACTGCACTCGGTTCTCTGTACGCTGTGCGAAATGTGCGTAAGTCAGTCGTTTTATAAATTTGTAGGTAGCCTTAATTCATTCTTTACTTTCGCCTGTTAGACGTGAGGCGTATCCTTTAAATTTTTGTTGAACCCGTACTGTATCTCTCTATTCAGTTTTTACTGCATTAACTCCATACATATATTTCACGTACATTTTATCCAGTACAGTATATGAACTGTAGCACGTGATCGTATAATTTATAACAGTTTAAAACATTGGTGTCTATTGTAAAATTATGATTCTCATTCCCTTTTTTTTATCTACATCGACGTCACTTGTCGTGGACTGGGGTCCAGAGGCATTTTGGGCTTCTGTGTTATCTGTGTGTAGTGTGGAGGAAGTGGTTTGTACGAATTGCGTTCGTCTTCGCTCCGTATCCCGTTTTAATTAGTAATGATGCATAACGGCGTTGCTACGGGATGATCTCCAATAGCGCCGTGCCGATCCAGACCGTCATTCAGGATGTCTGGTGTGTGGATCTAGATACGCGTAGGCATCTGGAACACCAGATTTATAGACCTCTTTTAAATCAGTTTTTAAGTCCTAATTTGTTCTAGTTTGATAATTACTTTACACAAAATTTGCGGGGACCTTCCCTGATTAAAATATGTGTGTTAATTCCTAAACTTTCTACTTGCGTCCATGGAGAACCATCTTTAGACCAGTTGAGATTCCCTAAGCAACTCACAGTCTTATAGCTGGTTAACATATTCCTCTCCCTTCATGGAAGTTGACCTTAAATCACCGTGCTTCTCCGCCTTTGGATTGCATCCTACGCGTGCCGAATCCTTCTTCTTCTTCTTCTTCTTCTTCTTCTTCTTCTTCCAATGGCGCTACAGCCCGGGGTGGGCCTCGGCCTCCTTCAAGAATTTCCTCCATCCTTTCCGGTTTCGGGCGGCTACTGTCCAATTTCTACACCCTAGCTTTGCTACATCTTCCTTCACTCCGTCTTCCCACCGCAACCTGGGTCTGCCTCTTGGGCGCTTTCTTCCTGGCTCACTAAGGAGGACTCTCCTGGCTAAATCGTCGTCATCCTGGCGCATGACATGTCCTGCCCATCTCAGTCTACTCAGCTTACAAAATTTCACAATGTCTTTCTCATCATACAGTTGATAAAGTTCTCAATTAGTTCTAATTCGCCATTCTCCCTTATCAATCACTGGGCCATAAATTCTCTGGAGGATTTTGCGCTCAAAAATACTAAGACGATATTCATCTTGCTTAGATAGCGTCCATGTTTCTGCTCCATATGTAAGTACCGGTCTAATTAATGTTTTGTAGAGGAGTGTTTTGGTCTTCCTGGATATAATCCTTGATTTCACATGGTTTTGTAACCCATAATATGCTCTGTTGGCCATTATCAATCGA
>Ga0123353_10018514_pt1 | contig 10302 bp, 4 predicted proteins | sample TergutLab28metaG_3_FD_92763 | JGI IMG/M metagenome (GOLD analysis project Ga0123353, IMG submission 92763) | Labiotermes labralis P3 segment gut microbial communities from Petit-Saut dam, French Guiana - Lab288 P3 | ecosystem: Host-associated > Arthropoda: Insects > Digestive system > Gut ...
AAGAATATTTGAGCGAAAAATACTAAGGAAAATCTTTGGCCCAGTACAAGATGAAAATGGATTCTGGAGAATCAGAAAGAACCATGAACTGAACGAACTCATAGGAAATGCAGACAGAGTAAGATTCATAAAAAGAAGAATAGCAGCCTGGCTAGGACATGTGACGCGGATGGATGGAATGAGAATGCCTAGAAGAATACTAGAATAGAAGCCAATAGGTAGGAGAATCAGAGGAAGACCAAGGTAAAGATGGATTGAAGACGTTGAGGAAGACATCCAGACGATGGGAATAAGAGGGTGGAGAAAACTGAGCAAGGAAAGGACGGAATGGAAGAAAATCACTGAGAAGGCTAAAACCCATAGTGGGTTTAACGCCAACAAAAGAAAAAAAAAGAAGTAAAGACAAAGGGCGGCACAACACCTGACAGCAACACACAATACAGTGGCTAATCTGACAAGGGGTGTAGAAGATTTGGCCATAAACTGTACATGGACAACTTTTTTCCTCCCCTGACCTACTTGACGACTTGGCACAGAAGAAAATTTTCTGTTGTGGGACGGTTAGGCTACTTAGAAAGGGCATGACCAAGGACCTCAAACCTAACACACTGAGATTGAAACATGGTGACGTTTGAGTAAGGACCAGGGGTGACTTGGCTGTGGTGTGGAAGGACAAGAAAGACGTGTGCCTCCTGACAAACACTCACGATCCACCCAGAGAAGGCTATATTCACGATGAACACGGGAATGTGATGAAGCTGGCAATTGTGGCGGATTATAATCGTCACATGGAGAATGTTGACAATTCGGATAGGTTGGCCAATAGCTACACGGCCAGCCGCAAACATGGAAGTGGACAAAAAAGCTTTTTCCACCTGATAGACCTGGCCATTTTCAAAAGTTACATCCTTTTATCTTCATGTGGTGGGAAGTAAATTTCAGAGAGATTTTTGTCTCACCATTATCAGAGAGATGCTGGCACAGTCTGGGCATGAGCCACGACCATCCATGCCTGTGGGAAGACCAGCCACAGCTTCTATTAACATCCAAAGACTGGACACACGTAACAGTAAGCACTGGCCCGGCCGCAACCCTAAGCAGCAGCATGGTCGCGGTGTGTTCAGCGAGGGGCATGACACGAACCATGCTATTGGGTTAAGTGTGACATGGCGCTTTGTGTGGACCGAAGTTGTTTTGAAGATTACCACACAAAAAACCACTTATAAGACATTTTTCTTTCGTTCTCTGTGCAAACTTTTGGAGCCTCGACCACAATGTTAAGTAAAAGAACATGAATACTTACAACTTTTTTAGAAACGTTCGTTCTCCAATATGCAATAAGGACATTACAGCATTTTTAAGACATCCTGAGCAATGTCTGATTCCTTCCCCACAAACCGCTTTTTGTTTCACAAATTTATCTTGCTTAGTTCTTCAAATATCCAACTTTTTCGAAAAGCATCCGCAAAATTTAAATACCCAGCAGAACAATTCGGTGAGCTGGGATTTTCAATGGGAATTTAGTACGGTACACTAAAGGTGAATAATAAAAGATGTGTGGATTAATGATTACACAGTATGGAATGAGATTGCAAATGATGAATAATGGGCATGTACAGAAGATTGGTACGTGAGTTAAGTGTCTGAGTTTTGAGTAATATTTCTATTTCATTTTCGCATGTGCACGGCTTGAACTTTCGTTTATCTCAGAGTAATACTAATAAATTACTCTGCTTTTGTCAATTGCTTAAGTGTTATTTTGTCTTTCACTCTCCCTCCCCCATGTAAACGTTATCAGTATCCCACATTTTGGCTTTAAAAATATGGTGGCTCTAAAATGAATCTGCTGAAGTCAGAGTTGAAACTGGTAAATGTCAATTTTCCTACCCCAGTTTCTACAGACTGTACCCAATTATTCAGTTTCAGAGAAGAGAAACACAGTAACATACATGAAGCATGGTAAAAGAACACTGTAATACATGTAGAATTAAAATTTAGGATTGCCATTACACTCTATTTGTGAAATGTTCAAACTAAGGTTAGGTGCACAAAAACATGACAGGGATATGCAAAGCCAGCATAACCAAAATGGGTATGATGAGACAAGAAAATTTACATTAATTACAAGGATCCATCATCAATGCCACCAAATGCCAGATAAGAGAAACTTTCTCCATGAAAGCATGGAAATGATACAAGTTTTCAGGTCTTCAAGGCAGGTACTGCTCAAATGACAGTTTTCTGGGTCATTACACAGATAGCAGCCCTCCTAACCAAATAGGGCCACGCTAGACCCACAGGAAACACATCCTTCCCAAATGTCAGAACAAATGTGTTATCCTACAACTAAGAAGGGGAAATAAGTGACTCCTGCAGAGCATAATCTTTTATCAGATTTAGCATATGGATATATGAGATGATTGCAGGGTTGTATAATATCATAAGTGAAACGAGATGCACAGTCATTTGTTGTGTTTTATACAGAAAAGATACTGAGTCCATGTTTATATTTTTCCTACAGAATACAGCTTGTTCATTTGCAATACTTACACAAAGCATGCTCATAAAAAAAATAAAGCCAAAAGTTTGGTAAACGATATCCTGTGTCATCAGTGCTGTATAAAAGGACAATGTACAAAATACAAACAGAGAGAGAGAGAGAGGCAGTCCAACTTCCTTCGCATGCCCTTAACGATGACAGTCTTATTCAGTAAATGCAAACTAAATCAAATGAAGCCGATATTCAACTGAGGGGGAGGGGTGAACGCAGAATGTGGCTTCCTCTTCCCACCAGATTTGAAGATGCGCATTTATTATTTGCGAGAGACCAGAAAAATGGAGTTTATGTAAACTATTCACTCTCTGAATCCTCAATGAAAAATTTGCAGAAAGGAAAAACTGTTAATAATTCAAGACAAGAGCACCACAGTGTCACACATTTTCTTCAAGTGGTGTGGGGCCTACTGGGAAGCTGGATGTTAAAAACTTACGACTGCACAGGACAAGCAGAATCGAATTTCCTGGTGCAGGCACGCTTTTTATGCAACAGTGCCTGTGACAGCTGCCATGCCAAGGTACAACACTTAAGACATACTCATCCTAAAGCATTTAATATGCAGGCAGAATGCCAATTTAAGGACTTACGGAATACCATGAAGAGAGAAAAAAAGAGGTGGATAATACTTTCTTTACAATATCCTTTTATATTGGGCTCAGCATGAAGCATTTTCCTTGAGATGAATTTAATCACGCTAACCTTTACTAAAGCACAACAGCTGCAACGTAGGAACTGAGGCATGAGGTGGTTCACTGCCACTATGTCTCTATCGCTCAGCCACTGACCACCTTTGCCATTTCTAGTCTGGGGGCTTGGCTGTCAGACAGTCAGTGCCAAAAAATTGCTGGGCAGATTTCAAAGACTTGCCTGTTTTGGGGGTAATGGGGGGCCATGCACAGTAACCAAATGTGTGCTATGGAAACACTCCTTGACTTCCTTTACTTGATTTGCTGATTCAAAGCAAGGCTAAGTCAGCTGCATACAGACTCTGGGTGCTGGTCTTTATCTCCATCCCAACTGAGGACACAGCATTGTGTTGATGCAGCTTCAAAGTCAGGCCCCACCTTTAGTACTGGGAACAAGGTAATTAGGCCAGCAACAATTCCGAACTCAAGTACACAGTCATTATACCAACCAGACACAAATGGACTGAAGGACCCAGGCCTCATCTTGTAGTTAAAAGACTTGTCCAGATGGCTTCAGGATGCACTGGGGGTAGGGGGAGGGAGGGGGGGCTCGGACTGGATTCTTGGGGCAGAGGCTCGGTATTCCGCCCAGCAGATATGTTTTTCAGGCTGCAATATATGCTACCTTGGCCTGTCTATGATATTCAAATGACTATTAAATTATAGAAAGACATTCATATTTGCTCTGACAGTAAAGAAGCTCTGGAAGTTCTTCTGGCTGTTACAATACATTCCCATTGGTATGACTGCCAGAGGGTGTTGGATGATCCTTCTGTTCATTATCCAGTGAGACTCATCTAGGTCCATGAACATTCTAGTCTAAGTGGAAATGAAATCACTGATGAGCTTCGGAGGGAGGGTTCTGCTAACCAGTTTGCTTGACCAGAGATGACCCCCTGGGATCTGGTTGGTTATTTAACCTGCAAATGACCTTTCGGAAAGCTCTTATTGGGACTCAGATGCAGACTTGGGAATTAATCTCAGGGCTCCAGCCTCACTACTAAGACTAGATTATGGTCCTTAACAGAATGCAGTCCAGGGTGAATAAAAGCATTTAAGCTGGATGTAACACCCCGAGAAGAAATCTCTACAAAATAAGTCTGATACAAAGCTCTTTGTGTGGGAATTGCAGAGCAGAAGAAAAATTCTTAGGCCATATTTTGTGGAGGAGTGAAGCTCTAACCCCACTAGCCAGGTTCCTCTTTTCTGTACCGAGGATGTTACAAATCTCAGCCTGGGTGCAATCTGGAACTTCAGTAAGAGGAGAGGGGTCCCATGACATAGATTCTAGTTGTAGATTCATAAAGGTCCTGAAACTAAGGTATAAATGCAGTGGGACTGAAGAGGACTTCATTCATTCAAAGCACACCAGCAAAGCTGCTGTTCAACAGTTTTTTGGGGCCTACTCATACATGATGTAATCCACAAGATTTAAACAGAAAACCAATCCCACTGGAGAAGACTTCAAATTTGAATGACTTGTTACATTTATCATAGGTACGTTAATTCTGTACATTGTCTAGATCTGCACAGGCACGCATGTAAACATGGATGTAAAATATGACATCACACACCTACCTTTGCACTACGTCAGTGACAGCAGGTACCACAATAATGGCTGATTCCATATGCAAGAATTCACACCCTTTTAATACACTGCTGTTACTATTAGATTTTTTACTCAACATATTTGAATGAGTTTGAAATGGTGTGCACTGATAAGATGGATGAGGGGGGGAAAAAGAAATGCATACACTGTTTTGAGGGGAAAATGTAAAGGAACGTGAAAACTTATAAGACCTAGGCACATACTGAGACATAATATGAAAATGAATCATAAAGAAATAGGGTAGGAGTTTCCATTAGCTCTACACACAAAGGTGCTTGGTGGAATTAGTCAATTACATGGGATTTCCTTTGGCTCACAAACACACACCACATCTGACAAACATATTCACTGAACATCAAAATTCTGCTGGTGAAACTGAGATCACAAACATCTGACTGATCCTCACTACATCATTTTCAGCATTAGGATTATTACTGCATTCTTTATCCTTTGACAAATCCCATGGCATCCACTCACTCTGGCAGAGTAAGGCGCTATCCTATGGTTACCACAGTCACTCCAGACATACTGTAAATGTTGCACAGCACTGTAGGCAGTGATGTTACAGCATCTTACTGAACAAGGCACAAGTTCTCGTTTTCAGACGTGTTCAAAAAACGGTATCAACAAGTGAATACAACATCTGTGTGAATTTATGGTCTCAGAAAAAGCTGCCATCATCTTGTAATGACACCTAGTGGAAGAACAAGGGAGTTTTCTGCATACCAGTACTGACAATTCTGCGAGTTCACACACCCACTGGGATGAAAAAAGTTTCATCATGGAACAGAATTTGTCATCTTATTTATCTAACACGTGCACAAAAATGGCACTACTTCAAAATCGGTCTCCTTCACAACATGTTCAGATAAAGTGATCGACACGGCCATGCCCATTTGCTGTGCACAAGGAATCACTTATTTTCTTGGAGGTGTTTCCAAACCAGCACTACCATCAGTTTTTTTTTCCTCAGCATATGTTTTCTGCAGCTACTCTCTCTTGAATGGAACCCAATGAACAGATCCATTTTATATAATAGTACACTGCTGTCCTGTTTGGAACAGGCACATCAGGTAATTTTCAGCTGAATGATGGTTACTGTAGCAACTATAATGTATCACAAACAACATGTGATGCTCCAAGGGAATCTACATATTATCCACATACGACCTACAGTTGCTGAGTGGGAGTGACGTGTTAACATGACCCTTTGGAAAGGGAATAGAAATTGCTGATATAACTGCCCTGTATATATGTGCACAGGCAAACACACACACACACACACACAAAACCTCATCACATACAGTTATGAATAGCTACAAATAAAGTGTACAGTACAGATAAAAACACAATGGTAGGCCTTATACACATTCACCACCTCCAGTTTCATACACTAACCCTTTACATGCAAAAGGGAAAACACTGCCCCAGTATTTAAATGCCCCTAAGAGCCAAATGGGAATACACTGTCCAGTAATGTCATTTCTTTTTAAAAATGTTTTGCATTTATAATAACCCATCTCTTTTACACAACATTTTGTCTGAAAGGCTTGTATAGGCATAAAAAATTGAGCAAAATTTAATTCTAGTTAAAATTATCACCAATAGGGTTTAATTTTCATTAACAATTTATGGTCAAATATCTTTAAAAAAAAAATATGAGCCCTCTATGACATTACACGAAGTATGAGAAAGCAAGAGGAGCCAAAAAGGTAATTATCTATATGCACACGTGTCATGGTGTGGTGTAATAATACAATGGCATACATACTAATGCAGTTTACAATCTTCTCTTCATGTCATGTAAATAACACATAATTAAATCATCACAATATTTAATATTTACAGACAGTATCTAGGGAAATGGAACTTGGTCTGTGCTACATATGAAATACTGTTTGTAAGTTATCAACTACAAAATTCTGATGGGTTAAAGAAACAAGGTTAAGTGTGACACATGAATGTAAAACAGAAAATATCAACACAGACATATAATAATAATATCCTCAAAAAGAATGTAATAAACCCCAATGAAATTAACATTTGACAACATACAGCTACTCCCCTAATTCCTTTAAAATTAAATACTACTTGGTATACTTTTAATTGATTATGTTATTTTAGTATCAAAATACACCTTATGTTGGTTACAATCATGGAAGTGTAAGCTGATGGTAAAAATCAGTTCCTTCACCATTAAACTTTTAATGCCGAACAACTTATATATACGTCGCGCACTGAGCCCTTTAAATAGCTGAATGATTTATATATACATCGCAAACAGTGTGACAAAGTTTGGAGGAAATTTTTTCACTCCTATTCGGTTAACTGCTGTGGCTCGCAATGCTTCAGGACCCATGAAGGTCAGACTTTTCATTCAGGAGCAAGAATGTACCCCCTCCACCTCCTAAACCCCTCCACAACACCGACATATACGCAAATACTTAGTAATTGTGCTTTTTTTCCAGCTGACTAATACTGTTCTGACACTGCTAGAATTTGACTATAGCTTGATCTGGGGTTCACTGTGGGTTGAAATATCAACACTGGCCTATGAAATGAACTCTAGTTGTTGATCAGAAAGGTTGTCAGTTGTGTACTGTACCCATATAATTCAGACAAAAAGGTAAAAAATCAGAGATATCCACAAAACTCGATGTTTACAGCCACAGACATGCCTCTTGTAGTGCAAGTGTTATCTGTAGGAGTTGTGTAGTAGTAACATGAAACACACAGCTGTCAATCTAGGAACATCTTGGGAACCCTCAACTGGCCGGAATTTTTATAAAGCTATCACATAGTAGGTTTAGATCTGTTTTGCTGTCACTGTAGAAGACATTCTTATCTAACTTGGATTACATTTCTGAAACTGTGCCCAGTCATACATAGTAGCCTAAACAAGGTTGTGGGTTTTGATCAATGCCCATAAAAAAATTAAAAAAAAAAAAAACCAGAGGAGAAACCCATCAGTGAAATTCCGGTTGCTGACACGACCTCGGAATCAGGTGCGAAAGCTAGCGATGTTAGAAGATCAGGTGCGAAAGCTAGCGATGTTAGAAGACTATTTCGAGGAATAAGAGGAACAGCAGCAGCCAGCCTCAGCAGAAGCAGCCACAAAAAAAACTGCCAGCAAAATCAACTCACTGCTCTGACATCTGTCTTATCTTGGCCAAAGAAAGGGCACAGTGCACCAGATGTGACATGGGCCTATGCATGGTGCCTTGTTTTGCAGAATATCACACAAAAGTAAATTTGTAATATATCATCCTCTTTGTGAATACTGTGTGTCATGATAAAATAGTGATCCAAGGAGCCACAGACCTTATGCAGCAGCCAGAATTATGTGAGTAATAAACTATTTACACCACATTTTATATAATACATGTGCTGTGTCACTGTACTCACAGTGGGGGAGGAACACGGGCCGAACCAGACGGACATAACATAAACAAAACAGCATGCCACCAGATAACCTCATATACAGCTGATCTTAGTAACTTTAGTCCTACATTATTTTATGCTCCCCGAGGATGATTCCATAGAGGGATTGTAACATGTAGGAGATATTTTAAATCCATTTTAATCCAATAATGTGGTTTTAAATGGTTTGACAAGTATGTGCAATTAGTTGGTTTTAATAAATATAGGTAAACATTTTTCCCAGATTAACCAATTCATAAGCACAGTGCAATATTTTATTTCATTAAATTTTGAGGAAAAGTCTATGAGATATGCTTTTTTTCCCTTAAGAGTAAGCATTAAAATTTAATAGCTCAGTAAAAAATTCTGATAGGCAGCATTGCTCGGAGGGATTTAATCCGGCGTCAAAGGGGTAAGCAGTAATGGGAAAGTTCCCTTACACTGCACTGTTTCATCTGGTGTTCTGTTTCTCTTTAATTTTGAGCACTCTGTGACGGATACCTATAATTCACAGATGAAACCAGCATTTCTCCAAGACAGAATTAAGTATACACAACATGGCATAACTTCCCGACACAGCAATAACCAACTGGTCTACGTGCATAAGTCACTCAGCAGCTACATACTATATATTGTATTCAAAATGTAGTTCGACCACGCTCTTCACAATTTGTGTTTATATGACTCAGTAGGGTCTGAGGTTGCAACAAAGGCAGGCTCCATGCCAGTAAAGGGTGGCTGGCAAACTGCAAGAAGCGGATGAGCCCGTACAGCTCACCATGAATAGGAGAATCAGCATATACTTATCATATGGTTGGTGCTATGCACCCAGAGCAGTACAGATATTATCAAAGACTACTTCCCAAAGCAAGTAATAACATCAATAACCTCATTTCACACAAAAGGTCTTTAACATTACGCATCACAATTTTACCATATATGGAATTTATCTGAACATTACGCCCCCAAACAGTCAGGATTTCCCATAATATACATGAACGCCAGTCCTCTAAGGGGTAATAATGGCCCCAGTTTATGTATAGTAATACATCATCTAAGTAAACGTGAACTGCAGGGTGCAGCAGAAATAGTAGACGAATTATAAATACAAACAGCATTTTACTGCAAGAATTAATATCAATTGTAGCAAGTTACAATTTACCATTCTGCTTAAATTGTTTTTACATCGTTTCACTTTTTGTGTACAATGTCCTGAATGCAGAGGTGCACAAGAATTGAGAACCCACACATAAATTTTTGAAGCATTTCTTCTGAAAGGCTGTAATGGACCCTGCCCAAATAACCAGTTCCACAGCACACACGCATTCTCTAACTTCCCAACACTCCCTGTTGACTAACTTCAGAGGTCACTACTTCAGTTTTAACACCTGTAGGCAATGATATCCTTGCACTGAAGTACATTATAAAGATTTTAAAATGCTTCACTATTGCTGCCACACCCTGCACATACCAAATTACAAAGTGCAGAGTAAAACTCTATTGGTTCACAGCTCAATGGGCTCAACATACTCTAGCCAACAGTTGATCGCACAAGGAGACATAAATCCCACTCTTAATAAGCCTATGTATGCACAGTCCAGAAGTCAAAAGAAGTCAACACAAACAATATCTGGAGTTCTAGTAAAAAAAAAAAAAAATGTAAAAATTCTGTACAAAATACTGTTCTGTGAGCAGGCATCATGACATCTACTATGGACTATTAACTTGTACTTGTTAATAATACATGTTGCAATAGCTATCACCCAATGAATGTCCTGCATGACATGCCACTGTTCAGGCTTGAAACACTCTTGAAGTTGTTTCAGTCAAACAAACTGCAAGTATTTTCACTCTTATTCCATATACTAAGTTTAAAATCAAGAATGAAGAATTCTTGGAGAATATCAGTACAAGCCAGGAAGACATGGACTGGTAATGAGACTACTGAAGAACTAAAACCTGCTTCTGGACACAGAAAGCATATGAACTCCAGCCCATGTGCCACCCCCCCCCCCCCCCCCCCCCCCCCC
>Ga0123353_10018516_pt1 | contig 10300 bp, 2 predicted proteins | sample TergutLab28metaG_3_FD_92763 | JGI IMG/M metagenome (GOLD analysis project Ga0123353, IMG submission 92763) | Labiotermes labralis P3 segment gut microbial communities from Petit-Saut dam, French Guiana - Lab288 P3 | ecosystem: Host-associated > Arthropoda: Insects > Digestive system > Gut ...
GCTTGTTGTGTCGCAGTGTATCTGTCTTTGTCAAGTCGTTTCACATTGTTTGTTACTTAGTCATTGCTAACCGCATTACTAATTTGATTGGTATATCAGGTTTTGCAAGTTGCAACATATTTCCTGTAAAATGTAAATCCTTTACTGGATAGTAAAAAGCGAATGATCCAGTACTGCCAGAATGTCCCAATAGTTCGCCTTTGCCCATAAACAGCGTTAAAGGAACTCCAAGAGGTATTTGCATGTAGCCGCCGCCGTAAAAAATTGGTCCTTTATTGATCTGTAATTTTCGGTACATACAAAGACGTTCAAAGAATTTTTTGTCAAACAGTCTGCTATCCCAGAAAGCCTTGCTGAATGTCATCAAATCTTTTGCCGTTGAAATGCACCCTCCACTTGCGCGGCAAGACGCAATAAGTTTGGGACGTTCAAGTTTTTGTGATTTTAAATACACATGAGGAACAAAGTCTTTCTCGTCTATTGGCAGGTAGGTTTTAGACATTCCTAACGGTGTGAAAATAAACTGACGATATACATCGGCAAGAGACATCTCTGTGACATTTTCCAATATTTTGCCCAAAAGATCAAAATTTATGTTGGAATAATATGCTTTCTTTCCAGTGTTTGGTGCGAAACGTGGAGCGAGCGATTTAACCTCGTCAAGATATTGCTCAAAAGTTATGTAAGTATCCTCATCCAAAATAGCATTTTTTAGTATGCCTGCATTATTCCTGCTTTCAAATTCGTCGGGCAAGCCGCTGGTTTGAAAAAGCAAATCGGAAACAGTCAAATCGAAGGAATATTCATGTCCTTTGAATACGTGAAGTCCGCTTAACAAATCGCGGTTAAAATACTGGCTAATATTATTTTCAAGCGACAAACGTCTCTGTTCACAAAGTTTCAAAATACAAGTTGTGGTAAATAACTTTGTCACGCTTGCGGCAATCATTGGCAAGTCTGTTTCGTGCCCGCCATAACCAAAACTTTCTGAAAAATCGCCTTTGGAATTTTCCACAAGCAAACACGCTTCATGTATCTGGGAAGAAGATGTAGCACTATTAAAAACTTTTTGAATGGATTGTCTATTCATTTGATAATATTTTATGATTGTCTTATCTTTTTAATTCTCACTATATTGTCGGCTACCACTCTCGCCGCTTGCAGATAACTTTGGATACATACGTATTTGCCATAAAAAGAAGGGAAAACTAAATAAATCAGCAGAAAGGATAAAACTACCAAAAATCAATATCTCTACCTAAAACTTTCATTATCTCCGAACATTCTGAATTTAACCACGTCGGGACATGGTATTGCGTCTCTGCGCTGGGGTCGCCCGCCTTCGCCGAAGCTTATTGACAGCGTTACTTCATGGGAGCCGCCGCTCGGAGCGCCAAGACCGGATATGGTATAATCGTAGCTGTAGTTGAATGCTAAATTATTGAAAGCCAAGCCTATGGTAAAAATTATAGCGTCATAAGTATTTCGCTCAACCATGAAGCCGCGCCATGCAAAACCCAATAACAGCGGCGCATGATACCAGTTGAGTCCAAGATCCATCTGGCGTATATTTTGCGACATTTTGAAAAGATAGTTAAACGTAATTACTTCGGCAGGTTTGCCTACGCGGGAAGTCATCGGGAAATTTATTCCGCCAAATTGCAGCCAATACATGGGTGCGCGGGCGTCTAACCGACTGATAGATGTGTTGGGTCTCAACAGGCGATCGACGCATAGCCCGAACCACATTCTGCTGTTGTAAGCCACTACCGACGACGAGGCGTCAAAGTAATTGTAGGGCGTCACAGGCGGCTCAATTGAGTTGCCGGCTTCGCCGGTTACGTCAATCATGTCACCCCATAACGCTTTTCCGAACAATCCGCGCTGTGTGAAAGAAAAGCTTATACCCGGTCGAATACGCCATTGGTCGTTGAAGTTGAAGCGGTAGGAGTACAGAGCCTTGGCGCTTGTTGTGCCGTAGCGGGCAGAGCCAGCGACGTCGTGCATGGCAACTAATCCGAAACCGCTGTTGAGCGCATAAAAATTATTGTCGATTGCAACAGAATAGGTAACATACGAGCCGGGAAGATTTGCCCACTGATCGCGGAAACTGAGAAAAGCACGCGACCCCAGCGAGTTGCCTGCAAACGACGGAGCAATCAGCAGCGGAGAGGCATAGTACTGCGAAAACTGTGGCGGCTGAGCGACGGCTGTAAAAGACGCTGATGCGAGAAGTAAGATTACTAAGCAATTGACAATCAGTGTTTTGCAATTGGCTTCGCCGTTGACAACTGATAACTGAATTTGCCGTTGACAACTGACTTCGCGGGATTTGCCCTGCCGGTATATGTTATTTAACGTTTTCATTTTTAAAAAAAATACAAATGTAAGACCTTTTTTTCTAATATCAAAATTTTCACTTTTAATTTTTAATTCTTCATTATTAATTTTTTATTCTCAACTTACCAAAGCAGCGTTATATCACCATATCTCACGAACCGTTCTCCGGTTTCAAATATGCCTTCTATTTTGTAATTGTAAACTCCTTCTTCGCATACCCGTCCCCTGTAATAACCGTTCCATCCGTGCTTCGGGTTGTCGGTCTTGAAGATTTCCAGACCCAAACGATTATATATGGTCATAGAGTAATTTCTTGTAGCGCTTAATACTGGCGGGAAGAACAGATAGTTCTTATATCCTAAGTCGGGAATTTCCGGACTTGGCGCTCCATCCGAACCTCTATCAATAGCCTGACCAAGAACATAATCGCTGCCGGGGTGCACAGGTCTAAACATATTTGGCAAATATAATTCGCCCGTTGGTTGAATTTCTACCGGCGGATTATATGTAAATGAATTAACGCACTGCGGTTCAGTATATGTGCCTACCGTGAGGGTTACCGAGTAGAAACCCGGTCTGTGATACACATGCGAAGGCTCACGGACGTCATCAGAAGGCGAGTTGTCGCCCCAATCCCATTTGTACCAAATAGGGTAGTTCGTGTTGTCGGGTAGCAGAGTCGAAGTGCGATTGAATGCGCGAATCGTTTGTCCTGTATATTGAACTGGCGGTAATATAAAGAAATTGGGTTGCGGAGTAGGGTGAACAACGATTTGTTTTGATAACTGATCGCGATCGCTTCCATGACCGATTACTGTTAGCGTTACTGTGTACGTACCCGGAGCGGTATATTCATGCGTAGGTTCTCGCAACGATGACGTTAATCCGTCGCCAAATTCCCAAAAAGACAACAAATCGTAGCGCGACCTGTTTCTAAATGTCACTGTACCGGGTCCGCAAAATGGATCAACGTCATCAAAATCGGCGAATACCCGCGGCGGAATGATATTGACGGATACAGTTCTGGTATCTGAGCATATATTGCGGTCTAAGCCGGTGACCGGATCCGGGTTGCGGGCTGTGACGCGCTGTGTTAAGTCGAAGAGTCCCCATCGGGAAATCCGGAATTCAACATCATTTATTTCTGTTGATATGTTTGTTGGCGGGTCAGCTGAATGAGCTTCCCTGAAACTCCACAGGTGGGAAAGATTTTCCCGGGTGGCAGTAGGTATAAGGTTGATGAGCCTTATCGGCGGAGGCGGAAACATGATATCGGCAGGATAAGGCGGACCCGGAGTGAAGGCGGCTACGGGCTGAGCAAGCACTCTGACAGTTTCGGTGACATCGTCGCGACATCGACCGTCCTCTGCCCAAACCTCTAATTTTACGGCAAATACGCCTTCCGCGTCATCAAATTGCGAGGGATTTTCGAATGTCTTGCGAATAGTAGACGGAGTGTTAATATCTCCTACGGGCGATAAATCGCCGTCGCCAAAATCATACTGAAATCCTGTATAACCTATCGAGGTATTTCGGAACAAGATGTTCAACGGGCTGCAATGAATCGTGCTTTCATATTCTACCATAAAGTTGGCTTTCACATACGGAAATATGTTTACCGCTTTCGAGTGTGGATCGCTGGTGCAACCCCATAGGTTGGTCGCCGTCAGAACAGGATCCCTTCTTTGATTTGTGCCTTGATTATTGTAGTATATGTGCGTCACCTGTCCGGTATTGTTGATAGGTACGGACGGGAAGCCTTCGCCAAAATTATACCAATATGTAATTGTTCCATCATCCGGATTTGGCAGCGGTTCATATATGCCGTTTGCTGATGTGTTGGTGAAAACCACCGTCAAAGGCTGACAATCTCCCGCCATCACATTTGGCGGCAAATCAAAACTTGCCACCGGCTTGGGCCACAGATCGAAATCCCGCGTGGCAAAGTCGTAGCAATGACCGTTGCCTGCTCTTAGAGTAATAGTAAAGTTAATAGGCTCGTTGCTGCGAAATTCACTTCTGAACTCGTGGACGTCAGTATATATAATTGGAGGCGGGTCATTCGGATCAAGCATATTGTTTGTGTGTTCCCATATTGTTCTGCCTTCAAAATCCAAACGCCACCACAAGGAATTTGCGTTAGTTGATCTGTCAAAAAGATTTACAGACGATCCGAAACAAGCGCCGTCGGGAGCGATAAACGCAGCACGCACATTCGGGTTTATTACTATTTCCTGTGCAGCAGGCTCTGATAAGCATGTCAGGGTGGTAAGGTCTTCGCGAATAACTCTGTTGTAGGCTTGCATTATTACCTGACGCGGCAATTGATAGGTAAATGGATTATCGTAGAAATGCTCGACACGAATGGGATTACCTTCGAGGTCGTTGACGCCGACTGTTTCCCGCGATCTGCCGTCGCCAAATCTCCACGAATAGACGGTGGTAGGGAGATTGGCTATTCCGCCTGCGCTTTCGGAAGTGTTTGTGAAACGCACCGGCTCGTCAGGATTCGGACATATCTCTATGCCTGCGCCTAATCCTTGTATCACAAAACTTGCGTCCGGAGAGGGATGTACCGTTATTCGCTCCATTTTTTCGGCATAGCAGTAGCCGTTGTCTGCTTGCAACCACACGTAGTACACGTCCTTCGTTGCACCGTCGTCGTCAAATCTGTCGCCTCTGAATTCGAATGTGCGGTTAGGGCTTCTGTCAATAACTCCGCCATTTGGATTTAAAGTCAAATTACTCGGATCCGGCATTGGTACGCCCGGAGTTGGATAGGTATCGCCCCACGGAGGATCCCAGTAATAACGGATATTATTTGCCCGTTCTGATCGGTTTGTGAAAAATACGTGCATCGGTCCGCAGCCCTCATTCGAACTTACTCTGAAATCGGCGAAAACATCGGGGCGAAGCGTAATATGTGATTCTATGGATTTTTTGCATTGCGAACCCTGTATCTCCATACCGTTAATATATTCCATTTCTTCGCTTTCGCCGGTCAGCCTCACCAAAGCAGGTTGCCATGCTCCTATCGGTATTTCAAACATAAAGCTATATCTTTCTTCGGGATCTACAGGCGGATAAATTGCAGAGGCTGCAACAGACGTCCATGAATAATTCACCGTAAAATCGTTGTCAGAAGTGTTTTTTGTATATACCCTTAATGGTACGCAGCCTTCATCTATTATATCGCCTGCAAGATTTTGAAATTCAAAATCCACATGAGGCAACGGGTGAACAGTCAACGTCGCCGGAATCGGATCGGATACGCAACCATTGCGCCCCATTGCAGTAACATAAAAAGTGTGACTGCCCGCTTCCTCAAGCAAACCATATCTCCCGCCGGTGAACGGCAATGTATTTTCATAGCCAACCGGTACGGGGGGCGTATCTTCAGGTTCGTCCGGGATAGGATACTCCGTATACCAAATCGGATACAGTGTATTTTCGCATCCCCGCTCTATCATAATCGGGTAATCAGGGATAAATTCATTGAAGCAATATTCAGTGCGTCTAAAGATGGGTAATTTAGGCGCAAGTTTTATGAGCATTGTCGCTTCTGACGGAGCGCTGCTGCACACAAGTTTCGTGCCGTCGGGTTTTATTGCCTCGTCCCACTCATATTCGCGGCGAACCATGTAAGAAAATGTCAGTTCTTCTTCAATATCAACAATATCGTCACGCAAAAGACCCAACAGCGAGTTTCCATGCAGATCTGTATTTTTCATGTTTACAGATCGCCTTTCATAGCTGTTTAGTATTTCTTCCCATTCATCCGGCGCTGCATCTTCGTTCCACACAAACCATCTTATGCCATCGGTCGGGTCGGGCGTGTCGCCCTGTTGCACGACAGGCACCCAAAATTCATGGTCGGAGCAATGGTCTGTAGGGGTGATTTGAACTGCTTTCGGCAAGGGGTATATATATACAAGAAGTTCCTGAGTCGCACTTCTACATGAGCCTCTTATCGCCGTAAGAACAAATTTTTCAATGGCGGGGGCAGTTCCAATATTGTAAAAAGTTTTATATGGCTCTAAGCTTTGACTGTATCCGGGATCGGGTCTGCTCATCCAGTCAATAGTTATTGTGGGTACGCCGCCAGCATCGGTGGGTATGTAGTCCAATCCGTCAATGAGAGCAAAAAACTGTTTAGGGTCGCCGCTGCAAACATCAGCACGATTGATTAGCTCTATAGGAACGCCATCGTCGTCGAGCTCAATAGGCTCGGTGCTGACAATTACCTGGGGCGCAGGGATTGTTTCAATTAATATTTTGTCAACTACTCCAAAACAACCAAAAACGTTTTTTTCCTGAACTGTAATATGTCCTTTCCACGGTCCCGGAGTCGTTCCTTGGGTGCCAAATACGTATACTTCACTGTATTGACCTGTAAATGGTCCCGGAGTAGGTATTATATCAAGTCGGGGAATATTCGGCTCATTAGCTGTGTAATCAGGATCTCCGGGTCCATGCGGAAAAGTTTCAAAATCCCATTCAAACCAAGAGCCGGCGGTGTTTTTTTCAGTAAAGAATAATTTTGGGGCGCCCGGAATCACACAAAAATCTATTCTCGGATCAATTACGGTTTCGGGCAGAGGGCTGATAACAAGGTCAAAAGACCTTGTACTTGCCGAAGTACAAGATTTGCCGGTGAAGTATGACCTTTTCAATGAAACATAATATTCATACGTCATCGTGGTTAGTTGCGTACCCCAGAGGTTAGGCGAATCGTAGCTGTAAGTTCCGTCTGGCAATTTCTCGTAGCCTCCGTTAGGAAAGTCCGCGCCAATTGGCGTGAACGGATCAATAACGTATCTGTAGCCCGGAACGTTTTGCCATTCTTCTGTTTGCCATACATCAAACGGGTTGTCAAGCATCGGATCAAAAGTTGCATCAAAATGCAAATTATCCAAAACATTCAGTTGCTCCAACCATTCAAGAGGGGTGTCGGGCGGGGGTTTTGGATTCGCACTAATTGACAGTTGAAGATCCTTTATACGCCAGTGAAATTGAAGATCTTCATTATAATAGTTGGTGTGGTTCACGGTCATGCTAAACGGGTCAAATACTATTTCATCGCTTGCACAATTAGGATATGGGGGTTCTAATCTATCAATTATCGGCACAGCGCCTATCATAAGCGTAAAGGAAACCGGATCGCTTTTACAACCGTTTACTACAGAGTTTACCGTGAATCGAGATGATATTTCACTTTGTTTATTGTCTGTGGTATTGTCGGTACGAAATGACGGTATCAGGTTTCTGTTTTGCGGAGGGTTGGGAAGGTCGGCAGAACCCCATGAAGTAGAAGGGGCATTGTTAAGTGGAATTACAACCGAAGGAAAATTTGTGAAATTTCCTATTGCAAAATTTGTGCGCGACCATTCATAAGTGACAGGCGGCGGTAAACCGGTGTTTGGTTGATTTGGATAATTTGCCAAAATACTGAAAGTTATATCATCTGTAGTTTCGCTGTCGCAGAAGAAATAGATGTAAGAATCAGAAATTGCGTCGTAATAATCAATATATGGCTGCTCAATGTCGGGCTTTGGCTTTACTGTGATGGTGTAAGTATAAACCTCGCCCTCGCAACCATCGAATATTGGTTTGTAAGTTATTGGTGAAATAAGATTCCCTGCTACGGCGCCATCGGTGGGAGCATCGTTGGGAGCGCCCCAAAAGCGAGGTATATTTCCTCTGTTTTCACCCGAAGGAAGTTGAGGAACTACGCCATCTACATTTGCAGAAACAAGAGGATTTAAAACTTCCCAATAAACATCAGACGCCCTCATTCCTGTAGTAGCAGGATTATCTAAACTTGCTAAATTAAATAAACTTAAATTTGTTTCATTAAAAATCACCTGATCTATCGGTTCGCCCGGACATATTACTTTGGTCAGGTTTAACTCCGTGCCAAAGTTAGTCCCTGTGCCAATTCGCGGCGTGGGTTTCAGCGTTATGGTAAATGTATTGTGACCGTCCTGATGCTCGCAAACCAGATTAGGTTTTGAGACGTCGTATGGATGAGGTACCGTCAAACTTGCTTTAACAGTTGCCGTTTCCGTTAATCTTGTAATACCGTCGTTATCATTGCCAATGAATGACGGGAATGGCGAATCGGCGCCGGAAGGATCAAGATTTTTTCCGATGACGTCCGGGTTGGTAACACTCCAGTGGTATGCTACTGTTGCGCCCGTTAAGCTCAGAATACCCGGATTGTTGAGAAAATCGCGGGGAGGATCAGCAGAAGGGTTGTGGTCAAAATAAACTTCATCAGAGTCTTCATTCGGGCATACTGATATATTGTTGGGCGCTTTAAGCCATGGCGTTGGAAATACGGCAATTTCATAGCTGCTTCTGCCGCCGATGCAATTGTTTTTTTCGCCCCAAATTTCAATTGTGCTTACAATATCTGCACCTGTCCTGTTGATAAGCGTGGTGAACCCCGGCAGCTGGGGCTGGGTTGCTGTTTGCGTGGAACCGACGACTTGCGACATTCCTATTGCCACATCGTGAGTCCATCTGATAGTCGTAGCGCCCGGAGTGGTTGAGCCTTGCGTGCTGAAATTGAAAACATTGTTAGCCGACAAAACTCCCTCGCCCGCACAGTATGCCTGATCAACGGGCGGATATACCACCGGCAGAGATTTCAGAGTAAGCTTGACGGTGTAGGCATCGCTCACACATTGTTGATTGTATCTGTCCTTATACTCCGAAGTGCCGCGAACTGTGAATGTGGTAACAAGGTCGTCGGGTTGGTCGTTGTCGTAATATCGTCTGTTTAGAATATCGCCTTCGCCGGAGTCTTCAAAATCATCGTATGGGCGAACAGGGTCGAATTCGTCAATAGGTACGTAATTGCTCGGATAAAAGCCTTTTTCTGTCCATGCAAATTCGGTATCAGTGCCAAAGAACGGACTGCTTGATACAAATTGGTCGCTGAAAACAATATTATCCCAAGGTAATCCGGCAGGGTTTAACGTAGCGCATACTATTTGCGGATTGCCGGTTGAAGAAACATCAGGACGGGGAAGCAATATTATTTTAAATTGTTCTTCTTTACTACATTCATTAACATTACCGGCATAAGCCGTAACCGTTACAGTGCCTTTGTATGAGTCGGCGGTTTTGTTGTCGTTTAATTTGAAATTTGAAAGATATGGATTGCTTCCATTAGTTCCGTTTGCCATGCCCACGCTAGCAGGATCGCTGTCATCATTTGAAAACGTCCAATGCCAACGAAGGTTAGCAAGGGTAGTATGCAAGGCTTCAAACACGGTGTGTCTATTTGTCGTTCCATTATCATCATACTCATCGTAATCGTAGAACCAGACTTCCTCCTCGCTCGGACATAGTCTGATTTCGGATGGAAAATTAAAAACTGGCGTTGGATTGACCGTAATTGTGAAATCAGTAATTGGCTCGCTGAAGCAACCGTTCACAAGCGCCTGAAGGTTTGATACCGTTCCGGTGACAGGCAATCCCGTTTCGTTGACGGCGGTATTGAAGGTAAAGGTATTTTCATCGTTTTGAAGCGTACCCCAATCGTCAGGGTCGGTTCCGGGCGGTACGTTGGTTGCCGGCGTACTGTTTGTACCGGTGCCTATACCAATATTTCCGCCGGCGGGTACGGTGACATTATGCCAATTGTACCTAACGCTTTGTCCGGTCGGATAGTAATTCAAACCAAAAGTTATCGGCTCGCTCGGGCAGTATGTATTGCTGAACATTGGTTTCACCTCCGGCTTGGGTTTTATAACTATGTCGAAAGTCATATCCGGCTGTCGACTGTCGCAACCGTCATATCTTGCTCTCACCATAGTGGTGTAGTGGGTAAGCGTTACCTTATTGGAGGGGGTAGGCTCCGAGGCTAAGGTTAGAACGCCGTTGTGGTTGGGCGCCGCAAATGACAATCCAAGCGGATTACCGCCGGTGCCTACGGGCTCGTAAGAAAGTA
>Ga0123353_10018517_pt1 | contig 10300 bp, 11 predicted proteins | sample TergutLab28metaG_3_FD_92763 | JGI IMG/M metagenome (GOLD analysis project Ga0123353, IMG submission 92763) | Labiotermes labralis P3 segment gut microbial communities from Petit-Saut dam, French Guiana - Lab288 P3 | ecosystem: Host-associated > Arthropoda: Insects > Digestive system > Gut ...
AGAGCAAATTGCTCACGAAGACTGTAATAGAGAGCATTGTGCTGTTCGGCTTGTTTGAGGTTTTTGGTTTCAAATATGTATGCTGACACATGATTGCAGGCGTTGGAATAGGCGCGCATGGTCTTCAGCAACAGCACAGACTGCTCTTTACTGGGTTTGATCTTGACTTTGGCTGTAATCGTGACAAGCATTGTATCACCACCTTTCCTGATATTGACTATAGCAGAATTTCAGGAAATGGTCAAGTTCTAAATTCATAACAATAAAGGAGGGAGCGCATTCCTCGCCCACTTATAGAAGATGGGTGTATCTTGCGTGAGCGTATGATGAAGAATGAAAGGGGATATCGAAATTATGTATTCTCTAAAGAGACTCTCAGGGTTCGCCTTGGCGCTGCTGCTGTTGGTGGCATGTAATACCGCACCTGCCTTGGAACCGACAAACAGGCCTTCCGCGCCCGATCAGCCGGCCTGGAAGGCAGAAGTAAAAGAAATTATCATCTGCTACCTGCCTAACGAATCGACTAACCTGGTGGTTGAAGCCCGGGGTTTGCTGCAAAAAGATCTCGGCGATTACCTCGGCATTCCTGTCAAAGAGCTATCCGTTTCCGACTATAACGCGGTTGTGGAAGCTATGCGGACGGGCAAAGCCGATATTGCCGGATTTGGCCCGGTTACTTATGTTCAAGCCGCCGAGAGGGCTGGGGCTGAAGCCATGTGTGTTACCGCTACCCACAGCGATATGAACAATACCGGCTATACTTCGCAGTTTATTGTCAGGGCTGACAGCGATATACAGACACTGGAAGACCTGAGAGGTCGGAGCTTCGCCTTTGTCGACCCTTCATCGACTTCGGGAAATTATGTTCCCACCCTGGAGCTGATGAATAAATTTGGCCTCTCCAGTGATGACCTCCATACCAACGGAGCATTTTTCGAGTCTGTTATGTATTCAGGGGGTCATGTTAATGGTCTTCGCGCCATTTTGGCAGGCGATATAGACGCAGTACCCATTGCTTCGAATACATTGAAAAATGAACTGCGCGCCGGTAACACCACTGAAGCAGACTTTCGCATCATCCACGAATCTCCACGCATTCCCGATTCCCCTGTTTCCATACGTGGTAACCTGCCTACCGAGCTTAAAAAACTAATCCTCGATTTTTATCTGAATTACGATAATCCCGAGTATTTCGAACTCAGCGGAGGTTACAAACCGGAGGATGAAGCGCGTTTCATTCTCACCATAGACAGCGATTATGACTATGTGCGCGACCTTATGCAAAAAGTGATGCCTTAACAGGAGCGTATGATGAATAGTGTGTTACGAATAGAAGGCCTGTATAAAACCTACCCCGGCTCCTCAAGCCCGGCACTGGCAAATGCCTCGATGGAGGTAAGGGCTGGGGAAGTGGTTAGTATCATTGGCGCGTCAGGCGCTGGAAAGACGACTCTGATGCGCTGTATAAACCGCATGGTAGAACCTGATGCTGGGGCGGTCTTCATTGAGGGAACGGAAATTACCCAGTTGCGGGACAGCGAGCTACGTAACGCCCGACGGCGTATTGGGATGGTATTTCAACACTTTAATCTGGTCAACCGCCTTACGGTTATGCAGAATGTCCTGCACGGGCGCCTCGGTTACATGAACAGCCTTGATGGTGTTATGGGCCGTTATAGTGAAGATGACAAGCTGCGGGCTTTAAACCTGCTCAGGGAAACCGGTCTCGAAGAGTATGCCTATAAGCGAGCAGGGGAGCTGTCAGGCGGCCAGAAGCAGCGGGTCGGAATTGTGCGTGCTGTTATGCAAAAGCCAGCCGTGATGCTCTGTGACGAACCTATTGCCTCCCTGGATCCAGCCAACTCCCGAGTGATTATGGACCTTATCTGTGAATTGGCAAAACAGGGCAACATAGGCTGCCTCGTCAATCTGCATCAGGTCGAAGTCGCTATGGAATTTTCTGACCGCATTATCGGGATGAAAAAGGGTTATATCGTCTATGACGGAACTACCTCCGCTCTCACCGATCAAAAGCTGGAATATATTTATGATAAACCGATGCATTTATTAACGATCCGAAGCGAGGTGGCACAGGATGGCTAAAAGCAACGAGAGTTCCATTTCTACTGGTAGAACCCCCATAGCCCACCCGGATGATCGCCGCAATGTGCTGGTGTTTGCACTGACGGTTGGCATACTCTTTACCTTCGCCACATGGTATACCGGTTTTAACCCTTTTACCTCATTGCTGGAAATGAGCGAGTTTGGTCGCTTTATTACCCAGGACTTTTTACCGCCACGGGTTACCAACATGCCAGGTATCATGGCTGCCATGATGCAGACAATCTACCTTGCTCTGGCTGCCAGTGGCACGGCGATGGTCCTGTCGCTGCTTTGGTCTTTTTGTGGGTCGACGGCTGTCATCAGGAATAAAAGCATCCTCACACTGGCTCGCAGTCTGGCTTCGGTGATACGTAATATTCCGGCGTTGATCTGGACATATATTTTAGTCTTTTCCTTCGGAATCGGTACACACGCCGGTTATTTAGCCCTGACTCTCTCTTCCACCGGCTTTTTAACCCGTTCCTTTATGGAAACACTGGATGAGGTAGCCGCCGAAAATCTGGAAGCATTACGGGCTACGGGAGCGAGTACCCCAGCGGTGATCGCCCAAGCCATCATCCCAGCGGCCATGCCTGGGCTGGTCTCCTGGTTCCTCTACTCTGTGGAGCTGAATATCCGCACCTCCACCATTTTGGGTCTGGTCGGTGCGGGTGGCGTCGGTCTGTTAATGATGACATATATAAAGCAGTTCAACTATGCCGAAGCCAGCTTTGTTATTTTTGTCGTCGCCGTCGCTACTATTGTTGTCAATTTGCTCATAGATATCATAAGAAAGAAGGTGCTTGCCTGATGGAAATTGGTGATCTGTCAACCATGAGCCCCTCTGGAGTCGAGTCCGAAGTAGCCATGATAGCCACCCAGGTGAGGGCGGTGCAAATGCCAGAGATTGCCTTTACTCCAGTTTCAGCGCTGGAGCTGCCCTACAGCCAGCGTGATGCCAAAATAGCCGTGAGCATCCCCCGCTATACTCTGCCCGTCACCTTGTTCTGGGGATGCGTCTTTATCCTCGTTATCGTCTCCTTCCTTTCACTGAAGCTGGACTTCGCCAAAATATTCTCCCGCGTTGGTAATCTGGGTGGGGTAGTGTCCAAGCTTTCACACCTGACCAGTGATAAACTCGATGTGGCTATCGGCGCGTTAATGGAAAGTGTGACAGTCACCATTTTGGCGACGGTATATGGACTTATGATTGGGCTGATTGTGGGCGGTCTTGCTGCCGAAAATATAACTCCCTGGAAGCCGCTGGCTGCGATTTTGCAGAGCTTTTTCTCCTTGCTACGGGCAGTCCCCACCATGATCTGGGCACTGTTGGTGCTTGTCTGCCTGGGTTTTAGCCCGGCGACAGGCATTGTGGGTATGCTGTTTCATGTAGTAGCCTTCTTCGGCCGCGCTTTTGCCCAGAGCTTCGAAGAGGTGCCACAGGCAACCATCGAGGCCTTGCTAGCCTGCGGCGCGAACCGCCTGCAAATCTTCTTTTCCGCGATTATACCTGCCTCTTTAACCTCCCTGATAGCCTGGACTGCCCTTCGCTTCGAAGTCAACTTCAGCGAGTCTTCCATTTTGGGTATGGTTGGTGCTGGCGGAATCGGTTATACCATTATGGCATCGATGTCATCTTATCAGATGGAGCGTGCTGGGACGGCTATTCTTATGGTCTTTGTCTTTGCCTTTAGTTTAGAACTGCTGTTGACTTCCGTCAAGCGCAAGTTGAAGGTGTAGTTCATGTCATCACACAATTTGGCCTGCACTACTGTTTCCAAGCTGGAATTTTCGCGTACGCTGGCATCAGCAGACCGGGAGGCAGTTTTGGCGCTAGCCGGTGAAATCGAACGCAGCCACACAGTCGAGTTACTTAAAGAGCCAAGCAAAACGTTGGTGATGCTTCGCGCCCGAGAGAGTGTCAAAGGAGAGTTGTTCAATTTAGGTGAGCTATTGGCTATAGAATGCCTGGTGCGGGTGGATGGGCATCCTGGTATATCAGTTCTGGCAGGCAGCGACGCCGACAAATGTCGCGCCCTAGCCCTCCTGGACGCAGCGCATTCAGCAAAACTGGCGGTGATGGAACGGTTACTGCCCCGGGTGGCAGAATTGGAAGAGGTGCGCCAGGGGAAACTAAGGCAGGAAGCACAGGCGCACGCCAAGACACAAGTCCGTTTCAAAATCATGGAGGATCGCGAATGAAGACAAATAGTGCTCCCTTTGATTTGATCCATGGTTGTCAGCGGTTGTTTCGACAAATTCTTCATGCCATGGCTAACCCAGGCATATGGGTTGATTGTCCTGATCTTTCGGGCGAGTTCCACCGTGACGGCTTGCTCCTGCCTCTGCTCCTGACACTCTGTGACCCGGAAGCAAGTTACTGGTTGTCCAATTGCCCGGTGGATCTGGCACAGGAAGTTGCCCTACTCTGCGGCGCCAGAGAAGCATCTTTAGGCGAAGCCGACTTTGTTTTTGTGACAGAGGATCTTGAAGCGCACACAGTTTTGCGTCAAGTACGGCCAGGTAGCTTTCTCGATCCCCATGACTCAGCAACCATTTTTATCCTACTGTCTCCCTACGAGGAGATGGCGCTGGGGATACAGCAGCAGAAGATCCATGGGCCAGGTATCCCACCTGGCGGACGGGTTATAGAGCTTCCCCACAGTGCACTGACCTGGCTGCACGTGAGGCGTGAACTGGCTTTTGAATACCCCCTGGGTGTTGATTTAGTATTGGTACATCCCGATGGCAAGCTACTCGCCTTGCCTCGAACCACGAAAGGTTAGGTGCAGACATGGCTTATGTTGCCGTTACCGGTGGGCAGGAGGCGATTGCTGCGTCAATAGCCTTGCTCAGGGAATATCGCTGTCATGGAGATAACCCCCTCGATCCAGTGGCTATGGTCAACCGTATGGGGCTCCTTATAGATAAGATTATGGGGGAAGCTGGGCTCTACTGCCCTGATCATGCTGCTTTGGCTCTGTTGCAATCGGAAGGCTCGGTAGAGGAGGCAGTCTTTCTCCTGCGGGCTTACCGCTCCTCCCTGACACGGGCTTATTACTCTATACCTCTTGATGGTGCGCAGATGCGTCTGTTGCGCCGTATCTCGGCGGCATATAAAGATGTCCCCGGAGGACAGATGCTGGGCGCGACCTATGATTATACCCATCGACTGCTGGATTTTTCATTGCTCAGCGAACATGAAGATACCAAGATCGACACAGCTTCCAGCGAAGATGAGGAATGCAATCCATTTCATGCGCTTCGGGTCTCCGATCTTTTGCGCGCCGAAAACATCATCGTACAATCTCCTACACATGCTAAATCAAGCGAAACTGTCCCTGAAGATATCACCCAAAACCCACTTCGTTTCCCCACCCCCCGTTCAGCACGTTTACAGGTTATGGCACGTGCTGAAAGCGGGTTTCTTGGCGGATTGGCTTATGCCAATCTGCGCGGCTTCGGTCAGGCACACCCTACAGTAGGCGAATTGCGAACCGGTTGGTTGGAAGTCAATATCGACCATCCCCTGTTGGATGGTCAAACCCTCCATGTAGGTGAAATTCAAGTGACCGAAGTGGAGTCTTTCTTCTCTTTAGAAGAGGAAAGCCAACTTGAAGAGTTGCGCGATGATCCCCTCAAACGGATGGAGCGGGGGCAGGGCGATAAAGCCGACACCTCGACAAATGCCCTGCAGATCGGTGTCGGGTATGGCTTGACCTTCGGCCGTAGCGACCAAAAGGCGATTTCCATGTCCATTATGGACTTTTCACTGGAAAAGAAATCGGAAGGTATTCTCAGCGATGATGAATTCGTGTTGCTCCACGGCGATTGTCTTGAAATGAGCGGTTTTATTTCCCATTTAAAACTACCCCATTATGTTACCTTCCAGTCTAAACTCGACCGGGTGCGTTCAACACGGAAGGATACGGAGGCATGTCATGCTTGAGGGTTATAATTTCGCCTTCTTAGACGAGGGTGCCAAGCGGCAAGTGCGCCGCGCATTATTAAAAGCAGTTGCTATTCCCGGATATCAAGTCCCTTTTGGTTCGCGGGAACTGCCCATTGGCCGCGGATGGGGAACCGGTGGCATCCAGATTACCCTATCGTTAATTGGCAAGGATGACGTCTTCAAGGTCATAGATCAAGGCAGCGATGATAGTGTCAATGCGGTATCCATACGTTCTTTCGTTTCTTCCTGTACTGGTGTGGAGCAAACAACGGATACATCACAGGCGACCCTTATTCAATCGCGTCACCGTATACCTGAAGCCCCCCTGCGTAACGACCAGATTTTGGTTTTACAAGTCCCTCTGCCCGAACCGTTACGAATGGTGGAGCCGCGGGAAGCAGTCACTAAGCGTATGCACGCCGAACTCGACTACGCACCCATGTGGCTAGGATTGTATGAGCATATTGTACGCGTTGGTGAAGTCAAAATTGGTGCTGATTACCCGGTACAGGTGGAAAACCACTATATAATGCTTCCTTCGCCTATCCCCCGCTTTGACAACCCCAAGCTGCATATGAATGAGACGCTTTATCTTTTCGGTGCCGGGCGGGAGAAAAAGATTTACGCTATCCCACCCTATACCCAAGTCGCTTCGCTGGCTTTCGAGGATCACCCCTTTCGCATCGAGGATCAGGCCGACCGAGCCTGCCATCTCTGCGGCGCCCAAGGCGTCTTTTTAGATGAGCTGTTTGCCGAAGATGGACAAAAGATTTACCAATGTAATGACAGCAGTTATTGCCTGAAAAGGATGAATGAAAATGGAGAATAAACCGGCTTTGAGTCTGTCAAACCTCAGCGTGCGGTACGGTCGGGGATGCACTTTTTGTGAAGCCAGTGATAATGAGCTGCAAGGTAACCGCTGCCCCCATTGCGGCAGCATCTGGGCGGTACGCAATGTCTCCTTGCAGGTCTACCCTGGAGAAATTCTCGGGGTTGTAGGAGAGTCGGGTTCAGGTAAGTCGACACTGGTGCAAGCGCTCTATATGGATGTCGAACCGGTCAGTGGTGACTATAGGCTTAATTGTTATCAGGACGGGGCAGCTAACGTATTCAAGGTCTCGTTGCCACAGCGTAAGATGGTTCGCCATCTCATGCTGGGCATGGTCTATCAAAACCCACATATGGGGCTGCGCATGGGTTTTTCTGTCGGTGCCAACGTCGCCGAAAAGCTGATCGCAGCCGGAAGCCGTAATGTACAAGAAATGACCCGGCGAACAGCTGAGCTTCTGGCTCACATGGAAGTGCCTCTTGACCGGGTTAAAGAGCCGCCCAAGCATTTTTCGGGAGGCATGCAACAGCGTGTTCAGATTGCCAAAGCGGTAGCCAATAATCCCCCAATGCTATTTTTAGATGAAATTACAACTGGGTTAGACCTTTCGGTCCAAGCCCGCGTCCTCGATCTGGTTCGTAGGATTCAACAGGAACTGGGGATTACCATGCTGATTGTCAGCCATGATCTGGCAGTCATCCGCATGCTAGCCAGCCGTACTCTGGTTATGCTGGGGGGCAGAGTCATTGAAAGCGGCCTTACCGATCAGATTCTGGAGGATCCCCAACACCCGTTTACCCAGATTCTGGTTCACTCATTATTATCTTAACAACTGTTATATGGAGGTAATATGCATCGCTGCATTTTTAACGGCACCGTCGTCACCGAAGACCGGCTACTGCCTTATCACGCGGTTATTCTAAATGATGACCGCATCGAAGCCATCTTGCCCATGCTTGAGCTGGAAACCTTTGAAACAAACAATGGAGATATGGACTATTTCGATGCCCGAGGCAGTTATATCATGCCAGGAATCATCGATGTCCATTCCGATTATATCGAAAATGTGATCCAGCCACGCCCCCAAAGCTTAATGGACTTTGAAATGAGCCTACGGGAAGCGGAAAAGCAGCTCCTCGGTCATGGCATAACGACGATGTATCATTCATTGTCGCTTATGAACACATCAATGGCCCTTAAAGCAGCCGTCCGGCAACCTCACAATGTGTCGAGGCTGGTGGAGTTGATCCGGGTTTTTCATGAGGGCCGGCACCTGGTGCGACACAGATTTCATGCCCGCTACGAGATCGATAACCTCGATGGTTATGAGCATCTGATCACCATGATCGAAGCTGGGGACGTCCATCTTCTCTCTCTGATGGACCATACTCCGGGGCAGGGGCAGTACCGCGACTTGACAAAATATGCCGAAAACTTCAAAGCTAATAGGGGCACCGATAGCGACGAAGAGTTTGAAAAATACCTTGAAATGCGCGTCAGCCAACCCCGCGCTACTCACGAAATGCTGGTTAACCTTACCAAACTTGCCAAAGCCAAAGGGATTGTCATCGCCTCCCACGATGATGACTCCCTAGATAAACTGCACTTGGTACACCGAGACCTCGAAGCTGACATCAGTGAGTTTCCCATAACAATGGAAGTGGCGGCTGAAGCGCAGCGTCTGGGGCTTAAGGTTGTCATGGGTGCGCCCAATGTCCTGATGGGTAAGAGCCATTCAGGTAACCTGTCCGCTTGTGACGCTCTGTTTGCCGGTTTGGTTGATGTCCTTTGTTCGGATTATTATCCCGCCGCTTTGTTGAACGCCGTCTTTAAACTGGTCAATGACAACCTTTTCGAACTGCCACAAGCAGTAAGGCTGGTTACACTTCACCCGGCGCAGGCTCTAGATATCGCTGCTGATTTTGGTAGCGTGGTGGTAGGCAAGAAAGCCGATTTGCTGGTGGTAAGCCAACTCAACCAACGTCCTCTGGTGCATAAGGTATTCATAGATGGCAAAGCGTCGGCACAATACCAATACCGTGTGGGGTAAAATATAATGGACTTTATCAAGAGTGAACTTGGCGAAAACCTCCTTGAACGGGTGATGGGATGGGCTGAGGAGGCGTTTACCTACGCGGCGTCTGCGCGGACTAGGCTGATGCTGTGTGATCTCCAAGACAAGTCGCCCGGCGATTTTGTGACTTCGGTGGATATCAGCATCGAAAAGACATTATGCGCTCATATCCTCGCAGCCTTTCCTGACCACAGCATTTGCGCCGAAGAAAGCCTTGGGGTAACCGGATTGAGTGACTACTGTTGGTATATAGACCCCATTGACGGGACCATGAACTATATCCGCACAGGCCAAAACTACTGTGTGGCGATAGCGCTCTATAGAGGGAACGAGCCGGTACTTGGTGTAGTTTGGGGCTATAACGGTAGTTATGCCGCCTGGCGCGGGGAAGTAGTACTATTTCCAGATGTAGTCGCAGTTTTGCCACAGGCGCAGGCCCTCACTGAAGCTATAGTTTGCTACAGCGCTAAAAGCATAATGCGGTTGGCTGAGTTGGGGGGTGGACTGACACAGCTCCTCGTCAAAACAAAAAACCACCGCTATGCAGGAGTTGCTGCTCTGGAGTTATGCAGTGTCGCATCCGGTAGCAGCGATATCTATTTTTCCACCTCCCTGAAACCGTGGGATTACGCCGCAGCCCGGGTTATTCTGGAGGCAAGGGGTTGCCGGTTTGTGCAGTTGGATCACCCGCTGCCCTTTGTGCTGGCTTGGCGTAGCGATCTGCTGTTGCGCCTGATACTCGATGATCTACCCCCTAGCATCCGCACCCAGATTATTTGGCATATGGAGGCAAAAGCCAATGATTGAATTGGATCGTTTGTCCAAAGAATTCACTATGCATATACGTAACAGCCTCATACTCAACAGTTTTCAAGGTGTTTCATTCACTGCGGAAGCTGGCAGTCTTCTGGCTATCACCGGACCCAGCGGTATTGGAAAATCATCCCTGCTTAAATGCATTTACCGCACTTATTTACCCAGCTCGGGAGCGGTTTACTATCAATGTGCCGATAGTGCCCTTATTAACTTGGCGCAAGCCGATGAACAGGAGATCATCCGTCTACGCGCCAAAGAGATTGGCTATGTCTCCCAGTTTTTTCATGTATTACCCCGAATATCAGCCTTGCAAATCCTGGTAGAGCCTTTACTACAACAAGGGTGGGAGCTTGCAGCAGCTGAAGAGAGAGCTTCTGAGCTTCTGGCGTATGTTGGTCTGGAACGTGAGTTGTGGCAAATATACCCTTCAACCTTCAGTGGCGGTGAAAAACAGCGCTTGAACATCCTCCACGCCATCATCACCGAGCCTCGCCTCCTCTTGCTGGATGAGCCTACCGCCTCCCTG
>Ga0123353_10018519_pt1 | contig 10300 bp, 10 predicted proteins | sample TergutLab28metaG_3_FD_92763 | JGI IMG/M metagenome (GOLD analysis project Ga0123353, IMG submission 92763) | Labiotermes labralis P3 segment gut microbial communities from Petit-Saut dam, French Guiana - Lab288 P3 | ecosystem: Host-associated > Arthropoda: Insects > Digestive system > Gut ...
GAAACCACCACGACCGGCATATTGCAAGACTTCTTGTTCGACTTCTCCGCCCCAAAGGTCGTCGATGCCATCACCGTTAATGTCGAGGCGGGCGGGCGGGGTTTCGCCACGAGCTTCGAAAATGTCGCTTGCGAGCTGGGCTTTAATAGCGCGAACGGTAGCGCTCTCGGCGGAACTGGTGCCTTCGAAGGCTGCCTCGAGATGGTCGACAGCGCGGCCGTCGGGATCATCAAAGGCTTGCTTGTTGATAATGAAGGTGTTAAGTGAATCGCGGTCGTTGTCACTGATGTCGCGGAGATTGGCGATGGTTTCGTGCATGCCGTCTTCATCGACATCGAGGAACTCGCCGCTTAAAATCATGTTGATAATTTCGTCGTCGCTCTTGCTGTCCCAATCAATAGAAGATTCGGGAGGGGTGACTTCAGCAACAGGTTCGGCCGGTGCGGTATCGTTGGTGGCTGCTTCGTCGCCGGTATCATTGTCGGTAGGAGCGGTGGCTTCAGTAGGCTCGGCCGGAGGTTCGCCGCCACCCGCGTCGTCGTTATTGCTCGACCACGGCATTTCACCGGAAATGAGACCGGCACCGACGGCTGCGACTGCCAGCGTCCCAGTAAGTAATCCGGCAATTTTGAGAACCTTGATGGCGCGTTTACCGCGATTACCAACACGCGCGTTAATTAGCCGGTTTAGCTCTTCAAGCTCTTGCGCGGTTTGCTGATTGGGGTTTGTTGCCATGGCTATGCTCTTCTCGTTTATTGTTTTTGGTTTATATACCCCTATAATAACATAAGCATTATATGTATGTCAAGAGCTTTTTGGGCTTTTGTATAACATTTTTACTCAGCAAAAACTCAACAAAATGGTCGTGGGAGGGCAAAATAGTAAGAATCCCACGTTTCGGGTGGGATTCTTGTGACGTATAATTTATTTATACAGTCGGGTGCTTGATTTTACATCTGCTCCTCCTTTCTCTGTTAAAATTTGTGTTTTTACAAAAAGTTAGGGCTATGCTGCCTTCATAATGCGCTTGGCATCATGATTAGAAATGCCGTTTCGCACTTGATACATTTTTTCCGCTAGCTGCTCTTGCGATAGCTTAAAAAGCTCGCTGTGCTTGGCTGCGATGCGCTTAAAATGCTTTCCACGTTTCTGCGCTGCTTTTTGAGCCTCTTTAGAGGGGATAACGTAGTCGTAATCCATATACTCGAACTGCTGCGTTGCTGTTTCCTGCTGAGTCCGTGGCATTTTGCTCCTTTCTTTTTGTTTTTGATGTTTGTGTTAGTTTTGTTTCCTAACTAGTTTCAGTCTATCACACTTATGCTAAAAAGTCAATACGTTTATGAAACTTTATTACAAATTTTGTTCACGTTTTACACGCGTTCGATTGAAATGGTAATATTCTTATCATTTAATTGTACAAGTTCGTCGTGAGTATAATTAGCTTGGGAATATTCATCGGTTAGGGTCTCCTGCTTTAAGATGTCGAGGAGGTTTGGCTCGAGGTCGATACCGGTAATCGAGAGCTTAATACGATCGTCGACCTCTAGTCCAGCCTTCTTACGCAACCCTTGAATAGCGCGGACTAATTCGCGCATCTCGCCCTCGGCTTTTAGGTCGTTGGTGAGTCGTTTGTCGACTGAAACATTTTCGCCCGCAGTGTGTATAACATTTTTAACATTTACTTCGTCGGCAATGATTTGTTCGTAGAATGGGTCGAGCTTTTTGTCGCCGTAGGTTAGGCTGGCGAGTGGCTGGCGGACTTTGACAAGCCCAAGGCCATCATGCTGATTGGCGCGGATTGATAGGCCTTGCTCAATAATGGCGCGAGCGGCTGTCATATTATCCAAGACTTCTTGGTCAGCGTCGGCTACGTTTGGCCAATCTTGCAGGTGGACGCTGCCCTCACAGCCCAACTTCTGCCAAAGCTCTTCGGCAAGGAAGGGTGTAAAAGGAGCGAGAATCAATGCCAGCTGTTCGAGAACGGTGTAGAGAGTGGTGTAAGCGTCTTCTTTGTCGCTGTCGTCTTCGGACTTCCAGAAGCGGCGACGGGAACGACGGATAAACCAGTTGGAAGCGTCGTCGAGGAATGGCAAGATGCCTTGCATGGCGTCGGGTATATTATATAGCTCCATATTGGTGGTGATTTCGACTTGGAGTTGGTGGAGGCGGGAGATAACCCAGATGTCGAGGGGGTTTTTAAGAGTTTGGAGGGCGGCGCGTTTACCCTCTGGTTGCCAGCCATCAACGTTGGCGTAGAGGGCGAAGAAGTCATACATATTCCAAATCATGACGAGGCGACGCTGGACATCGGAGACGTCTTTGTCTTGGAGCGAAAAGTCCTCGCCCGAAAGAAGGGGCCTTGAGAGCAGTAAGAAGCGGAGGGCGTCGGCGGAATAGGTGTCCATCATGACGGCGGGGTCGGTGTAGTTGCCGAGACTCTTGCTCATCTTGCGACCGTCATTGCCGGCGACGACGCCGGTGGTAATGACGTTCTTAAAGGCTTCACGGCCAAAGAGTGCGGTGTTAATGACGTGGACATAGTAGAACCAAGCGCGAACTTGACCGATATATTCGACGATGAAGTCAGCCGGATAATTCTGCTCGAATTGTGCTTTGTTTTCGAACGGGTAGTGCATTTGAGCGAACGGCATGGAGCCGCTTTCGAACCAGCAGTCAAGGACTTCAGGGATGCGGGTAAACTGCTCGCCGGCAATCTCAAAGGTGATGTCGTCAATCCAAGGGCGGTGGTAATCTTCGAGAGTCTTGCCACTTAACTCTTCTAATTCTTGGTAGCTACCGATAACTTTAATGGTGTCATGATCCCCTTTCCAAACCGGCATTGGGGTTGCCCAGAAGCGATTGCGGGAGAGGGTCCAGTCGGGGGCTTGCTCGATGTTCTTGGCAAAGCGGCCGTGCTTCAAGTGATTAGGCACCCAGTTGATATGCTCGTTTTGGGCGAGCAAGATGTCTTTATTGCCTTGAATATTGAAGAACCATGACGGAATGGCGCGATACATGATGCGTTGCTTACTGCGTGGGTTGAAGGGGTATTCGTGGCGGATGTAGTCAATCTTCCAAACAATTCCCTGCTCTTCCAGACATTTGGCGATGTATTTGTTGGCTGCCCAAACTTCGATGCCGGCTTCGTCAGTGTCACGAACGCCGATACGGTGGAGTTCGGTGGCAACTTCGGGGTAATAGTAGCCGTTGTCGTCGATAGCGTGAAACTTGGGGATGCCAAACTCGGTAGCCAGCTCGAAGTCAATTTCGCCATAGATGGGAGCGAGGTGGACGATGCCGGTGCCGGCGGCGGTTTCGACGTAGGGCGCGGCATAGATTTGGTGGGCGCCAGCGCCGCGATGAGCGAAGATGGGTTCGACGGTTTTGCCGACTAGGTCAGTGCCGGAGATTTTGGCGTTGATGATTTTATGGTCGCGGTCGGCAAAAACGGTCTTGACTAAATCATGGGCAACAATAAAATGTTCGCCTTCGCATGCTACTTCCGCGTATTTGACTTTAGGATTGACGGCGAGGGCGGTGTTGGCGGGTAGGGTCCACGGTGTGGTGGTCCATGCAAGCAGATAGGTGTTTTCGCTATCTGCTAACTTGAACTTAACGTAGACTGATGGGTCGGTGACGGTTTGGTAGGCATCGTTGTCCATGGTGACTTCGGACTTGGAAACGACGGTGGCAAAGTGGGTGTCATACATGAGGACTTTTTGACCCTCGTAGATTTTGCCCTGCTCGTATAAGGCCTTGAATGCCCACCAGACACTCTCCATGAATTCTTTATCCATGGTCTTGTAAGAGTTTCGGAAATCGACCCAACGACCGATTCTATCGACGATGTTTTCCCAACTCTCGGAATTGGCTATCATTGAAGCACGAGCTTTGGTGATGTATTCTTCAAGGCTGATGGGGGGCAGAGTTTTGCCGTCTTTTTCGATGGGGGTAGAGGCACCAATTTGGCGGCGATCTTCGATATTTAATTGTTGTTCGACAAAGTTTTCCGCGGGTAATCCATGGCAATCCCAGCCCCAACGACGTTCGATACGGCGGCCTTTCATGGTCCAAAAGCGTGGCACAGCGTCTTTGACAATACTAGATAACAGCGTGCCATGATGAGGCGAGCCGGTAATAAAAGGTGGTCCGTCGTAAAAAACGTAGCCGTCCTTTTCGTCACGATTAATAATGGATTGCTCGAAAGTTTGGTTTTTCTTCCATTCTTGCACCCAAAATTGTTCGTATATAGCGGCGGGTCGCCGCTTCGCAAAGCCTTTACTCATACCATCTATTATATCATATAGAGACGAACATGCTGGCTAAATCCTCCACCGTGGGGAGGGGTAGACCGGTGCGGCGGGTGACTTCGTGGCCGTCGTGCATGGTGACGAGGAAGGTGGGATAATCCATGATGTCGTAAACGCGGGCGGTTTCAACACCGCCGGGGGTGTCGGGGTCGATATACTCAAAAGTTTTTTGGTATTGGCGCTTAAGGTCTTCCAGTAAGTCTTCGACCGCTCTAGTATAGTCGCGTTTTTGACGATAAAAGACGCGAAAGGTCATTTCTTCTCTCCGTTTTTGGTGCGAATGCGGGTGGCAAGGATGCGCTCAAACTCACTTAAGGTCTTAAACTCGTAAAAGACGCTGGCAAAGCGGACATAGGCGACTTCGTTGAGGTCGGCGAGGACGGCGAGGACCTGCTCGCCAACTTCGCGACTGGAGATTTCGTCGGCATTGGTAGCATAGACGGCGGATTCGACGCGGTTGACTAAATCCTCGACCGCTAGCTCGCCACCCAGAAACTTACCGACACTGCGGTGGACGGCATTTTGGAGCTTGTCACGATCAAAGAATTCGCGCTGACCACTGCGCTTAATAACTACAATATTGGGTCGTTCGATACGTTCATAAGTCGTAAAGCGGCGGCCGTCTGACGCCTCGCGGCGACGACGAATAGTGGTGCCATCATTACTCTCGCGTGACTCCAAGACCCGACTGTTACTGATTTGCAACAAGTCGCGAGGCCGACGCGGTTTGTCCATCTAGCTCCCCTGTTTGCGGCGTTCGCGCATGCGCTTCTTGAGAATCTCGGGGACATCCGGATCATCGTCTTCGTCGTCCCAGACGCTTTTTTGCGGCTGGTGATGACCAGTGATAAAATCTTCGGCCGGGGTAGGCGCTGGCGCAGCTGTGTCGTCCATGGGGCCGGTAATCTTGCTCCACATGTCTTCCGGCTCGGACTCCGGCGTTGGCTCGACCGAGGTAGATGGTTGAGTGGCAGGCGTTGGGCGGTCGGTAACGATGTCAACCTTCTCGCGGTTAGCATGATAGTCGGGACCAAAGCCGGTTGCTACAACGGTAATCATAATCTCGTCGCCAAGTTCGGGACGGGTGGCAGCACCAAAGAAGATGTTGGCGTCAGGCGAAACGGAGTTGGTGATGACTTCAGCGGCTTCTTGAACCTCATTCATGCTAACATCAGCGCCGGCGACGTTGAAGAGGACGCCTTTAGCGCCGTCAATGGAAACTTCGATAAGTGGTGATTCGATAGCAGCTTGAGCGGCCTTGGTAGCGCGGCCTTCACCGCTGGAGCGACCGATGCCCATGAGTGCCGAACCGGCATTCTTCATGACTGACTGGACGTCGGCAAAGTCAAGGTTGATGTCGCCGTGGTCGGTGATTAGCTCCGAGATACCTTGGACACCTTGGCGGAGGACATCATCGGCGAGCTTAAAGGTCTCGAGAAGCGGTGTGCGAGGGTCGATGGTTTGGAGGAGGCGGTCGTTAGGGATGGTGATAAGGGTGTCGACCTCGCCACGCATGCGGGAGATGGAATCTTCGGCGTTGACTTTGCGCTTGGCGCCCTCAAAGGTGAAAGGTCGGGTAGCCACACCAACGGTTAGGATGCCGAGGTTGCGAGCTTCACGGGCGATAATTGGACCAGCACCGGAACCGGTGCCACCACCAGCGCCGAGGGTAACAAAGACCATGTCGGCACCGTCGAGGGTGTTTTTGATGTCGTCGATGGATTCTTCAGCGGCGGCTTGTCCGATTTCGGGTTTAGCGCCGGCACCGAGACCGCCGGTTAATTTTTGTCCAAGATGGACGGTGGTGTCGGCTTTGGAGTGATGGAGAGCTTGCGCGTCCGTGTTCATCGCGACGAACTCGACGTTTCTGACACCCAATTCTTTCATACGGTTCACAGCCGAACCGCCTGCCCCACCAACGCCAACCACCTTGATATTCGCGAATTTTACAATTTCACTTGGTTTGACCTCTGGCATCGCTTAATCCTTTCCTCCTAATCTTAATTATATTATACACACTAAAGACTGCCTTGCAAGGCTTTTATAAAGATTTTATACGTAGACTAGAACTTAATTTTCTCAAACAACTTCGCGAAGAAGCCACCACCGCTGCTGTCGGACTTCTTGGTCTTTTGGGAAACTTGCCCGCTTCTCTGTAAATCTTCGAGGGCGAGACCGACGGCGGTAGCGTATTCGAGGCGGAAGACTTCGCGAAAAGCATTGCCGATGTTTTTAATTTCGCCAACTCGAGTTGCCATAACCAGCTCTTGGCTGGCGAGACTGGACAAATCTTTTATCTTGGCACCGCCACCGATAAGCACGACGCCTTCGGGGAGTTTCTGGGCGTAGCCAGCGCGGGCAATTTCTTCGTGGACGGACTTTAAGATGGCTTTGAGACGGGCACCGACAATTTCATCGACTTCTTCGCGGTCGAACTCGTAGCTCTCGCGGCCTTTGGTGAGGGTGATTTTGCCACCATTGGAGGAGCCGAGAGCATTGATGTGATTGCGCTTGATTTCGTCGGCGATCTCCGGAGTGATTTGGAGGACGGTGGCGAGGTCTTTGGTAATATTGTTACCACCAATGGACTTACGTTCGCCCGAGTGGTTGATGCCGATGGTGCCGACGTATTGGAGTTCGCCGTCCTCAAAGATGGCGACCGAAGTGGTGCTGGAACCGATATCGACGAGGGCGACGCCGTTTTCCATTTGACGACTAGACAGGACGGCTTTGGCACCGGCGGCAGCTACAGGGACTAGCCCGCATTCTTGAATGCCGGCGAGGTCGAGGGTCTTACGCAAGTTGATAAAGCTAGGATTAAGGGTGGAGATGACGCTGGCGCGCATTTCGAGGCGCTGACCGCTCATGCCAATAGGGTCTTTAATGCCGCTCTGCCCGTCTAGAGTGTAGCCGTGGGGGATAAGGTCGATAATACTGCGATTATTGGGGAGGCGGCCCTTCTCGGCATCTTGAATCAGGCGCTCGAGGTCTTTTTGGTTGATGGGGCGGTTGCTATCTTCGAGGGCGATGACGCCATCGGTGTGGGTAGTCAAAAGATTGACACCGCCGACGTTGACCGTGGCGTGGTTGGTCTCAAACTGGAGGACGCTGTGGAGGTCGGCAAGGAGTTCGCGCAAGATGGCGGCGGGACGTTCGAGATCGACGACTTCGCCGTAACGAACACCGCTACTGGGGACTTCTTTAACTTTGAGGACCGCTGGGGTCTCTTGCCCTTTTTGGGCCAAGACAACGGCTTTAATGTTCTCTGTGCCGATGTCGATGCCGATACCAATTCTTACCTGCTCCATATAATTATTATACACAACTTTAATGCAACAAACAAGTAAGCTTGATTACCAAGCGGTCAAGATTTCGACACCGTGGTCAAGAATGAGGACGGTGTGTTCATAATGGGCGCCGAGGCTACCATCAGTGAGGCGGACCGACCAGCCGTCGCCGGGGTCAATCTTGGTAGTGATGCCGCCAAGTGAGGTCATGGGTTCGATGCAGATGGTCTGCCCGGCTTTAAGGACGGCGCCACTCTTGGGGTTACCGAAGTTCGGAACTTCGGGCGCTTCGTGCATGGTGCGGCCGATACCGTGGCCGATAAAATCTTTTATGACACCGAGTTTGGCTGTATACAAAAATTGTTCAATCTGGTGACTGATTTGTCCGACTAGAGAACCAGCTTTGACCCCTGTAATTCCGGCGTAGAAACTTTGCTGGGTGGCATTAAGTAAATGTTTGGCAGCCGACGAGCCTTCGCCGCCAACTAAAATTGTAAAAGCACTATCGACGCACCAGCCACGATGTCGAATGGTCATGTCGAAACTGACTTTGTCGCCATCACGCAGTGGCTCCTCGTCGGGAATGCCGTGAATTAGAACGTCGTTTTTGGAAATACAGATGGCATAGCCGAAAGCGGGAGCTTCTTTGAGATAGACCGCCTCGACTTGGTGCTTATCACAGAGAGTGCGGGCTAATTTATCAAGCTCAATGCCGGTGACGCCAGCTTCGGTGTGGCTCTCGATGGCTTTTAAGATAGTCGCGAGTATTTTGCCACCCTCGCGTTGCGCCTGCATTTTAGCGACGAGGGCTTTTTCGTTCACTCTAGACTCTCCTGCCAAGCACGAAGGACGGCGGCGCGGGTGTCTTCGGGGCTGTGGTTGCCATCGACCTTGATATGAGTAACGCCATCTTGGACCATGGTAGTTAGCATACTTTGGGTTTCGGTGAGGTAGAATTGATTGCGAATCTGCCAGTTTTCTTCGGTGTCGCCGGGGCGGCCACGATCAAGTTGGCGGCGTTTCGACTCAGCGTCGTCGACTAGTAGCTCGATAACGGCGGTGAGTTGCCAGCCGGCGGTCTTAAACTCTTGATATTGGAGGAGGTTACGCGGGAAACCGTCGAGAATGAGGTTTTCGCCGCGGACGCGGGCGTGGAGGAGTTCGGCAAACATGAGGGGGAGGATTTCCGCGTCAGGGGTCATGTCGCCGCGTTCGAGCGCTTCGGCTTCCTCGGAAGTGGCGCGTTCGCGGAGGAGCTGCCCAGATGAAATATGGCGCCAAGGAGTGCCTTGGGCGGCTAGAGTTTCGGCCAAGAAGCGAGCCTGTGTGCTTTTGCCACTACCGACATTGCCCACAAACTCGACTAACTGCATCTACTTTGATAGACCCATCTTGATGCGGCGGGTCTTTTCGGCTCGTCGCTGGTCACGCAAGATAGCGCGTGTGCGGCGCTTGCGGCGGCTCTCGGGACGGGAAAAGCGCATTTGAGCCTTCGCTTCGCTGAGTAAACCATTCTGCAATACCTTACGGTTAAAGCGGCGAAGGATGTTCTCACTCGCCTCTTTCGGGTCTTTTCGTTCTACTTTAATGCTCATAGAGATATATTATCATAGCCACCTTGAAAAATCAAGGGGGGTCGGGTATAATTAGGGGTATGAAGATTTTGTCCACCCCAGAGGCAAGCTTACGGGAATCGAGTCGGAAGATTAGCGAGATTACCCCTGCCATCAAGGAACTGGCGGACAAGATGATAAGTTTAAGTCTAAAGTGGGAGCAGGAGCACCCACATGAGATTTCTTCGGCACTGGCGGCACCGCAAGTGGGCGAGAATGTGCGGATGATCATTGTGCGGAATAGCGCGGATGACAAGTCGGACAAGACCTTTACGACACTGATAAATCCGAAGGTCGTGAGCGAGAGTGGGCGGCTGGTAGAAGATTGGGAGGGTCGCTTATCGGTGCCGGACTTGTATGGCAAGGTGGCGCGACGCGACCAAGTGAAGGTGGCGGCGACATTATTGGACGGTCGGGAAGTGAAGATAAAAGTATCGGGACATCTGGCGCGGACGCTGTTACATGAGATTGACCATTTGGAGGGTATGTTGTTTTTGGACAGGATACGTGGCAAGAAAAAATCGTTTGCGAGGTTACAGCAAGATGGCGCTTTGGTGCCGATTGATTATGCGGAAATTGAAAACGACGCAGATTTATGGGGCGACTGATGGATACGCCAATAATTTTCTTTGGAGTGGATCGCTTCCCTGCTCTACCGTTAGAGAAATTGCTGGCAGGTGGTTACAATGTGAAGGCGATTTTTGCGGCGCCAGACAAAGATGCGCGGGGTGGGAAGAAAATTACGCCGATTGCGAAGATTTTGGGCGAGAAATACGGTGTGCCGGTTTATCAGCCACTAAAAGGACATGAGATTTTGCCGATTCTGGAGAGCTTGGAAGGTGAAGAATGGTATAAGCAACAGAAACCGCTGGGAGTGTTGGTTTCGTATGGTAAGATTATTCCGCAGGCGGTGCTGGATTGGTTCGCGCCGCTCCCTATCTTAAATATACACCCATCACTACTGCCGAAATATCGTGGTAGCAGTCCGGTGGAGAGTGCGATTTTGGCGGGCGATAGTGAAACCGGGGTATCGATTATCAAGTTAGCGGCAGAAATGGACGCAGGAGATGTGGTGGCGGTGGAGAAAATC
>Ga0123353_10018520_pt1 | contig 10299 bp, 6 predicted proteins | sample TergutLab28metaG_3_FD_92763 | JGI IMG/M metagenome (GOLD analysis project Ga0123353, IMG submission 92763) | Labiotermes labralis P3 segment gut microbial communities from Petit-Saut dam, French Guiana - Lab288 P3 | ecosystem: Host-associated > Arthropoda: Insects > Digestive system > Gut ...
AGTAATGAAAAAACAGAAAGCGCTTTTTACGGAAGCAGAAGTATTAAAACAAACCGCCAGAGTACAAGCATACAAAACATACATAACAAAAGCAGAAACTGCCGAAAAAATAGCCAACACGGCCGCCACCAACGCCAACGCCGCCGCCCAAAGAGCGCTTAATGTTGCCAAAGCTGCCACACCGTGGGGCGCAATACTTACGGCTGCTACATTATTAACAGGCGTTATTTGGAAGTTTGCAACACGCCAAAGCGAAGCAACCAAAGCGATGAAAGAGTTTAACAAAGAAGCTGCAAATCAGGAGGCACAGGCAAAATACCTTTTCGATGCGCTAAAAAAAGCGGAAGTGGGAAGCGATGAATATAAAAAGCAATTAGAAAGACTTAAAGAACTCTATCCCGACATCATTGCCGCACATATAAGCGAAACAGGAGAACTGAGAAATATAGAACAGGCATATAATGATGTTACCACCGCAATACGTTCTAAAATTGCGGAGCAAATGAAAGAGAAAGCGATAAACGATGCTATAACAACTGCCATTACTGAAAAGGGAAATGCTATGACAACAATAAGGAAGGAGCTGGAGGCGCAAAACATTCCTCTTAAAAAACAGGAAGATATTATTGCAAGCATTGAAACAGAGGTAACAAATATGGTTAACCAAGGAAGAACCATAAATGAAGTTATGACAGCCATAGGAAATACGTTAGAAAAAGATTTTAATGTAAAAATTAATGCTGTGGAAAGAAATCTATTTAAAACAGGAAAAACAATTAGAGGACTGATTGGTGATATTTATTCCGCAGAAAATACGCAAAATAAAAGTATAGCCGGTGCCGAAAAATCTTTTTCTCCATTTATAAAAAAACCGGAAGCCAAACCAACAGATGATCCTGACACTGTAACCTGCACCGGAGATTATAAAACATGCTCCTGTTCTACGTGCCAATCATTGCGAAATAAAGAAGAGGCACGAAATAAGGCTTCTGAAGAAGAACAAAAAGAATGGCAAAAATTTCAAGACAAATTAACCAAACTTGCCGAAGACCGCCGCAAGTCGCAACTCATTGGCTTCGAGAAGGAGCGCGATCAGATCAATTCCCAGTACGATGCCCTCATTAAAGAAGCCGAAAAGTTTGGCGAAAGAGGCAAAGAGATTGTCGAGCGGTTGGAAAAAGAGAAAGGAGAAGCCGTAATTGCCGCCGGAGAGAAATACCTTCAAAAATTTATTCAGTTCAACGAAAAGATACAGGAGGAGATGGAAAAACTTGCCCAAAAAACAAACCTCAATAAAGAAGAATCGGCATTGGTGAACTCTCTGTTGGGCAGCGAAAAAGAGTGGAACGACAAAATAAAAGCCATCAACACCCACTTGGAAGCATTGGAGGATATGTACAGCAATGCAACCTCCAACGAGGAGAGAGCGAACATTATGACGCAAATGGACGTGTTGCATGGCGCAGAATTAGAAGCCGTGCAGCAGCAGCAACTTGCAAAAGTAAACATCATTAAAAAATACACCCAAGAGGTAGCCGACTTTGAAAAGCAGACACAAGAAGAAAAAACCTACAACGCATTAAAAGAACACGAAAAGCAGATAGCGAACATTAACAAAAAATACAATACCGAAATAAAGAAAGCGCAGGAAGCCCACGCCGAACTGCTGAAACTGCAGCAAGCCGGCAACGAAACCATCGACCCTGCAGAACTGAAACGCTTGGAAGACCTTATTGAAAAACTGAAAGAACTCCGCGACAGCGAAATTAGTGTAGTGGTAGAGATAAAAGAGACAGGAAATCATTGGATTGAAAAACTGTTTGATATGGATTGGGCAAATTTTACCGATGATTGGCAGGGAAATTTGCAGAATTTAGTAGCTATAACACAGGGTGCTGTTAACGATATGATGCAACTATGGAACAGCATCAACCAAATTGCCATCAACAACATGCAAAAAGAGTTGAACGCTTTCAAAAAATCGAAAGACGCTGAACTAAAAATCTTTAATACTACTCAGGATAAAAAGAAAAAATCGCTAAACAATCAGGTGCAACAGGGTATCATCTCTCAGGAGTACTACAACGCCCAAATGGAGCAGTTGGAGCAAGAGCGCGCCGATGAAGAAAAACGAATTGCAGATGAAAAAGAAGCTGCCGAGCTGGCATTTAAAAAAGAGCAGTTTCGCAGAGACAAACAGGCTGCCATTGTTAATGCAATTATTCAGGGAGCAATGGGAATAGTTACCATTTGGGCTACTGCCATGCAATTAGGACCAATTGCCGGACCAATTGCAGCCGGTATCATCACAGGCTTAATAGCAGGATTAACTGCGGCGCAAATTGGCGTTATAGCCTCCCAGCCGGAGCCTTACCGTTTTGGCGGCTTCACCGGAAAGAAGAAAAATAAAATGATACAGGTAAACGAGGAAGGCGAAGAGTGGATTGCATCGAACAAACTGCTGAAAGACCGGGAAACATCGCCCATCATACAGGCGTTGGAGCAATTTCAGCGCGGCAACAAATCGCCGGTGCGCGAGCTGGCGTTCTCACCTTCCGTTCCCGATGCGCAAAATGTGTCCCAAGCCGCTTCCACCATTAGCCATAATTTTACCCCATCAAACACCCAAACCGTAGTAGAAAAGCATTACTATGAAACCACTACATCAACCCAAAACAACGACGAAATGATAGCTGCTCTAAATAAACTAAACAAACACCTTGAAAAACCAATCCCTGCTGTTATATCACGCGACAAGCAGCAAGAATTTGAAAACTTTGAGGCATTCCTGAAAAAACGCGCCAAAATATAACCACTAACCACTAACCACTAATCACTATTTAATGGCTGTAAATATTGTTAGAAAACCTTTTGAAGTTGATTTTATTCAAAATAACCTGAACTTTGTTTTTAAGGGAGATAATATACAGGTAGCAGGAACTAAGCCTTTCCGTATGTTATACTTTAATACCCATCCGCAACCGGGCGCAACTTTCACATTAATAGTTAATGGAATAACATTTAACTATACCGTTATATCTTCAACACAAGCCAATAACAGCATTTATAAATTGGTAAATAAAAACGGAAGGCTTGATGAAGCAGACCTTCTATCAAAGCTCAGAGCTAATCTCTATATTTCTCAAGATTTTACATTTGAAATTAACTATACGGGTAATCTGATGCGCTTGATTTTTGGGAGCAAAAACCCCGGAAAAAATATAATTTCAATTATTACAGACGGCTCTTTTAACGCACTATTCCCAACAATGCAGCCGGGTATCCCAAGAACATATCGAAAAGATTACAAAGTATGGGCGCGCTTCAACTTTGAATACATGAAATCCGGAAACAAAATAGCAGAAACTTCTCCGGAAATATTATTAGATGTTGACAATAATGGATATGCAACACTTCCGGTTGATATACTCAAAAAAATAGCCAAAGGAATTGATGCGCCCGCATCCCTTACACAATCATTCGGCGCAAATATCCTAAATAACATCATGATCAAGTATTCGTTAGAATATTCGGAAATGTACGACGGAGAAATAAAGTGGGTTAAAAGAAGTGATGATTTCTATGCTATTAACGGGCTAAATTCAACATCAGGAGCAAGCACAAACTTACCCGACTGGGAGGAAGATGATTATCTTTTCATAAGAAGCACTCCCTATATACGGCTATTTGGGTGCAACAATAACATGGAATATATTACCCATTCCAATGGAAAAGATTACTTATATTTATGCTTGTTTGATTCCTCAAAATCTGGTAGCTACTCCAGAACACTAACAGGAAGTGTAGAAATTTATGATTCCGGTGGGTTTAGCATAAGCAGAAGTTTACCAAATATAATAATTCAAAACTACTCTGTTGTTCGAGTTCCTGCTTATTTGCTTGCCCTTTTTGATAATACTGTTGGCGTATTCAAATATACACTATCTCTGTGGGATACAAGCACGCCAAACCGAAAGATAGTAAGAACCTATATTATCAAAACGCCACCCTTTTATATGCTTGAATTTCTGCTCCAAAACAAATATGGCGTATTAGAATACTTTTTTGCAAATACCAAAAACATTAAGAACAATGTAGAGGGCGATAATATTGTAATTAACAACATTATAAGTACTGATATTACTAAAAATAACAAAATATTTGATACACGGTCCGGACCAAAAACTTACGATCAACTCAAGTTGATTGCACAAGCAGCAATAAATGAGCATAACTATATCATCCTTAAAGACAAGTTAATTCCAATATCCATAATTCCTGAATCCATTACAATTTTAGATGAAACAAAGGATCTGCAGGAAGCATCATTTAAATGGCAATTCAGAGATGGCAACACAGAAGAAATTGTAGTGCTAAACCTAACAATCGCAGGACCTACTAATCCAACTGATAATAAATGGAATGATTATGGGCAAATAGGCACACAAGGTCAAACAATCTTCTTTACTTGGGATGATACCTTAAAAATTAATGAACTTAATATAGAAAATCAATGGAAAAATTACAACACATAGTTAATGGCGAAAATATGGAGAGCGTTCGCGAAAAAATCAATATATTAATTGACACATTTAACGATACGTTTCCTGTTACAAGGAGTTATCTCGATTTGGAAGATAAACCTGCAATTGATGGAAAAGAATTATTGCCTGAATCAAAAATGGAAGATTTTGAAATTCCTATTGTTTCGCTTCCAAACGAATTAGACTTGCAGCAACTCTTTATCAATGCTTCCAAAATTAATGCAGAAATAATAGCGAGGGAGGTGGCTAAGGAAGAAGTAAAAGAAGCTATGCAGTTGCAAAACATTCAAATTGCCCCCGTGCTACCATCTGATAATTGGGAGTTTTTAGTGTATGTAATGCAGCCAAATGGAACCCTTGGGCTTTATAAAACAAAATTGAAAGAAATAATAGATAAGGCTGTGGCTGAATCTAATAGACATGAGGCTTCAACTGAAGAAAATACACTTATTATTGAAGGATAATATGGGAAAAAAAATACTTAAACTTGTTAAAGTCTCCGAACTTCCTGAAACAAAGTTCGGAGAAACCAATATTATTGGAGAAAAAAATAAACAGTTTGGTAAAATAAACAAACATGATATAAATGAATTGGGATTAAGCAAGAATCCTATTGTGGAAGGTATAGTAGATGGAGACAATTGTACTTTCGTAGTGGAGCGAAACAGCGGATACAATAAAACATTGGTGCTCCTGAACGGTGTCAAATTAGTTATGGGGTTAGATTACTTTCAGTTTCCGAATCGTGTTTTTGTGTTTTCTGTGGCACCTTATGAACATTCTACACTTGAATTTTATTCAAATTAATTAAACAAATAAAAAATGGCAAAAATCAACTTCAAACAACTAAAAAAGGCGGTGCGAATCGTAAATGATGCCACCGTAGAGCAGCAAATTGCAGACCTTATTGAAATAGGAGCAATTACAGCAGATATGCTTTATGCAAATGGACAAACTTTAACAGATAGTGAGTTATCGTACTTAAAAGGCGTTACAAGCGCTATTCAAACGCAATTAAATGCCCGTTGGTTGAGTGAAAATGTGAAGAAAAGCACAGACACAATCTCATGGGTATCGGATACAATAACCGTAACAGCTAAAGCCATTGCAGACAAAATAGACGCTACGGTTGGTCAAAGTGTACCAACGGGCGCCATGATATTCAAAGGTGGCTGGAGTGAAGTAGGTACAATTATTCCGCTGTCGTCCATTAAATCCGGTTGGAACTTTATTTACGACATGGGTACTGAGCCTACCGGTCATGAACTTGAGATTGGAGACATGGTCATTGCCAGGCAGGATAATCCTTCGCTTAGCAACGCGACACACTGGATGGTGGTGCAGGCTAATATAGTTGGTGCCGTTGTATGCCCTGAAACGCTAACTGTTGATGGACAGATGGTAGTCTTTTCCGGCACATCGGGTAAAATAATCAAGAAATTAGCGTTAACCGGATTACTTGCTGCAGATGATGGTGTGCTTAGAGCTGCAACAGCAGATGATATTCCGGAACACGGTCATGAGTATGTGGGTTTTTATTTGACTAATGTATCATTCATTGAGGCGTGTGATGGTGTGCGAAAAAACTTTAGCATCATGAACGGAACAACTATTTTTCATGGCAACGAACAGGTGTTTCTCAACGGAGTAGCTATGGTGCGTGGAAGAGATTATATCATAGCAAAGAACGGAAGCATAACATTATCCTCTTCACAGTATGCACCAGATGCTACTGAAGTATTGCTAATTAATTTTTGGACTGTTGGTAAAACCACCATTGATACTGATGATTGATCAAAAACAAATTCGTGATAACGCAGGTATGATGCGTTTGGTTGGTAGTTGGGATATGGTAGTTATTTCTAAACCAGGTCCAAACGAAATTGCTGTGTCGTCTATTAAATCCGGTTGGTCATTTAGAGGATGTATGGGCTTAGAAATAGATGGGAGAAAGATAGATGCCGGGGATTTAATTATTGCAATGAAAGACCATCCGGATTTAGCGATCGCAATAGATTGGGTTGTTTTGAGCGGAAAATAATCTTAAAGAATATGATATGCTAAAAATAAAAGTAAATAATCAGGAAATCTACATCACACAAGGCACTTCTATCCAAATGGAAGTGAGCAACAATATATTTTCTATTGATGAAATACCGGGCGAAATTATCTACACCTTCGATGTTCCGGCAACGCAAAACGATAAAATTTTCAATTTTGCGCGCTTTACTTATATCCAAAAACAAAAAAAGTATGAAGCGGAAATATTAGTAGGTGGTGTTCAAATAGCCAAGGGAGATTTGTATATCCAAAAGGCAACTAAAACAACATACTCGTTAGGCTTGGTAGTTAATCCTTTTTCTATGGGTTGGGATGAAAAAAAATTAGATGAAAGCGATTATGGTGAGATTGTGATAAGTACCAACTCAGAAGAGCATCAGAGCAAATGGATTGAATTTCTTGCAAGATCATTGCAAGATAATGCGGATATCAAGTTTCCGCTGTTTATTGACCAAAACTTTTATGGAGGAAAAAATGATGATTTTGGTTTTTTTGCTTTACCGAGTGATAATGGTAGCAGGCAAGCGTCTTTATATAATAATAACTCCATAGGATTAGAAAAATTTTATGTTAATAGGCTATTTACCGAATCCGGTAGCGATGTTGTGGAATTGGAAGATAGTAGAGGGATCAGAATATTTAACAAAATTACAAATTCCAACAAAAGGGCGTTAAATAGTTTTTGTTTTTGCCCTGCATTTAATTTATTCTATTTTATTAAACTGTTTTTCAGAAATATAGACAAAAAAATTATTGGAAATTTTATTAATAACAGTAAACTTTCATGTATATATTTTCAATCGCTTCGGGCTTTGGATTCTGCAATAAATGATGATATAAAATTGGGCGTGAGTGTAAAAGCAAATAAAAAATTAACACCACATTATTATCTTTCTACAGGTGAACCACCCTATAGACTTACGCTTTTTGAACATGAAGGCTGTATGATACATGCTTTTAGACCTGAAAATGACGGGATTATAGATTTTGAAATAGAAATTAAGGTGCTACTTTCAGAAGGTTTCTTTCCAGATACCTTTTATTTATTTATTCATCAACTTGGAATGTATCTCATATCAGATACTACTCCTGATCCTGAATTTATAAATTATCAAGGGCTTTACGGATACGAGCCAATAAGGTTAGGTTATTTATCGAACAATCTATTAAGATCTTTTTATCCTGAGTTTGCACGTTTTTTTCAGTCGCGAGAGTTTGTTCAAACATACGGTGATAAATTTTTAGGAGGAATATATGATTTTAAATATAATTTTAGTGTTAGATTATCAAAAAACAAAGTGTATAGATTTCATATTGATGGATTTTCTGGTGATTTCAGTCAATATCATGATATGTGTAAAATAACTCCAAAAAAATATAACTTATTCGATTATGAAAAATTAGGTGATATACATCCATATAATTTTTTTGCTAAGTCATTTAAAATAAACCAACATGCCCCATGTTTAACCAACGGCGAATTTCTCAAGACAATTAAAAGTACTTTTGGGTTATTATTTTATATGGATTGTCAAAAAAGAGAAGTTGAGCTTTCTTTTGTCAAAGATGTTTTTCAATCTTCTTATATTCAATTAGATAATTTTCTGTTGAATAATGAAAGTTATATATCAGAATCAGAAGAAAATGAGATTATTTATATTTTACCTCCAGTAACCGAAAATGAGATTGATGACAAAAGATTGATTGCGCAGGTTGAAGAAATAACAGAATTACCGAACGCAATATCAAAATTTGGCAAAATCGCCTTTGTAAGGGATCAAAATAAATATGTTGAAAGTGTTAAGGAGGGCGATGCTATAGAGAACTGGAGATATGTTTGGAAAAAGCATTCTGGAAACAACAAAAATATTTCTGTAGGTAAAGGCGAATCTTTGGAAATAAAGCCAAATGTTCTAATTTCTAATATGAAAGATAATTTTGGATCCTACCGTAACACATTAGGCATTCAAATAAACCCTGGATTTGAAGATGTTATATTAGAGATAGATAAAACGGGAGTATCGCCGTTATACACTACCGAAGATACCGATTTTGAGCTCATATTAATTAATTGCATCGGCTTAAAAAATTTATCCAAAACAATATCTGGCAAGCAATTAAAATATGAGAGCGCCGTGTTGGTTGATAGTGATACCACCAATAAATATGATCTCTGCGTATCTGGGGAAAATTCTATTGGAAAGATATTTATTGAGCCATGGCTTAATCTTCTTGCTAACCACGAGATTATCACTCACAAATTTCTGCTCGATCTAAAAACCTTTCTTGAGGTTTGGCGTTTGCTAAAACCCCAAGATATGCCACCTGAACAGCAAACGCGCTGGGTAATGGTGGGCAGTGTAAAACTATTGCCTATAAAAATGACTTTTCAATTTACGGAAGGGAAACCGTATATTTTAGCAGAGATTGAGTTTGCAAAGCCGCTGGTTGAAATTTAGAATGCCGGGGCTTTTTTCCTAATAGTTTTTACCAAATTTGGATCAACATGTCTTGTATAAATAGCCGTCATTTCTAAGGAATGATGGTCCGCGTGTTTTTGAACCGATAACGGATCTACTCCCGATTGAAGCAATTCCGTAATTCCGGTATCGCGAAGCGAGTAGAGTTGCATCGTTTTGTCAAGGTTTAATTTGTTACGTAATTTTATCCACATTTTCCCATACTTAGCCCTGTGGGCTTGTATATAACCGGGTATCATATTTTGAGAAAATAAAAACATATCTTTTTTATAACTTTTAATATAGTCTAAATTCTTCAAAATATCGTCAGTAAGTGCAATGTGCCTTGTATTATGATTTTTAGAGGTTTTACTATCCACACAAACCATCTTGTTTTTAAAGTCAATATCGGCAACGCGCAAATTAGTAATTTCTTTGGGACGTATCAATGCTGAATAAATCAACTTTAACACAACTAAAAACTGTTTATCGTTAGTATTCAAATAGTCAGCAATATTTTTTCTTGTGTCTGAATCAATAAGTGTACGGATTTTTTTCTCTTTCTTTTTGGTTTTTATCTGTTCAAAAGGATTGGCTAACACATACCCCTTTTCAATAGCCCAATTAAACATAACTCGCATGAATTTTAAATAATTGTTGTAGGAACGCTGGGAAACTTTGCGCACATTATACACCCAGTCCATATATTGCGCTGCTTCAATTTTTCCAAACTTGCAAACAAACGAGATGGATGTTTTTGATATATATTTTAAAAAACTTTTAGAGAATGAATTATAGGAACGCATAGTATCCGGGCGCACCTCGCGTGATTTTTCTTCCAAAAACTTTTTAATAACTTCCGATATTTTTTCGTAGCCAGCAGGATTTTCATCGGAAAACATTGGATTGATTCCGTTTGCCAATTTGGTATTAATATCGAAGATGATTTTTTGGCAATGGCATTCGGCATCCCTTACTGTTCCGTATCTTTTCCTGATAAAGTGCACACGCTTACGAACGCGGCATATTTCATAGGTAATGGGATTTTCAACATAGTATTCTATGATCCATCCTGACTTGTTTTTGCAGAGCCGCGCCGGCATGTAATTAAACACTAATGCCTTCTGGCTGAGTAATGATGTTTGGATTAAACGCATTTTTTTTTCTCCTTTTGATTTTTTTTCAAAGGAGTAAGTTTGACACGTTTTTGACACAGCAAATTGGAGATTTGCTGC
>Ga0123353_10018521_pt1 | contig 10298 bp, 5 predicted proteins | sample TergutLab28metaG_3_FD_92763 | JGI IMG/M metagenome (GOLD analysis project Ga0123353, IMG submission 92763) | Labiotermes labralis P3 segment gut microbial communities from Petit-Saut dam, French Guiana - Lab288 P3 | ecosystem: Host-associated > Arthropoda: Insects > Digestive system > Gut ...
CATTCCGCCCACAATTAAATAACAGCGATATAGCTCGATTGCTCTGTTATGCAGGCTTTCCGGCAATGGAGTCATTTCGCGGAATGAATCACGTATCATCAGAGCAAGATTATTTTCGCCCAGTGCCCAAAGGAATTCTTCGAAATCTAACGGGTAAAGGGTATGACTCTCTACGTTTCCCACCGGGAATGAGTATTGCTCCCTATTCACTGCTACGCCCAGCAGGCTACCTGCTGCTGCGACATGATACTGAGGCGCGTTTTCCGAGAAATACTTAAGGGAGGTCAGAGCTCGTTCGCAACTCTGGATCTCATCGAAGATAATAAGTGTCTCTCCAGGAATAATTTCGGCATTGGCTGTCGCTTCCAGAAAACGGATCAGGCGGGCAGGACTTATATCTTCGGAGAAATAACTCGCCACCGAGAGATTAGTCTCCAGATTTATATAAACCGAGTTTTGATAATGTGTTTCGGCAAACTCGTTCAGCAGCCAGGTCTTGCCCACCTGACGGGCTCCGTAGAGCAGCAGAGGCTTACGACTTTCTGTTTGATTCTTCCAACGCACCAGGTTGGCTTCCAGCTTTCTTTTCATGTCACCCGCCTCCTCGTGACCAAGTTTCTGGCACAAGTATAGAACGGAAGGATAGTTAAGTCAAGTTTATTATAGTAAAAACATATTTTTCATTAGATAATAGACGCACATGAACTACGTTCACCCCGAAGTATGAAAGAATGTGCGGCAATTACCGCGCGAATGCTCGGTTCTGGAGCGTAGCTCCAGTGATGACTATTTAGCAACCGCTGATATACCGCCTGTATATAAGTTATGTATTAGTCGTAACAGATCTTCAGCTGGTATATCTCTCTGTCTGCGACGCCAAAGGCGATACAGCGAAAGCACCGTGGATAAATGAAACTCCATCAAATAGGGTGATACCAGGTCGGCTTCTGTGGTAGTAAGTTCATATGCTTCATGAAGAACGCTGGCTTTTACTCTCTCAATAAAATGGGTCCCTCCATAATCTCCGAACAGCGCATCCATATATAGCTCTCCTCCATTAAAAAGGGCTAATATATCCTGAAAGCTTCTTTCCCCTTTGCTTAGTTCTTTCCGCAGTGAATCAAGCACATCGTTCTCCAGGATGTTTAATAAATCATAGATGTCGCAAAAATGCTGATAGAATGAACTTCGGTTATATCCCGCTTTGTTTGCGATTTCCTGAACCGATATTTGTTCTATTGGCTTTTGACTGTAGAGAATACAGAAAGCGTCAATAAAGGCTTTTCTGGTCCTCTCGGTTTTCTCAGGCTGTTTACCCATGCCAGTTCCTTTCGCAGACATTCATTCTTCAGCTACCTACTACGCAACAAATATCAAGAATCTGTTGGATGACAACTTCTTCGGTGCGGTGTATACTAAAATTATACAACGCGTTGTTGAATTGTCAAGGAGGAACACATAATGAGGATCTTTTGCTTTTCGGGGTCTGGTAACTCTTATGCAGTCGCCGCATCTATTGGTTCCAGGTTTTCAGTAAAGCCGGAGCTTGTCACAAGATTTAAAGATATAGACAGAGTCGATGTGTCGGATTCACAAATCGGCATCATTGCACCAGTCTACTTGAATGATGTTCCCTGTATAGTTAAAGAGTTTCTTCTAAAGCTGTGCTTCGCGGACACCAATGCCTATGTATTTGCCGTACTCACATCAGGCAGCGGGAAAAATAAAACCGGATTCCAGAGTATTAACCTGGCTTTAGCACAGAACATGGGGCGACTGGCTCTAGCTTTTGACATTTCCATGCCAAGCAGTTATCAGGCAAGGGCAGACATGGATTCCAAGCTTTCTGCGGTACCCCAGATGATAGAGAAGATCGTACAAGAGATAGAGGACGGTCATGAAAACTATAAGCGAAACGGCTCAACCTCGCTTCCGCGAGACTTTACCAGGGTATCCTTTTTGCAAAAGCTTCTTACCCATATGAAAGTAACCGAAAAATGTAATGGCTGCGGTCTGTGTCTAGAGCTGTGTCCAAAGGATAACATTAGTCTCCGGAATGGGAGAGCCTTCCATGGAAGCAATTGCATTGCCTGCACCGCTTGTGTCAACTGGTGTCCAAGTAATGCTACGACTTATCGATTCTTAAAAGGTCAGTATCGCCATCCTGATATCAGTGCAACAGATTTGATCATAACTAAGAATGAGGAGTAGGGTAATGAATATCAGGGTGCTTACTACTACGGACGCTCCGGATATACGATGAACTACCATGCGTTCGATGTCGCGTCCCCATGCTTCGATTAACCCTGCTCAACAAAGGACACCCCGAAATGGAGTGCCCTTTGTTTTATTCAAATGAAAAGAGTTACTAAACGCGGTTATCGTTACTTAACAATATTGCAAGCGCGGATTTGGTCGTTACCTTTAGTGTCGACATAGACTTTGTAACCGCCTACTTCATACGTTCCTGCCGCATTATTGTTGATTTTGATTGTAGTGGTAATGACATTAGACATGCCATTAGAATATTGCTCGGTCACGGTGATGGTCAGGTCGTTTTGATTACCGCTGAGTTTCTTTACGGAAGCCGCCGGAGTAGCGTTGCTGACTGTTGCTTTGGTAATGCCGAAAGGCTGGGTATAAGCGACACCCGTATTACCCACCAACTCGGCTCGGACATAACCGTTGGCTATGGCATCGGCATACAGGGAGACGTCGATAAAGTTTCCTGTTGCGATTACTTTGCTTGCATCGTTTTCGGTGCCGGAATACCAAACGACCTTACTAAAGCCGCTGCCTGCAATGGTAATGGTATTTCCGCTAACTGCGATGTTGCTGATACTGGGGGTTGCACTCTGTGCCAGGAAGCTCAGGGCCAGCGCGTTATCACTGCCACCGTTATACATCGTATCCGTCGTGGTGGTCTGAGCCGGAGCTCCGGGTGTGCCGACGCTGTTAACACTGTGCTTACGATCGATGCGGCTGACGCCGTAGAATGCGCCGGTCTCCATGGAGTTTCTCGCTCCTGCTTGGGAAAGAGTCGGCATAAGCATTACGTTCCAGGCATGACCGTTACCAGATAGCGAGTGTGAGTCATCATTGGTGAAACCCCAGACAGCTCTGCCCTGGGGCATGGTCTGTGTCAAAATGTTGTCCCACAGGATTCTGTCATTGATGGATTCGCCGTCCCATTTATTGATGATTTCCATGCCGACGCAGGAAGGGTTTTCAATGAACAATCCTACGTATTTGCCGACGATCGCAGGATCGCTGGAGCGTGCCGCATTGTTCTGGCCTCCGGTGTATCTGCCGGGATGGTTGAAATGGGTGATGCCACCGCGAGCTGCGACTTCTTTAATGACCTCGTCCATGGTTCTGCCAAAGTCGGATGAGTTGTTGCGGTCCTGCCCAACGTCACCAGGCAGGCTTGTGGCAAAGAAAGCGTTGATGTGGTGATTCTGGAAGTTGCTACCACCGCCGTTGAAACGTTCGCCTTCGGCACTGGTCTCGTTCGATTCCCCCATGCTGATCATACCGTTTGTGTTGGTGCGGTTACCATTATAAGTGCCGGGGGAGGGGTTGGTCTTATTATAGGTTCCTGCGTTGATGGCGCTTAGTTCCTGCGCTGTTAACAGTACGTCATCGCTTAAACCGATGTTGTTCCAGTTGTTATTCCAACTACCCGCCGCAGTCCAGGAATCCCAAGCGATGGTGGTGGTGTCGTGGTCAGTCATGGCGACGATATCGAAGTTTTTGGCATACTTGTCCAGCAGCATGTCGCGTCTGAAGTTACTGCCATCGGAGAATGTGGAATGGGTGTGGTTCGCCGCCTTGTACTGTCCGCTGGTGGACCAGTTAACGTCTGCATACGGGTTGTCGATGTTGTAGTACTGTGGCTGGGTGATCTGGGGAGCAGCCAGCACGGATGTTCCGAAAACGCTGACCATCATCATTACTGCGAGAGCCAGGGATGCGAGTCTCATGTTTGTTTTCCTCATTGAAGCAATCTCCTTCTTGTTTAAGTGATGACCTTATTCTATTCTCTCAATGTAAAGGACACATGCAGGAAGAGGTAAAAAGCTGGTAAAACGTATGTATAATCGCTTACGGCGTGTGGGAGCAAAAAAAAACAGCCTATACGGCTGACTTAAGTCTTCTGTCGCTTCCGGAAAGCGCTGCGATCTTCCTGCATTCCCAAAATTCGGCGAAGCGCTTGGCTGAACTGTTTACGACAAGTTCCTCAGGAAAACTCAGTTCTGCCAACAAAGCCGATGCGCGTGCAAAGTTTCCAATATCGTAGCAAATGTGGCTGTCACTGGAGACTATAACCGGCACTTCCAACTTTCTGGCCAAGGCTAACATTCTGTAGTAGTTTCCGGCTGCTCCCTGTCGAAACGAGCCAGGGCAAAGGGAAGAGTTGTTCACCTCAAGGGCTACGTGATGGAATTTTGCTGCCAGTGTGAGCGCTTCATAATCCAGGGGCATAAGGTCATCATCGGGATGACCAAGGATGAAGACACTTGGATTGCTCATTGCGGCGATTGCTGCGTCGGTGCAGCGGGAGAGTTTGTTTTTGGGAAACACAGGATAGTGCAGGCTGGCAATACAGTAATGTAATAGGCTTAGGGTTTCATCGCAGAGGTCGGCATCTCCATACTCATTAAGGATGTTCAGTTCAGCTCCGCGCAGCACCTTCAAGTCTCCCCAATCATTATGGACAACTTTCAGGTTCCTGAACCAGGTTTCTTTAGGCGCGTCCTCCAGTGCCGGAGCATGTTCGGATATACCCATGAACAGTAAGTTTTTTTCCTTGGCACAGGTTATATTTTCCATAAGAGTGCTGTAGGCGTGACCGCTTGCCATGGTATGTGTGTGTAAGTCCGCAATTAAATTCATCTTTTTCCTTTCCTCGGTTTTCCGCGAAACCGATTTATTTTTTTACTTTTCATCGCCCTCATTATCACATCGATACCATGGCTATACAAGCAAGCTGATGTGAGGAATATGTAATTATTAGGTAAAGTGCATATCACTCTCTCACGATGGAGGGAGGCAGATCGCTCAGGTCGATATAGGTGCCTCTGCTAAGGTTCATGATGCCTGTGCACCAGATGGGAAGCGCGTAAATGATGCCATCAGGGCTGCATGCCTCACCTTGGGTAGCGATGTAGGGATGCAGCTTTGTCAGTTTAAAATCCGTGGACATACTGTAGTAGCCGTCATTGATTAAAGCGACGCGTTTCTCGCGAACCTGGGAAGCGGGGTCCCACTGACATTTTAGGTAGACTGTATCCCCGGACATGCCCAGGAATTTGATGCCCTTAAAATCCTGATGCAAATCGTTTATGCAGACGCGCTCTCCCCCTGGAGTGAAAAACCACAGTAGATTTCTGGATATTGAATAGCTTTGCGTCTGGCGTTCGTACCACAGAGTGGAAACATAGATCCCACCAGGAATCGGATGGATCCCCAGAACGGATTCCTTACCATCCATAGGGATATGTCTGACAGGCTGTCCGTCGAAGACCACGAAATGATAGTAGAGATAAGGAGTGTATGGCGCAGGGATATAGTTAGCATAATACACCAGCACTTCCAGGAGATAACCTCCGTCGAAATCAATACTGGAACTATAGATGGATAGCGGATAGACCCTGCCACTGTTATCTGAGCTCTGAGCATTAAGCTCCACGAGATCGGATATATCCCATATCACTGCTCCCTGATAGTAGAGTTCATTACCTCGCAGACGCACCGCAGAGTAGGGAATGGGTTGCGGGATTGAGTTTGGCATGTCAGCCAGGAGATCGATGCTCTCGTCGGCAAAGTTAAACCTGGCATACCACAGCATTTCACGGAGATTGCCATAGCCGACAGACTTATCCGGGTATTTTATCTGACTGGAAGAATTAACCCGTCTGAATATATCTATACCTTCATCATCTGAGTTTAATAGATAGAAGTAGGACACAGATTGCTTAGTGATTTCTAGCCCATCATCCCGGGAGATCTCCCAGGAGAATTCCTCCTTGGCCCAACGCTGGATCAAAGGGAAATAGGTGATATTGCGAAACAGAAGAAGGGGGTACTCCTCACGACTGTTATCGATGAACTTCCCATTGACATATACCGGGAAGGAGACCACCTGAGCCACAAAAGATCCAGCGGCGTTGTCACCTCTGCTGAACCAGGGGAGATTGTAGGTTGCATACTCAGAGGCTGCGACATAGAGCCCATCCTGTTCGGTCCAGGCGGTGTCAACGCCCAGGAAGGAGCAGAGGTCATATGTCATGGGGAAGTAGGTCGTATCCTGATAGGTGATGAAAGGATACCTGGCTCTTTGGTAATCTACATCCACATCGTTGATCGTTACCGCCAAGCTGGGGATCGTCACCGTAACATAGCTCTCTGCAGCGATTGCCACGCAGTTTAGACCTAAGGCCCCCAGAACAGCTATCAGCAGTGAAATCAGTCGTTTACAGTTGTGCATGGACTATCCTGCTCCTGTGTAAAACTCATCTGCCTTCGCAGGGCATACTTTAATATTTACCAGCCGTGATCTATAGTCCTTTCTTATAAAAATAGGGTTGATAATATCCTAATAAGAGTGGAAACAGCGAAAGGCGCTAGCAAAGCTCCATCAGGAATCCGCGAATAAAACAAAAAAGCACGCTCGCATCTTACTCGGGTAAGGTGTGAACGCGATTTTCGTATCTGGTAGCCCCAAGAGGATTCGAACCTCTGTTTCAGCCTTGAGCGGGCTGCGACCTGAACCACTAGTCGATGAGGCCCAAAGTGGTTCCTCTATGCATATATCCGGATTCTGAACTTACTGTAGAACGAAAAAATGGTTGGGGAAGAAGGATTCGAACCCTCACAGGCAGATCCAGAGTCTGCAGTCCTACCATTAGACGATTCCCCAAATGCTACAGCGCATTATACCAAAAGGCTGTCCCCTTTGGCAAGAGAAATTTTGCTGTAGGTGCGAGTGTCTCTACAGTTATTATGGCAGATATGTTTTCAAAGCAGCCAATACTTCCTGAATATCCAGGGGTTTGCCGATATGTCCGTTCATACCGACTGCCAGACATCTATCGACATCTTCTTTGAACACATTAGCCGTCATGGCGATAATTGGTATCGCTCTGGACCCGGCTTCAGCAGCCTCGGCGGCGCGAATGCTGGTGGTTGCTGTATAACCGTCCATTTCGGGCATTTGCAAATCCATAAACATCATCTCGTACTTGTCAGGATTGGCGAGGTACTTCTGAACCGCCTCCATGCCATTGACAGCACATTCGATCTGCAGATTAGTCGGTTCCAGTAGGGTAAGAACGATTTCCCTGTTGATTTCCACATCTTCTACCAGGAGGATACAGTGTCCGGAGAGGTCGAGGATCAGTTCGTCTTCTGCTTCTTTCAGGCTGGCTTCGGAGATACCCAAGCATTCGTTGAGGCAGTCGACGATGGAGGATTTGAACAGCGGCTTGGGTATAAACTTGGTGATTCCTGCCTTGTGGGCATCAGATTGGATGAAGCTCCAGTCATATGCGGAGATCATGATGATGACTGTATTAGCGTAGCCTTGTTCACCCACCAGGCGCGAGAATTCTATGCCATTCATTTCCGGCATATCCCAGTCCACGAAATAGACATTGTAAGGCTCTGTCGAGGCTATGCAGGAGAGAGCATCCAAACCGGATTGGGCAGTATCACAGCTGACCCCGATCTGCTCTGCGATCTCCTGGAAGAAGGTGAGAACGCTGGGATCGTCGTCTACAGCTAAAATGCGGATATTTTCGTAGGTCAGGTCAGATGATAACAAACGAGGCTGCTGATCTCCTCCTCTGGCCAGGTTGACGGTGAAGGAGAAGGTCGACCCCTTGCCAAGTTCGGACTGCACCCAAATAGCCCCATCCATCATTTCGACGATACTCTTGGAAATGACCAGGCCCAGACCGGTTCCTCCGAAGCGACGCGTCGTGCTGGCTTCTGCCTGGGTGAAGGCGCTGAAGAGGCGAGCCTGTTGTTCCGGGCTGATGCCGATGCCGGTGTCGGTAATGGATACCAGGATGGTACATATACCGCTCTTCTCCCCGGTAAGGGAAGCCCTGACGACGATCTCGCCATCGCTTTCGGTAAACTTAACTGCATTGGTCAGCAGATTTGTGATTACCTGAGCCAATCGCTGATCGTCTCCGATGAGTAAACGAGGAATGGCTGAATCCATGTGCACGGTCAGCTTTTGTCTTTTTTCATCTACTCTGAAGTTGATCACATCGATGACGCGTTGGAACATCTTTTCGAAACTGAACTCGTTCATCGAGAGGGAAAACCTGTTGGCTTCGATCTTGGACATATCCAGGACGTCGTTGATAATGCTCAGGAGATGCGTCGAAGCATCCTGGATTTTTTCGATGGCGTAGTTCTTCTTCTCGATTTCCTGTGCGCTGGCGCCAATGGAGGCCATGCCGATAATGGCATTCATCGGCGTGCGTATCTCGTGACTCATGTTTGCCAGGAAGTTGCTCTTGGCCAGACTGGCCTGCTCGGCTCTCTGTCTGGCATCCTCGATCTCGGTAACATCGTTGCTGACGATGATTATCCCTTGTTGTATGTCGTCATGATCCCAGATGTAATTGGCCGTTCCTTTATAGTAATGCCCGTTTTCTTCCTGGAAATAGACTTCCGCTTCGTGACCATGTTCCAGAGCGGTGATGGGGCAGTATGCAGAACCATATGGATAGACACTTACTTCGCTGTAGGGGAGTCCGATAACTTCCTCAAGATCCCGGTGCAGGACCCGCAACGCAGGAGAGTTCATGTAGATAATTTTCTGTTCCATGGTGATGATAGCCAGGGGATCCGATACGCTGCTGACAATGGAATCGGCCATTTCATCGAAAGAATCAGCCAGAGTACCAAACTCATCGCGGATATCAGCCTGCAGACGGAACTGGCGCTCTCCGGTGCGGAAACGAGAGATGCCGTTGATGATGAGTTGAATGTTATCGGTAAGATAGGTGGAGAGGAACATTGCGGTGAGAATAACCAGCAGTAGCAGGAAGAAGCTGGAGATACCCAGGCGAACCATGTTCTCACCCATGTTGCTGTCGATGGTCATGGTGAGCAGTTCTTCAGTGACACGAGCCGGGGCTGTAAAGTCCTCGATCCCAGCTCCGATGGTGACGAAGGCAAATCCCCTTCGCGAACCGAATTGCCTCTCGGGAGCATACTGGCCGGTATAGTAAGGAATGGCGCCAGCGGTGGTCAGTTTGTATAAGCCGCTCCATAAAATGTAGAACGACCCAGAATCTCCATGTTCAGTCAGATCCATCCAACCGGTACACTGTGGAGCATTGTTTAGGAAACGACCATCTAAGCCAACGAAACCAGCTTTGGTCAAGGCAGCGGCTGGCGCCTTGTCCCGGGACTGATAGTCCAGGATGGGCTTGCCTCTGGCATCCAGGGCTACTTCCAAGTTTTTATCATAAAGGGGTCTTTGTCCGAACTGTGGCAGCAGCTCTTGATCCTGAATGTTGGCAGCCAGGAAAGAACCCCAGCTGGTACCGGCGGATCCGGAGTTAAGATTGTTCCAGGAAGGATTGGCAGCCAGCCACTGTGCTCCACCGTTGCTGAACCAAGCGAAAAAGGGGGTATCCTGAGCCAGGCTTACCTGTCCGTCGCTGAGAGCAGGGATCTTTTCACCCCTGGCATCCTTGAGGAACCCTCCGTTTTGATAATCTCTTTCGTAAGCCAGACTTCCCTCCAGCCACGGTACCTGGGGTTCGCCGGTAAGAGGATTATAGCCGACGATGGAGTGATGCCTGGGATGGCAAATGCTGCGGCACTGGTAATCCCAGATAAAGGCGTAGTTGCCTTCAAATGCGCTGGGCAACGTCACATAGCGCTCCAGCATGGGGGTGACATAATCCACAAACTCCATGATATGATCATGGTTTAAGGCCATGGTCACATACCCTAAGATGGTGCCGTTTTCGTCGGTGACAGGGGTCGCCCAGCGCACGATTCCTTCGAAGCGTTGCCCGACAGGATTCTCCTTGCCGGCATAAGCCTGAGTCTTGGCTGCGGCGATGAACTGATCTGCAGGGAGATTAGCAATCTCCTGCAGCTGAGCATGATTGGGATGGGTTGTCGGGACATTCTTCAAGACCCCGGGGGTGTACATACCTATATAGTTGGTGCCGACATAGGCTCCGATGACATCGGAAACATAGATCTCACCAGGTGCCAGCTTGCGTAGCTCTTCGAAGTACCCCTCTGCTTTGACATAGGTA
>Ga0123353_10018522_pt1 | contig 10297 bp, 5 predicted proteins | sample TergutLab28metaG_3_FD_92763 | JGI IMG/M metagenome (GOLD analysis project Ga0123353, IMG submission 92763) | Labiotermes labralis P3 segment gut microbial communities from Petit-Saut dam, French Guiana - Lab288 P3 | ecosystem: Host-associated > Arthropoda: Insects > Digestive system > Gut ...
CGATTGCTGTGTGTACAGTGCAAATCTCCTGATGATGGACTGAGGAACTGTCCCAAACATGCAGAGTTTTATTCCAAAAATAAATTTGAGAAATTAGTGCATCTAGTTGGTTTTATTATAAGAGTAAAGCCTTGTCTGTTCGTAACACATTGCATATTGCTATCAGGAACATTCTGATCAAACAGAAACTGCGCAGTAAATGGAGAATGGGTTAAATTAAACAGCAACTTGTGTTACGTTGTAGATGAAACAAGAACAGTCAGCTGTAATATTATATTTCTGTTGTAGGAAATGAAATATTTTTAAGTCCTTTGATTAAAAATATTAACAACTAAGGTACGTGACAGAAGTGAGCGGTTGTGTCGCTGAAATGAAGTAAAAGCGTCAACTTTATCTTGTGTACGTGAGGCGTTGTAACGTCTTATGTTGGTGGACATATTGTAGCAGACCATTTATTCGGTTCGAATCCCAGCAGGACACCGCTGTTCATGAGAGAAGAGAAACAATTTCCGGGTTTTTTTTTTGCCATGCGGAGAATGCAGGTCCTCATCTGCGCAGCGGTGCAAATATTTGTTAATTCTGTGGAGCTGAGCGCGAGTGTGACATGTCATTCGTGCCAGAAACCACGGTGATATGGAAGTTTCGTTCAGGATCAGAATTTTGCGTCGACAAATTTATGGTTTAATCGTTGAACCGAAACCGTGCGTGACTTCTACGGTTTTACTCAGTGGACGTTGTTGTTCCCACAGACACTTAATTAAAACTTAACCAACGTAATTTAAGTAATATGCCCTAAAAACTGTTCAGCCAACGACATAAGCAACTCTTGTTGCCCTACCAATCACAGATGTCGAAGGCACGTTTGTCAGAAGTGTCAGTCTGATGTCGGCACAGGTGACACGACAGTAGAACAATCAGGGCAGTCTGGCAGTAATCAGTAGAGCAGTCGAAGTAGTCATACACATAGGGGCTTCGAAAAAATCAGACGGTAGAGTAGTCAGGTTGTCAGGGATTCGGCAATCAAGGGGAGGTTCGAAGAGTAGGCATTCTGAGCGACGCTGGATGACCATACGCGGATCACCACTCGTCAGCAGTGGACATTAGAAACATGAATATCTGCCACTTATGTCTTGTGTACGTGCCTGTGGGTACAAGCACCTTGTAATACATTGTGTACAATGATTCGTTAGGGCTGCTGAATGTGGTGTCTTTACTACAGTACCGATTAATACAGAAAGCGCAATCCCGTTAACGGTCTGACAAGATTTTCGTGCCCCACCAGAATCACAGCTATCCGTGCACCTAAATTATCACATTTCCACCTACGGAAGTTTAAGGCGTAAGGTCAGGTGAATTCTGTCTCAAAAGCTGTGGCTGGCAATGAGGATCCACCGCTGTCGACGACAGTATAAAGTCGTAACTTTTTGTTACCGAACTCTTATATTCCGTCAGAAAAATAAATGTTGGTGGGGACAACGATTCGTCGGCGCCTCGTCCACACCAGCTCTGGGAGTCATCCTTCTTCCTATCCAGTGGATACAGGGAGTAAAGCCCGCTGGGGCGCTGGGGCTTTGGGGCCTTAAGGTGACTTCTTAGTTGTGTGCAGTGCCGAGGTAAAGGATACGTCTTCATCGTCTTCGTGGCATGGCGCATATATATATATATATATATATATATATATATAATAATACATAGAGTAGGCCTGTAGGGCGTGGACCGTTATGCCACTGTCAAGAATTACTGGACCGTGTAAGTGGGGAACGCTGGATTACAATGACGACGCGCCGCATTTCCACGTCACACACTGTTGACGTCAGGGTGCCAATCATACAGTTTTATGTTCGTTTTTAGTTATGTTTCAGTTCGTCTTGGAGTAGGCCTAGATTTGCTGGAAGGCCGCAGGGTATACTGATCTTATGATTCATTGCAAACAGATGATTATACTCACAACTTTCAGGTCCGCTTGTCTTCATTTGATGATGTCAACCGATAAGACACTTATCTCAGTATTTAACCAACTTGATGCACATGTGCTCGAAACATGTAGAGGCATGAAATAAAACTTATTTTGAAACAAATTTTGTGCATCAAGTTGGTTAAATACTGAGATAAATATATTGAGATGCACGGTCCACAAAACGTCAAAATTTGATAAGACACTGTAGTGTCTGTGATGAAGGAATGAATGAATGAGGGAAAACCGACGTACTCGGAGAAAAACTTGTCCCAGCTCCACTGGACTCCTGTAAATATCTAACTCGGCGGGACATCTAAAGTGTGATTAGAATTTGATCGTCTAATGTGGACCGGAGCGGTTCACTCAGGAAAGTAAAGAGATGGCGCTGGCATTGATGGGGGTTCAATGCTTGGAAAGAACGTCCATTGCGGTTCTTGTAACCCACCAAGTCTTGGGAATCCTTTCTCCGTATGTGAACATTGCGGCAGTAGTACGATGCGCACAGCTCATTGCCTTCTACTGCCGAGGTTAAGAATGTGTGGAGCTTCACATCCACGTTCTCTTTTCTCCTTTTTAGTGCAACACTTAGCTGCGACTCTGGTCGTATGACAAGAGCGTTTTATTTGTCCGAAGGCAGACAGACTTGTATAAGTTGAAACGTTTTTCACACACATTATCTTAAAAGAGTTAAAATTTGCCCGCACTTAATGAGTTTCCCTTTTTCTTTTTCATCCTGCATGAGTTAATCTTCAGAGGTGTAGAGAGCTTCATAATCACCCAGTAGTGAATTAAGTATAGGGGTGTGATGGGATGTGGTATGTAAATAGGGTTTGCCTGTTCAGTCCAGCGTGTGTGTGTGTGCGCGCGCGCGCGCGGGGGGAGGGGGATCACCCTCGAGATGCTCGGATGCAGCCCGTCACTGAGGTACGGTATAATCTCCAGCGTAATTGAATTCTCCGTCCTCCCCCACCCCTACAACTAACAACACCGTCTGGCCATGGTCCCAAATGCTTGTAATATATACGTAGTTCTGACAGGATTGAAAGTGGAGGGGCTTGGATTATGATTTTAAGGTTCCACCGCTCATGGCCTCTGCCGGTTGTCTGTGATGTGATGGTGTTTGTATGCATATCATTTTCATGGTGCTATAGCTAATGTAAATTCACTTCGAGTCTTTTTGTTTTTTGTTTGCGTTTTAGCAGTGGCTCCCAGAGTTAGGGTATCATCCTGAGGCTTGGACACGATAAGCGAGCCGAAATTAAAGTACGAAATCTAATCAGCAGAGCTTTGCTTGATAGGTAGTCTTATCAGCGTCAGTAAAGAAGTAAGTTAAACACAGAGTCGGTCGACATTTTGGGCCTACAAGCTGCATGTGATTGAGCCGTTAAATACAACATGCAGTAGCACGTTCGATTATACTATTAAAATTGGTTGCGTTTTACTACTTATTATTACCACCTTTCCGACATTAGCCATCTCTATGCACGGAGGGCCTGCATGGCCTTTTATATGTATTCGAACACAGGAACTTGTCTTTTGAGAGATCTCCAAATTGTCATGTCGTCTTGACCCTCTGAGTTGATATTTTGCACGGCTTATTCTGTCAACAAGTTGTAAGCAGATTCGTCTGTGGTAGTGGAAGTAGTGTGTACATTTTTTTTTTGCCGTGTGATGTCACTTAACAAGTGCTTCATCACTTGTCCATTGTGACTGAGATGCGATAAATAGGATACTCATTTCTGGGCTCAATTTAACCGTTCATACATCCGGTTTTCTTTGTCATGTAGTGGTTAGAGCCTGAATGTGAAGGCTTTGTTTGTGTTAATTCGTAAATTCAGTTATGTTACGTACTCCTGTACGTAGTGATTGTGTTGCGTACTTGAATAAAGGGTTTCTGTCATGCGTCTGCATAAAAGACTTCTTCTCCTCTGTAATTGCTTTATAGTGCAATGGAATTAGTGTGTGTTTGATCCACAATTTCTGTAGGCTAAAGCGTTGTACAGAAATTTTTTCATTGGCTGTGATGCAAGTGTATTTGTGACATGGCTGCAGGCCCCCTGGACGTTAGACATATCTGTCATCATTGTGCAATGTTTGACAAAGTTACAAATGCACGTGGGTGAATCACCATCATATTTGACCTAGCAGAGTGGGTATTTGAAATCTGGAAGTGGCACGTAGTGTGGAAATTAAAGGTAGTTCTAACCTACCTGTGTGTAGTCTTATCCTCTGGAGTAGGAAGAGGCAACTGCAGTCCTGCGGGACAAATGTGACCTGCGAGTCAGGCGTGACTTAGAACGAACATTGTACCGTTGGACACCCCAACGCCGCTCTTTTTAATTTCCTGCATTCGGTAATAGCAGGATGGTGGACGCGCGAAATTCTGAAGTGGGTGCTACACTAGCGCCGCTTACGTTTAGGTCCTGAGCTCGTATACTGTATAACAATGGACCTTGCAAATATGTACAGACTTTGTTACCATATACATACTTTTTTTTTTTTAAGAATGTAAGGTAACGCAGCGGCCCAGCGAAATTGTTGTTGGCTTTTCATCTGATGGTGATAAATAATGCAGCATTGGAGTTAGGCATATGAAATGTCGTACGAAAACAGGTCATTGGCGTATCTCACCATTATTATGTTCTGTAAATTGCTTTAAGTTAGCGATTTCGAATATGACGGTAGTGCGAATCTTTGAGCTTCTATATGACAGAGTGAACGACAACGGAATCTCTACTGATGAAATAAGTTCTTCAGAATGTAAACCAAAATAACACTAATAAGTTAGTAACAGAAAACTGCGCTGCAGGAAAGTAGCCCCTGAGTTCTGTCCAGTTCTCAGTGCTCGTGTTTTAGAGATTACATTTTATTTTACGAGCGACAGATGTTCGTTTATATCCTACATGAGCCACATCGCAGCTAAAAGGAGTGAGACGATCCAGCGCTATTTGTCTGTACAGGATTGGAGTTTTTCCACCTAAAATTTATGGTCTGTGTTTTTGAAGATGTTTAAAATACTGTGTACGTAGTTTATGTCGCACTTCAGCTATTTTATTTGCTAGGAAACTTCCGCTTGTGCAAATATTCAATTCCATCCATATTTCAGTCGTGCCTTATGCAAATGGATTAGACGTACTGGCCGTCCTGCTCCGTGGATTACAATTTCAACTTTTATGTAATGTTGGGTTGCCCGCCACGTAGGAGTTGGGCGTACTCCAACCGCTATAATTTCTAAACCACGTATATAAATTTCCCTTGCGGCCACCGTCTGGCTGTTCGATATGGCGAATATGTGAAATTAAAAAAGTGGCTTCGGATATCGCTGCACCGACGGTGGTTTCGCACGCATGTCTAGGACCAAGCCGTTTGAAGGGTATTTATTTTTCTCCATCGTGTACAGTGTAAATATTGGAGGAACTTGGCATGCCGTGCAGCTGAAATTGTAGGAATGTGTAATTTGTTCTGAAGGGGGTGGTGAGGATGGTGACCGATTTAGTCACGATTCATTCATCCATCAATCCATCGCGTCACGCATGTTGTTTAATATGCAAGTATGACACTACTCCGTATCCATTCCAGAGGTTACTAATATATACTGAAATTCTGACAGTAGAGCAGTGATTTAAGTTCATGTATATTTCCTGGTTCAAATAGGATCTGTCCTGGGCCATGCTGACATTGGCAGATTTGTCAAGTCGACGAGGATCAGCTGGCTGGGTCGTGTACAAAGTGTGGATGATCATCGTATGCCTAAAAAGATCATGAATGAAGGAATCTATGACGGGAGGAAACGAGGACGACCAAGAGAACGCTGGATAACAGGACCTCAGGAGGTTGACCAGTCGAGGTTTGCAAGTGAAGGCCCAGGATCGACAGGCTAGGAGGAGGATGGTGCGGGAGGCCAAGGTCCACACTGGACTGATGATGATGATTGTGATGTTCCTTAGCTGACTAAACGACATTTTTGGAACTGTATAAGGTTTCTAACGTCCAGTGGCAGCACTGTGGCAGTTGATGTTACGTGTTACCAACACTTACAAAATAGCTGTTTTTGCGACAGCTGCCATGGCCTAGGACGATAATTTTGCAGATTCGCTCTTGCCAGCTTGATGCGAGCACCGTTAACGGCGATTTCATTTCATTTTCTCTAGAACTGACGCGTTCATTGGTCATATGCATCGGTCGGTGGCCCATAAATAGTGCAGGCCCTCGGGGTTTGGTCTTTGTTCCGCCTGACGTGTTGTACGGTTGCAGAGCGTCATATTAGAATTTAATTCGATCTGATTCGCTTTCGTATCATTGATCGCATCGTTGGATGGCGTATTAACACTTCTGTGTCTGTTTCGAAACGCTTTGGGGGCTGTTACTTGCGTTTCAGGCCAAATAAATTGGAAGAGTTGATTTGTTTCTTCCTGCGAATGTATTGTTGTGACAAGCATCACAGTTTTGCTGCATTAGTTGCTACAGTGGTCCGCTGCACTGTACTGCGGAACGAATGTTCAAAGTATTCACTGGGTATCCTAAGCATTTTTTTTTGGTGTCATGCACCACATTGAGAGTCTGGTGAAATCTACAGACCGCTTCTCAGAAAGATGCATTTAAATGCATGAAACAGAGATAGTGAGTCTGATGTTTATTGGACCGTGCATCATTGTGATAACTGAAGAATAAAAAAACCAATAGATGCTACTTGATATTTTATTGTACTTCTTATAGGCTTTGCTTTAGCCTGCAGCCCGGACACTACTCCAGCCTAACTGCACCTCACCTCCAACACACAGCAAACCAAGAACGATATGACCAATGTGGTAAACAGCAGCATAGTCGCGGGCTCATGATGATGGGCATAGTAATGCTCGAAACATGTTGAGCCTGTAAGAAGTACAATAAAATAACAAGTGGCATCTAGTTGGTTTTTTATTCTTCAGAGATAGTGAGATTTATTGAAGTTAACAAACATTTTTGGAGTCTAGATGCCGTAAATTACTTTGTCGTCTGCATTCATTTTTTAATGAACAGCTAAATTTCAGTTCGAGGTTAGTGAAAATAAAGATCTCATTTTCCCCCTCCCAGTTTACGGACCCCCTGTTCCCTATACATGGACCCCCAAGGGTCCGTAGACCCCAGGTTAAGAACCGATACCCTAGATGTGGGCATACGAGTAGTTGATATTAAGATTCAGAAGGATCAGGCCTTAGACCAGCGGTTCACAATCTTTCATGTGCGTGACCCGATTGCAGCCAATGGTATGTGACCCGACACCCTACCACGAACACTGTGTAGCCAGTCGTATTTACTATAAATGAATTACAAGTAATGTCTTTTCTTGAACACTACATAATATTGCCACTGATTACAACATGCTAAATATTTAATGTTACGTGTTAAGTACAACTACGTTGTACCGTACCATTATAAAGCGTTTTGATATTTAGCTGACCGTGCATCTCTGTATATTTTTCTTAGTAATTAACCAACTTGATGCACAGAATTTTGTTTTACAAGAAGTTTATTTCATGCCTCTACATGTTTCGAGCACACCTATAGGTGTGATGATACCAGAGGCTGTAAAATACAATTTTGACCTCCTGATGATGAGCACATGGTCGTCGAAACATGTAGAGACACGAAATAAACTTTTTGTAAAACAAAATTTTGTGCATCAAGTTGGTTAATTACTGAGATAAATTATAAAGCGTGTTCATTTGTTATTTAAATTTGAATTCCTCCAGTATGTTTAAAATTTAAAAAACACACAAATTCAATAATTACATTTTCTCGATCACTCTATTTGGATTTAGTACAGATTTTTAATTTTCCCCTAATTATCGAGTTCTCCATAAAACCTTTTCGCGACCCTGATTTGGATCGTGGCCTGAGGTTGGAACAACTACCTTAGACCATGTACTGTCCATGATTCAGTAGAATACAGTTGACCTGCACAGCGTGGGTAGAGTTCCAAACACTTGCGACGAAGGTGGGGGGGGGGGGGGGGGGATGTAGCACCTTTAAACACAGGAGTCTCAGTCACTGCATTACCTCCTTTCCACTGGTCGCCATTTGTTATGTGTTTCTTATGACAAGCCTAAAGTCAAAATTATGCGTAGCTCTAACCACATAGAACACTACAGAGAATAACTATTACGTCACACGCAAATAACATGTCGGCACTTAAGCCGATTGCTTTATTTCTTTTTAACTGGAATACATCGGTTAAGTTTCACAGAATATGGAGGGTCTGCTTTCCTCAGCGCAAACTAGTGCCAAGGTCAACTGTAAATTCCTCAGTCAGTATTAGCACTTCGCACGTACCTTCGTGTAACTCGTCACCCTTGAACATCCTGGCTGAGTGGTTAGCGTACCCGTTTCCTGTCATGTTCACGTGTGGGCCCACGTGCCAGATGAAGTCACACAGATTGTTCGTGTTGTTTTAGTGTGTGAAGAAAAGTGCTGAATTATGCATAAAAACAGCACGCGACCACTTCTTTCAACAAACTCTCCGGTCTGTTTTTGCCGATCATCATGCCCGTTGATGCTAATGACTTGTGGAGATGAAAACCTTTTGTTGAATAATCCACGTATTAGTTGTCACCATTTCACCGCTTACGTTTAACATATGTGGGCCGGGATAGCTCACTCAGTATAGTAACTCACTACAGACTAGAAGGTTCGGGATCGGATGCCGGTAGGGGCGAGATTTTCAACGCCCGTCCTGACCGGCCCTGGGGCCCACCCACACTTTTGCACAAGTGGTACCGGGGCGTAAAGCGGGCAAGGCGCGGTGTTGACCACCCACCTCTATCTAGCGCCAAGGTGAAAGAAAGAGTAGAGCTATACCTGTGTTCTTCCTCTGTGCCTTCATGGTCATGTTCTAGAGTGAATTTTACTTTTTTTACCCTTTACATTTAACATACTTCGTGCAGCAGTTGCCTGTGATTTTTGTTGTTGTATTTGCACCTTCATGCACAGAGTCAGTCAGTCCAAAAAACCTTCCGGGGCAGCTGCCCTTCTTGGACTGCCTGACCCTGAAGACAGAAGCTCTGCGATCCTCACAACATACCACACGACACAGCGTAACAACCCAGAAGAATTGAGTCTTCTGCAGCTCGTAACTGAGGCCTGTTGCGTGGGGCAGGGCTTTTGTTGGGCAGTTAATAGCTGTTGAAACAAGGATTTCCGCGCTTTGAATGACACCACCAGGTTCATTACACTGTTGAAAGGCACCTGGCGCTGACCGTATCATGTGAAGTGCCTCTAACAGGGTGCTGAGGGGAATGCGTTTTGTAGGTCTATGGCAATAGATGTAAAGGGGAATGGAGACATTTACATGATATGGAACTTCGTAATTTGAAAAGATATTGAAGGGATAGATTGGTGGGGGATTGGGGGGGGGGGGTGGTTGTACAACATGCGTAGGAAAGTAGGGTGTGCGTACAGCAGTTTAGACGAAAAATCTTACAGGAAGAAACCATATGCGTAAAATGGATCTTCAGAACTGTATGATGGGAGGATTTGGACTGAATTCACTTGGCTCAGTATAAAGTCCAGTGGCGGTCTGTTGTGGATGCTGTAATGAACCTTGGAGTTCCCAATAAAAGGCGCGAGGGGGGGGGGGAGGAGTGTGGAGGATATTTCTTGAACATCTGATCGGGCATCCGCTTGTGAAGAGACCTCTCTGCTCCGTGCAATTACTTTTAGTTGTTACTATTCTTAAATTAGCATTATCATTGTTGCCACTTTTAACATTATCATATTGCGGCAATATTCTCATGCGTATGGAGAATTTGGCTAAGTCAGCATCGTGCAGGCTGTAGGATCATGCATTGCAGCCAGTGCCATTCCACACACGTCCGTTTTCAGTTGCTAATTATGTGTTTTGCTTGTTTCAGGCGCACACACCGCTACTCTCAGGAGACAGTAAGCATGTAAGTACCTCGTCAGTTTCACTTTCAACTCGGTCCCTCGCTGCTTCTAACTTAGGCCCTCATATATATTCGTACTTGGAACTACAATTTAGTAGTTAGCTGTAGTGTCTGTTCAGTTTTTGCTGCTGATCCCGGTGACGCTAACTGATCGACCACTAACACTGGGGTGGAGCGGTGGAGGGATCGAATACCATTCGACGGTCGACATTATCCGCGTTTGACGGTATCGTGCCCTGCGTGAGCAGAGGCTCTGCGGTCGCTGGATCCTACACATTTAGTTTTCCACAGTATTGATATGAATTTCTTACTTCAAGCCAGGATATTCTAAAATGTATCGGTAAGGTTTTTGAGCGAAGGGGGGGGGGGGGGGGGAAAAAACAAACCACTGTGCGCCCCACCCCCCGTTGGACAAAAC
>Ga0123353_10018525_pt1 | contig 10297 bp, 10 predicted proteins | sample TergutLab28metaG_3_FD_92763 | JGI IMG/M metagenome (GOLD analysis project Ga0123353, IMG submission 92763) | Labiotermes labralis P3 segment gut microbial communities from Petit-Saut dam, French Guiana - Lab288 P3 | ecosystem: Host-associated > Arthropoda: Insects > Digestive system > Gut ...
ACCTGCCAGAGCAATGCGCCACAGTTGGCTGCGGCCACTACGGTCGGACATGAAGAAAATATAGCGGCTACAGCCAGACCAGAAAGGTTGGCTGTCGCGAATCAGTTTATCGGCGACATGAGCTACGGTAAAACGGTAAGGTTCACTCCAACCGCTAGCAGTTTTATCTAGCAACCAAAGGGAACTGCGGTAACCGTTTTTAACTCCGTCCATTTCAGTAAGCATGTAGACAATATGCTTGCCGTCAGGGGAGAGACGGGCGGCGCCAGGAAACTTAAGAGCCAGGAGATCTTCGGCGGTAATGGGACGTTTGCTCATGCTTAAAGCTCCTTTCCGTACACAAAGCTAGAACAGCTTCAAAACATCGGACATGATAAAGTCGAAACGACCGATTAGCAGGGAGACATAGTTGGCGATGCCGGTACCAAAGCCAGCACCGAAGGCGGCCATCAAGACCAGGCGAGCTGTTCGAATCATAAAGCCAGCACGCCCTTTAAAGACATTCATGGAGAAGAGGAAGTAAGCCAGGGTGAGGGTGACCACACCGGTGAAAATGAAATTGTTGATGGAAGTAGCCAGATCGAACCTACCGTTGTTGGTGACAAAGATAGGCAGCATGGTGCGCCGCACTTCCGTCAGCAGAGGCATAGCTACCCGTAGGGTTAAGTTGTAGCCAGCATTATAACCAACCCAAAAAGACATGGGGTAGCGGGAGACCCAGGTATAGCCACGGAAAGGTTGGAAGTAGATCATACAGCCCAGGAGAATGGGAATTATGCGCCAATACTCACCGTTTTGGGCTATATCCACCACCAAACCCGGCTTAATATTATTAGCAAAGGTGGTCACCATGGTATGGGCGGCAGCGGAGCCGACATAAGCGTGTTCGCAAATACGAAAAACCGGGTTTTCCTTGTAGAGGAAGCTCCAAACCCCCAGAGTGACTAACACTCCTATCCAGGGAGATAAAGGGTTAAGGGCGTTGACTATCCCGATAGGGACTTGCACACCAGCCATACTATTTCGCCTCCTCTTCGCGTTTAGTCTGGAAGTAACCGATATTGCCGATAATCAGCAAAGCAATGACGGCTAAGTGTCCCAATGCTTGGGCATCCATGGAACGTATAGCTTTGTAAGGACGGTTAGTGAGTTGCTCCAACTGAGCTGCGCCATTCAAACCGCCGATAAGACCGGCGGTGAGACCAGCCTGGTAGTTATTACCGCTGGAAATATACATACCCGAAGTGCAACAGTCGATAATGACGTTAACTTCACCGGTGGCTCGCCAAGCGGTGGTGTAGGTAGCAGTACCGGGAGAGCCAGGGTTCATAATGGCTAGGTAGCCCAAATCGCTGGCTTTCTCCAGACCTTTCATGACCGGCATTTCTGAGAGTTTTAAGCCGCCAATATCTCTGTCGGAGAAAGCATCGATAAAGTTAGTCCGAGCTTGGTCTAAAATACTGGTCGAGGAAGGGCGGTAACCTAAAATAACATAATCTTCGCCATACACCGCACCCGCTTCATCTAGGAAGGGAGCTGCCCACAATCTTGCTAAGCTGCAACCATCTGCCCAAAAACCGCCGATAACTATTTTATGCCCTAGCTCATACATCAGCTGGACGATAGCAATCATCATCGGTCTCAGCTCAGCGGCATTGGTGGCTGCAACCTCCGCTCCCACATAAGCGATGGTACCGGCAGGAAAAGAGCGGATAAGCTCAACGGTATCCAATACTTCCTGCTGGAAGACAATAGGAAACCCTATGGGGTTCATTAAGGGGACGGCAACCACAATGGCCATAATGATATAGAGAATACGGTTATCAATAGATGCCGCTTTTTGCCATATACTGTTGTTCATGGTTTATACCTCCCTATTCCCCTGCTTGCAGATGTCCGCGCTCGATTCCCACCAAGTTGCGAACACACTGGGAAAGGGTTCCCAGGGTGACCCCAATGGAGAGACCGCGAATAGCGGCATCGTTAATAACTTTGACAATCCAGTTCTGGATAACAGGGAAGCCTCCCCACATGGCTGCACCCATAGGAACAGAGCCGATCATGGTAAAACAAGCTACCACCAAAAGAGCGGTAGATTCCCAGCTCCGTGCTCGAAAAGTGCGGTAACAAGCGGAGACCAGATAAAAGGAGTTTAGAGAGTAAACGGCAGCGGAAAGATTTACCTGAAAGGAGCTGTAAAAGAATTGATAGAAGGGGGCTGTAGTATTTCCCTGTAGAAAGACACCGCAAGTCAGCATCAGGAAGAAAAAGCCCAACAAAACAAAGCTATACTGATAATTTAACCTTTTTTGGGCGATATTACGGCTATGCAACCTGATGAGGTTGAGGGCGCCTAAACCAGCTGCCCAACCTACGGAAATGGTGACCGAAGGCATAAGATAGCGGGTGGCAAAATTGTTAATAAAGCCGATTTTTAGCCATCCGTCGATGACCATGATCATACCAGCGACAAAAGATATGGTAAGGGGTACTGTGCGTCGCATTTACCCTGCCTCCTTAGTAAAGAATCAGTAAGTCGCCGATGAGCGTACTGCCAAATGTGACAAAAAGCGTCCCGGATAAAATTAGGGCTATGAGAATTACTTTAATTATATCCTGGGCTGCCAACATACCGGTACGGAGCCGATCCTGGGTTAAATAGGCAGAAGCTACATAGAGTTCCTCCACCATGAGGCAGTAGTCACAGGCGGCTACCAGGAAGGGGGTTTGCAGGTTGTTCGTTTGCCCGGCAATTTGAATAGCCCCGGCAGCTGCTCCAGCTTCAGCCAAGAGTAGAGCTTCAGCGGCTAAACTGCCAAACATATGGTGGGCAGCAGCACGTTCCCGCTGAACTATACCGACACAACCGGAGGCAAAACCGAACTGGTCACCACTGAGGTAGCGCATATCATCGGTACGAAAGGCATCCGGTTTCCCCTCTTCCACATAGCAAGCTTGAATGGTGGATTGAGCCACTGCTAAAACTTCGGGGTAGCGGAAGCAGCCGATTAGGCGGACATCATAGCGAGCAGTTTGCTTGGCTACATACGAAAGAACAGCTAAAGCGCCGTAGGTGGGAGCGGAAAAGGAACTCATACCGGGGTTGAAAACCACAGGGCGCCCCATTTCCGTGGCACGACCGATAGATTCGTCAATGGCATCGAGACCGGCGATGCGGCGGAGCTTGGGGAGAGGTCTGCTGCTTTGGGTCGCCACCCGATAATAATAGATGACTAAAGCGGCAAAGAAACCAAAGAGTAAGAAGGATGCTAGGCTTATTTGGTTGCTGTCCGACTTGAGCCATGAGGTGAAAAGGGGAGCAACTGCGGCACGCATACTCGCCAGATTCATACAAAATCACTCCTTAGTGCAATACTTTTAAACACTGTCTAAAAAAGGAACGGACAACCATTTGCCCGCTCCTTTGGCTGTGGAAGGATAATGCCTCCTTCTCCTGGGAAGCGGTGTTCACCAGGAGAAGCCAGAGTCTGGTTGGGAGATTTTCCACTGGCTGCCACCAAGGCTAGCTTCCCTCGTGGCAGGCAGTAAGGTCAATGTTGGGTCTAAAATAGTTAGTGGCAAACTTTGTTTGGTAACTAATACAAGGTGAGCCACTCCGAGAAAAGGAAGTCTAGTCGCCCAATAAGCAGGGAGATACGAGTACCGACACCGGTACCGAAACCGGCGCCAAAAGCTACCATCATGATAACCCTGGCTACTCGTAGTAAGAAGGAGTACCTTCCCGTGTAGACATTCATGGAGAACAGGAAGTAGGACATGGTAAAGAGGACAAAAAGGGAAAAGAGAATGTTGTTGATAGAATCGACTAAACTAATACCGTTCGCGGTGCGCACAATAACCGGCAACATGGTTTGCCTAATTTGAGTGAGTAGAGGCATCGCGGTACGCATGGTTAAAGCGTAACCGGCGTTATAACCTACCCAGTACGCCATGGGGTAACGAGCAATCCACATCTTGGTGCGGAAAGGTTGGAAGTAGATAAGGCACCCTAAGCAGATGGGGATAATTTCCCAGTAGTTACCGTTTTGAATAATGTTGGTGAGTACACCTGGCTTGATGGTATTAGCAAAGGTCGTGACCAAGCCATGGGCTGAGGCAGAACCCACATAAGCAAATTCGCAGATGCGATAGAAGGGGTTTTCCCGGTAAAGCATACTCCAAACCCCAAAGGTGACAATAACACCTAAATAGATGCCAAACGGTTGTAAAGAGGCTGTGATACCAGCCGGTACGTTAACCCCCTGCATGTTCTTTCGCCTCCCTATCCATGCGTCTTATCTGGTAGTAGCCGATATTACCAATAATAAGGTAAAGTAAAATGGCAAAGTGCCCGGTTCCCTGGGCGTCCATACCCCGGATAGCTTTCCCCGGATAGCCGATGAGTTGCTCAACTTGCGCTGAACCGTTAAGACCACCCACCAAACCTTTGGTAATACCCGCCTGATAGTTGTTACCAGCCGTGGTATACATACCGGAAGTGGGGCAATCGATAATGACATCGACTTCACCAGTAGCTCGCCAGGCAGAGATATATGTGGAAGTACCGGGAGTCCCCGGACTCATGCAAACCAGGTAATCAATGTCGCTGGCTTTAGTCACTCCCGCCATAACTGGCATTTCCGAGAGCTTACGCCCGGCAATATCCCGGTCGGAGTAAGCGTTGATTATATCTTTGCGACATTCATCAAGGACACTGGTGGATGAGGGGCGGTAACCTAAGTTAACGTAATTAACCCCATATACCGCTCCCATCTCTTCAAAGATAGGATCTAGCCAAATACGCGCCAGGTTGCAGCCATCTGTCCAAAAACCACCGATAATTATCCGGTGGTTTTGCATAACCAGGTAGCGAGCAAAGGCCGTAATCATTGGTCGTAGCTCGGCGGCGTTAGTGGCAGCTACTTCAGAGGCTAACCAAACCACGGAGCCTTCCGGGAAGCTGGCAATAAGGGCTAAGGTGTCACGGACTTCGTCGAGAATAACTAAAGGTAAGCCGATAGGTCGCAGTAGGGGAACAGCGACCATGACCAGTAACGCCAAATAAAGGATACGGCTATCGATAGCCGCGAGTCTATGCCATATGGTACTGTTGTTCATATCTCGTTCCCTCCTTACTCGCCAGCCTGTAGATGTCCGCGCTCGATGCCAACCAGGTTACGGACACTCTGGGAGAGACCGCCCAAAGTAAGCCCGATAGACCAACCGCGGATGACAGAGTCGTTGACAATCTTCAGAAGCCAACCTTGTATGGCAGGGAAGCCGCTCCAAATGGCTGCCCCTACGGGAACAGAGCCGATCATGACGATAGCAGCAGAGACCAGCAAGACGGTAGATTCTACGCTACGAGCACGGAAAGCCCGGTAACATGAGCTGGCTAAGTAAAATGATGCCAGTGAGTAAACCGCAGCACTCAAGTTGACCTGAATATTGCTGTAGAAGAACTGGTAGAAAGGGTTCGCCGTGTTCCCCTGGAGGAAAATTCCGCAGGTGAGCATGAAAAGCCAAACACCAATAAGAACATAGCTAAATTGATAGTTTTGCCGTTTGCTGCTGATATGGCGAATATGAAGGCGAATTAAGTTGAGGGAACCTAAGCCGGCAGCCCAGGCTACCGATACCGAAATGGAACGCATGAGATAGTCGGTGGCAAAGTTATTAATAATAGGAATTTTAAAGTAGCTGTCCAGGATCATCAGGATACCAGCCGTAAAGGAGAGTATCAAAGGAACCGTTCTGCGCATTTACTGACCCTCCTTTAGTATAATGTCATCAAATCGGAAACTATTTTGCTCCCGAATGACTCAAAAATAATGCCAAGAACCATGATGGTCATCAATACGAGACGGCAGATATCTTGAGCTGCCAACATACCCACACGTAATCTATCTTTGCTGAGGTAGGCAGAAGCCACATAGAGTTCCTCGTTCATTAAGCAGTAGTCGCAGGCGGCTACCAGGAAGGGGGTTTGCAAGTTGTTAGTCTGTCCTGCCACCTGGATAGCTCCGGCGACGTTACCCGCTTCAGCGATAATCAGAGCTTCTGCCGCAAAGTTGCCAAACATCATTTGAGCAGCTATGCGTTCTCTTTGAATAACACCTATACAGCCGGAAGCAAAACCGAACTGGTCGCCACTGAGGTAACGAATGTCGTCTAAACGGAAAGACTCAGCTTTACCCTGTTCGATATAAGCAGTTTGTACAATAGACTGAGCAACGGACATAACCTGGGGTGAGTTGTAGCATCCCAGGAGGCGAGCGTCGTAACGGGCAGTTTGTCCGGCTATATAACCTAAAACTGCTAAAGCAGCAAAGGTAGGAGCCGAAAAGCCGCTGGTGCCTGGGTTAAAACAGACGGGACGTCCCATTTCGGTAGCGCGCCCGATAGCTTCGTCCACGGCATCCAATCCGGCAATACGCCGCAGCTTGGGTAAGGGATCGGTACCATGGGTAGCTTTACGCCAATACACTAGGATAACTGTGGAGAAGACGCCAAAGTAGAGGAGGGTAGCTAGCCCTAAACGGTTGCTATCGTTTTTCAGCCAGCTGCCAAGGAGAGATTCCATGGTTACACGGAGTTCGGCAGTATTCATACTGTTTGCTGGTCACTCCTTCTTTTTTTGAATAGGGCAGGAAAAGAGCCGGATTTTAAACTTATATGCTAGAGCTTAGCCATCACCTTCCTTTGGGTAATATCGTGAATTGTCACAGAGAAAACCGAGAATCTGTTCGTTATAGCTGTGGGGGAATCCTTTATTTATGAAGAAAATATGAAACAGGCTTCAGCCAGCACAACACCCTGCTGCGAACAGCAGGGGGTTGAGGCTGCAAAAAACCCAGTTTCATATTCCTTGTTTCCTACCTAACTCACCTTAAAGGGATAAAAGTAGCCGCTTTTTGGCGACATGCGCGTCAAAAAGCAAACTTAATTCCTTGAACATACTTTAATTCGCTGAAGAGCGCACTCTTAAGGCGAGAGGCTGAAGACTTTGTCTTCAGCCTCAACACCCTGCTGCGAACAGCAGGGTGTTGTTAAAAGGTTGGTTAGGTATCGGTAAAGCTGGTCTTACCGGTGAAGTGAAAGTCGGTGATCTTCATACCAGGTACATAGGAAGAACCCATCATGGCACCTAAGCGCTCACCGTCGCTGGCAATCTCCTCAATTTGCGAGAAAGCTTTAAGCATACTCTCGGTAAAGCGCATGTTGCGCACCGCTTTAGTTATTTTACCGTTTTCCACCAGGAAGAAACCGTCTCTGGTGATACCGGTAAGCAAAGCTTGGCGGGCATTAACCGGGTTCATATAGTGGAAGCGGGTTACCAGAAGAGCTTTAGTGGTTTCAGCGATAATTTGCGCTAGGGGTTTTTCCCCTGGTGTTATGACAGTGTTCATAGGGGCTGAGGCTGAACGTCCCATAAAGGAGAGAGCGTGCCCAGTGGTTTGGGCTCCTGCTTTGGCAGCCGCAGCTCTGTCCCAAGCCACCTCCTTGGTAACCCCTTTATCCACCAAGGTTAGTTTACTCCGGGGAACACCTTCGCTATCGAAGGCTATACCAGGACTTAAGGGGTTAGTCCAGTCATCCACGATGGTGAGCTTCTCCGAGAAGAGCTGTTCGCCTAGGCGGTCGGTAAGAAAACTCATTTTGCTCACCAGAGCAGCTCCGCTGAAGCTGAACATCAAAGAACCCAGCAAATTGCTGACAGCCATGGGTTCTAAAATTACCGTATAAGCACCAGGCTCTAACTCGATGGGATCTTGGTTGGCTTGGGCTTTTTGCAGAGCAATGGCGAAGACAGACGCTAAATCTACCTCTTCCGGAGTACTGGCTACCATGGAAGCATAACCTGTTCCGCCTACGTCATCGGAGACTAATAGCGAAAAGCGTACCGAATTATCATCGCTGTAACGACGGATGCCAGCACTGTTACCCATACCGGTATTCGTCGCTCGGTAAGCCAACTGCCCATAGGCCTTGTAATTATCGGGAATACCTTTAAAGCCATCGGCAATCATTTGTACCCGGGTCTCCACCCCAAAAGCTTCATGAAGTTCCAGGCTGAAACGTAGAGTTTCCATCTCTTTAGGTTCGGAAATTAAAGGTTGCTGCTCTTCTCCTTCCGGGAGGAGCGCCAAGTTAGCTATAGCTTCTTGCACCGCCTCGGCAATGCCTTCTTGTGATAGCAGGGTAGTGGAGATAGAGCTGCTTTTTTTACTGTCGTAGATGGTGACGCTTAGCGAAGTGCGGTCTTCGAAAACATTCTGATGAATTTCGGAGTTGGCAATGCGGGAAAGACCCTCGGCGCTGCTGGTCACCTGCACCAGGGCTGGGTGTCCCTGGGTGAGAGCTAGAGCCTGGTCAATCAGCTGAAAGATGCGCTCTTTGTTATACATCAGCCACACCTACCTTTACCTGACGGAAACGAGCAGGAGCAGAGCCGTGGCCACAATGAGCGACTTGCCCGGGTTCACCTTTGCCACAGTTAGCGACTCCCATCATCCGCCAAAAGTCTGGGTTACCCACCCCATCACAGGAACCCCAAAAGACAGGGGTAATCCCGGTGTAGATAGGGTTTTTGTAAATTTTGCCGGTAAGTTTGCCTTGCTTAATCTCGTAAGCTACCTCGGTAGCAAATTGGAAGTTCAAACGACGATCATCAATAGACCAGCTACGGTTCACATCCAGGTATAAGCCGTCTTCAATACCACCTATAAGCTCGTCGAAGGTGAAATCCCCGGGCATTAAAGAGATATTGGTCATGCGGACAATAGGTATACGTCCCCAACCATCGGCGCGGCAGGTGCCATTGGAAGGCTTGCCGATCACCGCTGCCGTATCTCGGGAGGAGAGGAAGTTGTGGAAAATACCTTTGGTGATAACTTCAATGGGTTGAGCAGCCACCCCATCATCATCATAACCAAAAGTGCCTACTCCACCGGGAGCGGTAGCATCAGCAACAATGGTCACATGTTCAGAACCGTAACGGAATTTGCCGGGTTCTACGGAATCTAAGAAGGAGGTTCCTGCCATACCGGCTTCGTAACCTAACATTCTATCCAATTCAATAGGATGACCTACCGATTCGTGAATCTGCAGTACCAGCTGAGAGGGAGCGATGACGATATCGAAGATACCGGAAGGGCACTCCTCGGCTTCAACCAGAGCCATAGCCTCACGACCCACTCGGGCAGCATTGCCCGGTAAGTCCATGGCTTTGATAAACTCCCACCCGGCAGTGGCGAAGTTACCTCCAGCAGAGTTGGGGTAGCTGCGTAACTGCATCTCCCCTTTACCGATGGCAATAGCCGAGATAGAACCGCCTATTTCGTAGAGATCCTGGGTGATAAAGCCGCCATCGGTATCTGCCCAAGTTTTAACTTCGTGGCGAAACATGAGATTACCCTGGGTGCGAAAGAGCTGGGGAGCAGCTTCCCGCATCAGAGCTTCGGCTTCAAAAAGGAGACCGAGCTTTTCTTCTTTACTGACAGTAAAGGGATCAATTTCGATGGGGGTAGCATAACTAGCCACCACCACCGGCTTAGGCGCCAGTTTAACCGGGTGCTTCTGGGTGAGACGAGTGGCTTGGGCAATTTCCATAGCAATTTTGGCGGTAGCTTCCATATTCTCAAAGTCCTGGGAGCCAGCAAAGCCCATGCTCCCTTGCATGTAAACTCGAATGCCATAGCCTAAATTTTTAGCACTGCTAAGGCTTTGGACTTTCATATTTTCCGTGGAGCAGTTTTCGGTGATGATGTAGTTGGAACGGACATCAGCATATTCCACTCCCTCCTGGGCTTTAATAAAGCTCAGGACTTGCTGCATTTTTTCTTTTAAAACTACAGGTTCCAAAAGCACTTCCCCCTTATGGTTATTATGGTATAGTCCCGCCAGGTGCAACTACCCCTGTTTTACCACACCAACCGGTATGGCATAAATGGTGAACTCTTCTTCCCCATCGACACCCAAAACTTCGTCACAATACTCCACATCGTAAGCAGCCAGGCAACAACTGCCCAACCCTAAAGCTGTAGCCGAGAGCATGACATGCTGCCCAGCATGCCCTAAGTCGATTAAGATGACTCGATGAGCGGTCTCACTATACCGCCATTCTGCACGGTAGGGGATACAGGTGAAAAAGAGAATTACTTGAGCTTTACCACCCCAGGATTGCCCTGCTAGCATTTTGGTCACCGTTTCGGGAATGTTGTCTAGGGGTTTAACCAACTCCACGGCGGCTCCTTTAACGCCTACATGCTCCTGAGGCAGGTAGTGGTATACCCCA
>Ga0123353_10018526_pt1 | contig 10297 bp, 7 predicted proteins | sample TergutLab28metaG_3_FD_92763 | JGI IMG/M metagenome (GOLD analysis project Ga0123353, IMG submission 92763) | Labiotermes labralis P3 segment gut microbial communities from Petit-Saut dam, French Guiana - Lab288 P3 | ecosystem: Host-associated > Arthropoda: Insects > Digestive system > Gut ...
CTGCTCCAATCGTTCCGTCATTTTCCTTGCAATGAAAAATCGACGCGAGCACTACACACTACCTCACTCAAATGCTGCTTGCCAGCAACTGACGCTATCGACAGGCGGGAAAAAATTCACGCACGCGCACTAAGGTTCAAGGTCGGCTCATGCAAGCGCGCTAGATTATAATCCATCAGGTGTTCGCATAAAAAAATACGGTCGGATACTTTTCTAACAGACCTCGTATATCAACTGTATTCAAATAAGAACAATAAATATCAAATATTCAACTGTTTTGTTGACAAGATTGATACAAAATGCTATACAGGCAGGGTTCATTTTACGCCAGGGATACATTCCTAAAAAAGTCAATAAAACCTAAATTGTGAAAACTGAACACATAATTCCCATTTAAAACAGTGCATTTCCTGGGGGTTAGCGGATTGACAACCTCATCCTATATAGTGTTTGACTAAACCTCTCGTGGACATAGGGACCTGTAGAGTATATAATTATGTACTGTATATACAGTATACATATATTTCTAGACAATATATTTATTTATTTCTATTGCAATAAAACTTTAAAGAGACTCACATTTGTAGTTTTTGGTATGGTTCATTCTGATAATACTGCGGCAGAATTGCAATGCAAACACTTCAGGTTCTGACTTAGCAATTTCTGTAAATCTGTCAGCGTTTTCATGTATTGTATGTACACTACTATGAGCAAATCTAACATTATGCCATATGTCAAAAATACATTCACTCTTTTGAAGTCGACTTATTACATCTAATTTCTCTTCTATATGGACTGCCATTCAACAATTTTGCACTTGGATAGCATAAGGTTATGTAGATTTACGTTTCTTACTCATGCCAATAGGAAAAGCTAATGCAGTAGAAGAAGAAACTAGATTGGCCATGTGATTATATCACTAACACAAACAATCCATATGTCTCACTGATGGTGAGAAAATGATGTTAATTTCTGCTAGCCTCCAACATAAGACAACAGTGACCATGTATCGTACATGCTACATTACGTTAAACCAAAAATTATTACATACAGTCTACACCAAACTGCGGTAAACTGAAGACTATCGTGTAAAATGGAAAAGTGGTGTAAATTTTCAAGTCGCATTAAATCGAAATTGAACAAAAAGAAATCACGTAAAACGAGACCCGCCTTACACATTTTCTAACTCCCACACTCTTACACAACATTGTAATCCAGTGTACAGGACACTTTTAATGCACTAAGGTCATTTTCAAATCAACAAAGCATGTGCTGGCTACAAACCACTTGTTAACAGTAACAGTCTTATTTCTTTGGAGAAAAATTTATTTTATACTAAGCGATTAAAGGACTAAAACTACTATCCATTATTGCTAAAAATTAATGCAGCAATTAATTATAATTTCATTGTTAGGACTGACACTAATTTAAGAACGGAATATCAATAAGAAGCCTGCCCTGAGCATTCACCACTAACAATTCTTAAGAAACAAAGGTGGGGTAATTTTCATCAAAACATACTTGAAACTGAAAGAGTAAGAAGCATGCCATACCATACTTTTATCATTCCTCTCACTGTTATGTTTCCTACATACAATGTATCCCTGTGCAACATGCACAAATCCCATTACAACTTAAACACTGTTTATCAAATTTAATATGTTTGCAAAGTTCAACATATCACTAAAAACCTGTCCACTCTGACAGGGAAGTAAAAGGTAAATGTATTAGAAAATTCTAATGAGCTGCAGACATAACTTCAGCAGGCCACATGCAGCCAGAAAGTTGCTCATCACTGTTGTAATCCATTAGCATCAAACACATTATTTATGGCCAACATTATCTTCTGTGATGAAAGGTAAACATTACACTCTGGCATGCTGGCATCTTACAGCAGTGTTTATGGACTGCCTGCAGGATGTGACTGGAACTTGACTTTCTGGCGGGTAATTATTAGACAGTGACCCTCAAAGAGGCATTATAATGCCTCTCTCAGGGCCAATGTTTATAAAATCTCACACCAAGAGTGTAAAATAGAAATCAGTAAAATACATGCCATAGGATGGCTCAAAACAAAAGCATATTTCAGTACTTCAACATAGCAACACTTGGCCTGCCGGACTGTGCAAATTCCCCTACAACACAACACATGAACAATAATGGTTAAGGTCATTTGAAATTGTAGAGAATTTATAGTTCAATTTACAGTTAAAGTAAAATAACCTCAAAAGGAATAAGAACATGTAATGAAATCATCAGCACAGCTAACAATGTGTGGTACAGAACCTTGAGATATACTCACTCAATACCTGATCCTTGCAGCAAGAGGGCTTTAATTATTCATTACACTGGAGCAAACTTGAATGCCATTCATAAACTGAACACAATACCTAACCCTTTATGGATGAATGGGAAAACACCGTCCCAGTAATTTAATGCCCTCAACGGCCAAACAGGAAAACAATGTCCCGCAAAATCATGTCCTCTTTAAAATTTTCTGCGTTTGTAATTACACATCTCTTTTTTCACAGTATTTGTCTAAAAGGCTTGTATAGGCATAACTGATTGTGTGAAGTTTAATTCTAGTTAAAACTATCCCTAACAAATTTTAATTTTTCTTACTAATAGTCCAATGATTGCTCAAGAATTCATATATTATTTACAGATTTCTCAAGGCAGGGTTTCTTATTTTTTCCTCATACTGGCAACGTGAAGCAAATACACACACATAAAGGCCCTCCAACAAGCCTCAGTTCCTTCATAGATTCCCTTATGTAATATCCACACCCCCTTCACCCTCATTATGCCATCAAGAAGATGCTACTGAAAATTATTAGTTCTGAAATTACAACTGTACTACTTAATGACATTTGTGTGGTCTGATTTTTTATTTAAGTGCCAATTGATCCTCAGAAATGCAATCTGGTGTGATATACTTCAGAATATGGGGTAACACAAAACCCTATATTGTATTCTCAACACTTGAATTTCATTCTTGTTTCTTTGTTTTTGGTGGAACACACATGGCATCAATTTCTCCTACATTGCATAGGCCAGAGTCAGTTGTGTCATGGGTCAAGTCTTTTTAGTTGGCTTGTGGATGGAGCTTGTTTTCCTTGTCTTGCAATAAAATGCTAAGTGGGGAAGTGCATTTATAAATGTGGGGTGGCTCTGTTTGTCGTAACCCACTGGGACACCCTGTAAACCTCTGGACTACATGTACAGTAGGTCGATAGTTTGTACTGTCAGTCCCCTGTGTGAAGTTTGTATCAGTAACACCATCTGTGTCATTGCTAGAGTCACTGTCATAACCCACTGGGACACTCTGTAAACCTCTGGACTACATGTACAGTAGGTCGATAGTTTGTATTGTCAGTCCCCTGTGTGAAGTTTGTATCAGTAACACCATCTGTGTCATTGCCAGAGTCACTGTTACTCTGAGCAGAAATGTCTTAGTCTTATGATGAATGTGCGTCAGAGTCTGATTCTAACACCAATTCTGTGGCGTATCGGTGAGTGAGGTTTCTTCCTGTAGCCAAACTGCTAAATGAACTTCCATGCAATTTGGTACAGAACCCAACAACTTCTGACTCTGATCATGATTCAAGTGTCTGCACTACCTGGCCTGTCGCATGTTATTGCTCTGACAGGGAACAGCATGAACTGTTCTGTTGAAGACAGACATAAGTGTGAACCTAAATTTAAAAAAGTAACAAAATCCTTACAGCTGAATGAAGGCCATTTGCCTTAGGTCCCATACTGTACTGACCAGAGAAATAACCACTTTATTCACTTCTTTCCACTCCCACTGACAGTAAATGAACTAATTTGCCACAGCACCCAGATAAGCCAGCAGCACCTCGAAAACTTAAGCATTATTATAAAACTGAAACCTAAATGTCCAATGATATATGATAATATGAACAGTCAGATCCAAATTTATGGCACAGGGTCTCACAGTAGAAGCTATTCAAAAAGAATAAATCTAGAAAGTGGAAATAAGAGTGAAAAATAAATAAAATAAAAAATGACCAACTGTGCTTCATAAAAATAGGTGGATTTCCTTTACACTTGCAGAATGGGTAGATGGATTCATTCTTAAGCACATACTTTTTATTTAGAGTCAACTTTAAAAATGTATGAACAATTATACCATCAGCAGGCATGAAAATGGGCATTTCAAGCGTAAAGTACCCCTGCCACCAGCAGCTACTTTGAGATTTAAATCTCTTGTACGTTAAAGATTAAAATGCTACCGACAAACTAATTAACCAACTCACATGCAGAGCACTTCGATAACTAGGGTGCCTTGTAAATGTGCGAAATGCCATCACCAATTCTTGAACTTCTGCTTCTGTCATTGAACGGGCGGGCAAAGGAATATCTATGAGTGAAGAGACATGGTATTAGCTTTCATTTCAAAATCAACTGCCTTCAGTTTTATCATTATACTAAGAAAAGTGGGTCAATCAAATCTAAGTCTAAGCAACAGTGGACAGCAGACATGTCTCCACAACAGTGGAAAAATGGGTGTGGACACTGCAATATAACAGGCTAAAATTGGCACAGCAAGGAGAAGATGGTCACGGAAGTGTGCATCAAGGAGCGGTGAGGTGGAAAGTGTCAGTTGGTTTTTGGGAATAGTGTGGATGATATTGTTGGAAGTGGAAGTTGTAAAGTGGAAATATTCTTTGTTGAGCCAGGGAAGAGATATTCTTCACTGAGTCATCTGTATATTATTTAACCCTTGGATTACTGACTGGATAGAAAATATACCCAGGCTTGGCCTTTTCTTCAACGGGTCTCAGTGGTATAGTGTAACATTCTTACAAATTTTTCTATTTGTTCTCTGAAGTTCCCGTGACACAAAACTATCATTATGTAGAAAGTATATATTTTATTTAGTATGCTGTAATTTTTTTTAAATCCTACTGGACCATCCTATACCCATGTTAGTTGTTTTTCCCACAGTCAAGGACACAGCAACAGACTGGAAATGTTGCCAATGCCCAAAACGAGTGTGCAAGGACCACTCTATTATGACAATTCAAGTAACAAGCAACAGTTGCCAGAAACAATCCTCACACACACACACAATTTCACTCACATTTTTGTTCTAAACTGTATTTGTTAGTTCCCAAATATTTTAGGCACATCATTCTATAATAGCTATAGGAGAAATGACAAATTTGTATAGAAGATTTTTTTTTGCTTTGAGTCTAAGAAACAAACTTTGAAAAGAAAGTTGAGAAATTAAATAAAAAATGTGAGCATAAAATGTACCCAGTACTGTAAAAGTTGGACACTTTACTGCTCAGTAATCCAAGTGTTAAAGACATTCCATCTTCTGCAGGACGACCGAACTTCAGTGCTCATCGGCACTGGTACCACACCAATGAAATTCAAACACAGTACACCCAAATTACAAGTTAATTTTATCAGTTGGAATAAATGCTATAATTATGCGCAACACAACCAACTTTATATCTCAAACAATGACAAAGAAGAAAAGTGCATCATGACTACTTACAGATGCAATAATACTATAAACCTTTTATAAGGAACTGAAAAATTGCAATCCCATGTGTACATTGTACCCATCTCCAACACATAAATTGGAAAATAAGGAAATGTGAATGCCTTAACCATGCACAAATAGTCCATTCTTGTAAAGCACATTAGTATTAGTATTTATTTGCATCCATAATGTCTAATCTGTCTATTTGGCTGAAACAGTATGTAATCTTATGTTATGGAGACAAAAACATAAGAAACAAGACACACTATTACTGTGTATGCATCGGAATGTTTACAGAAAACATGCTGATACATTAAATGATAATTACAAATTTCAGCAAGATACCTTTCAATTTCTACACATATGACATTGTTTTACAGCAATATTAGGTCACCTCAATTAAAAATAAAATATATTCAGTTGTATGCAAACATAAAAATACAAACCCTTCTCTTTCTTCTTCAATACATGAACCATCACACCAGACTTCAGCCCACATGACTTGAGTGTTGCATCATCTTCTAAAATATTTCCACAGTAAACGAGTTCTGCAAAGACAATTATGTCAGTAACAAAATATAACATCACAGATGTAAGGACCTAGAGGGCCCTGCAGCAAAGATAAAGACTTACCCCAAACTCTGGGGTTGGGTTCTGCAAGATGAAATTAACATGCAAATCAGTGATAAGATTCTCATGGATTCTGGCCACAAAACATAAGTTTCACCAAATCTTTACTATTATTTTCCACTAAAGTAACAAAATCCATTTGGTAAATGGTTCCTAACGTTATATGCCACTGTTAGAATCTGAAAGAACAACACTGCACAATAATTTCATCTGCAAATGGAGTTCACCTTGTAGACGAATGTTGAATAAAATTTTGTTATGTGGGCAAATACAATGATATCCCTCAGCAAGACCTGCAGAATACTGTTGAGGATTTAGGTCTTCTGGGACGGGACAATGTGTCATTGAGCAAGTAGTTCCTAACACTGAAGAAGATCATATTTTCTTCATGTTGAAATATCATTCTTCTTGGACTGCCTGGGCCTTAAAGATAAAGGCTACACAATATTTGATATGTGAACCATTCACTCACCAACAAAGCCTTATATACAAGAACACTTGAACCCTTAGTGTTATTCCTTTATAATTACTAAAGCCAGTTGTAAGGCCCCTTAATACATAGGCACAATTTCATTCCACTACTGTGGCATTTATTCCTCACTCTAAACACGAATGAATAATTGTTATATGCTTTCTACTGGTTAATTCCCCGGCGTCTGAATTTTATATGCCGACGTTTCGGATCATTCTGTCTGTTCCATCTTCATAAGCAGATACCTACCTGCCTATGAAGATGGAAGTGTTCCGAAACGTCGGCATATAAAATTCAGACGCCGGGGAATTACCCAGAAGGATACAACATTCAGAACACGGCGAAAGTGTGAAATCAACAAATGAATAAACTTACGGATCACGAAAAGTAATTTCATATTCCCGCTTCGATCACGTAATCCCGAAGTGATCAGTACCTGACCAAAATGTGTTTAGAAAACCTCTGAATACCAAGCTGTAGTCCGACCATAGGACCGAGTGGTTCGGGCCATATTATGAAATATTTGTGCGCATTAAGTGCTCACATTAGCGATGTTCCCAAACAAGAAGTACATACATGATGACAATAAACGTCAAGGCATGTCACACCATTGTACATTATGCCTTCTCAAACATTACCTATAAAATGTCTCGACAAATTTACTGTCTTTGAAGCTTCCAATTTTAATTGTTCAACTTTACTTTCTAAACTAACATTGCGCACTGTCACTCGCTGAAAAGAATTAGGAGACACTCGAATTCCTAACACAATGAATACTACCATTTCCTTCGCTTTCTTTCTCTAAGCACGACGACCACTAACACCGATCATATATGACCACTACTGGGGAACTCAAGAACACGGATCAAGAATTAGTAACACTCTGCTACGAATGCTTAACAGTAAAGGACCACGGATTACTTACAGATCAGGTAATTCCAGCAAAAACCGCCAGTTTACAACAACCAACAAATTGGGTTCTGTATGCTGATGGCTTACTACATACCCTAATTATTTGGGTAATTTAACATGAAACTAAAAGAACAACACTTAAGAAGAGAGAATGCAATCAAGATGGAAACAAAAGTTAATAAATGTGAATATGAAGGGAAATGAGGGAAGTGAGAAAATACGGAAACCATGATATCACCAAAGACAGGGGAGAGGGTAGATAAAATATTTACCTTATGTCCCATATTTATTTAGTATATATAAGGACGCCACAACAAAAATCAGCACCTAGCATAAAGAAATTTACAACAGCAGAATTGTGCTATGTAACTCTGTTAGTTCAAAATGAAACCTAATGTCGCCAATCAATAATTGTTGGGATAATTATATTCATTTTCTGATGGAGTAATACACGATAACTGAAACATAATATATAATTACCACACAAAAAAGCATTAATAAAACTCGTTGGCACATTCTACATATTCTTACGACAATTTTAATGTCAATTTTAACATTTAACGAGCCAGATTGAGCCACGTTTAAGAGTGATGGACTTCGCAGGTTCATTGTAAACCCATCGAATCTGTCGGATATTTCCCAGTTTAGTTTCTTAAGGAGTAATGTATGTTTAACAGAATATGAGTATGTGCCACAATTCGAAACATAAAGTTGAATTCCTCTACCACGTTTCATACACTCTATTTGAAATGCTTGATATAATTTCGAATATATTGCATCAGTTATCTTTTATGAGGTTCGAAAGTCTTGCTTCTCTCATGTTTATTTTAATCTTTTGTTCGTTCACTTTTTTTATATTATTAAATGTTCTCCTTGATAGTGTTTTTTAAGGCTGAACATGTGGCAGAAATATATAATAGAAAGAAATATTAAGCGTTTTATGATATTATTTAATTTATTTCAAATGCAACTTGGTGAATGATATGTAGTTGTACTTTCAATGGCTGACACAGGGCTTTTGATTTCCGTTGATGTGAGATCACACTTTTGGCGCCGGAACCAACTAAGTGACAAAGCTCAGTACTGCACGTGGATCAGAGATACATTGAACCACAGATTACTGTACATGTTACATGTAATCCGAATCACAGATAAAACATAGGAAGTGGTTGTGTCTGGGATCTTGACGAAATATACATGTGAAAATGGCAGAGGTAAGATCCGAGTTAAGGGGGAGAAAATTTAGAATTATCCAGAGCATCTGTTTTAACTCAAAAGTTATAAGCATCGATTTTTGACCTTTGGATGATTATTTAAAGTGGCAAACTTAATTTATTGCACGAGTTGCTCCGTATGTCTAGAAGAGTTGTTTATCTTAACCGCTTGGAATTGCAATAGAATGTAAACTGTTATATTTGGAATTTTTAGCAAGAAGAAACTCAAAAGAAGAAGAGGACCTTTAGGAAGTTTACTTTTCGTGGAGTGGACTTGGACCAATTGTTGGATATGCCGGCGTAAGTAGTAGGAGTTGCAGTTGCTTGTGGATTATTTGGTGTTGGGCTTCTTCCTGGTTGTGTGTCGATTGTGTAGTTATCTGTTCATTAAAAACATTAGAGAATGATCATACCTCAAGGTAGGCATTTCATAGCCTTACGGGCAATGGCAGGAATCTCTTTATCTTTATGTGCTTTTTGTTAAGCCAGTCATGAAGCACAGGCTCTTTGCAGCCAGTGTCGTGTGGTTTTAATTTAATTGATTTTGTTGTGCAAGTGTTATTTAAGTTGTAAGTCGTACGCAGTTTTGCAGTAGAGCGTGTGTAAAATATTGAATACATTTTTGTAAAATATTACATCCCTTGTCTAACAAAGTACTGTTTAAGGAGTAGTGTGTTCAAGTATTAGGTTAAAATTTCAGACTTGTGTGTCAGTAAGTTGTAGTTTGGTATGTTTAGGGAATGGATAAGAGACTGTATGAATTTATGTACTAGTGGTAATATGTGAATGTGTTAGGTAATATTATTGTTACATTGTGCATCTAGAGAACAGCTGATGGAGTTGATGCATGCCCGTGCTCGTCGCCGTTTTCGTAGAGGCCTTAAGCGCAAGCCTATGGCACTTGTTAAGAAATTGAGGAAAGCCAAAAAGGAAGCCCCTCCTAATGAAAAACCGGAAATTGTAAAAACCCATCTTCGCAACATGATCATAGTTCCCGAAATGGTTGGCAGCATTGTTGGTGTTTATAATGGCAAGACTTTCAATCAAGTGGAAGTGAAGGTATGAGTAAAATTCTTATGTCATTTTGTTATGGGAATATTGGTTGTTTCAACTGAGTTTCAAAGTTGTTTTAGAATTTGTGGTTAAGAGGGTCCAAGGAAGACAGGAAGGACTGCAATTGAATGGGACTCAGCTTCTGGTTGTTCTACTGCTGATAATTAAAGTGCAGAGGAAGCCAGATATATGGTCGTGTATCATTACTGGAAAGCTGGACAAAATCACGACACTAACAAATCATAATTGCATTGACAAATAAAGAGCATATTAAATTTAGGGACTGCATGTTGCTTTTCAGTTGATTAAGATATGAAACTTATTTCGTTTGTTACTGACATCAGTCATTTTTTGTAACTGCAGTCTTATTTTTCGTTTCAGCCAGAGATGATTGGCCACTACTTAGGTGAATTTAGTGTTACCTACAAACCTGTGAAGCATGGTAGGCCTGGTATTGGTGCTACACACAGCTCAAGATTCATACCTCTGAAATAAGAA
>Ga0123353_10018527_pt1 | contig 10296 bp, 6 predicted proteins | sample TergutLab28metaG_3_FD_92763 | JGI IMG/M metagenome (GOLD analysis project Ga0123353, IMG submission 92763) | Labiotermes labralis P3 segment gut microbial communities from Petit-Saut dam, French Guiana - Lab288 P3 | ecosystem: Host-associated > Arthropoda: Insects > Digestive system > Gut ...
ATATCGTCTTCGTCGGACATCCGCAACGGGGAACGCTCTACGCCGTGTACAGTTTTCTCGAAGACGCCGTCGGTGTGCGCTGGTGGACATCGACCGAATCGTTCATTCCGAAGAAGCCGACGCTTGAAATTCCGGTGCAGAATGTCGAATACGCTCCGAAACTGATTTACCGCTGGGCATATTACAAGGACGCTAATAGCAACGGCGTGTTCGCCAGTAGAATGAAATGCAACGGACAAACTATTTCGGCGGAGTACGGCGGCAATCACACCTTTCAGTATTTCGTCCATTCGTTTTTCCCGCTTATTCCGCCGGCGAAATACTTTGAAAAACATCCCGAATGGTACAGCGAAATCAATGGACAACGCAAACATGAACACACGCAACTCTGTTTAACGAATGACGAGATGCGTGCCGAGTTGACGAAAAACGCGCTTGAGTCCCTCCGTAAGAATCCGAAGGCGGGTTTCATCTCCATCAGTCAAAACGATTGGGCGGGTTATTGTACCTGTGCGAAATGCAAAGCAATCGACGACGAAGAAGGCAGTCACGCCGGTACGCTGATTCGTTTCGTCAACAAGGTTGCCGAAGACATCGAAAAGGAGTTTCCAAACGTTTGGGTAGAAACCTTAGCGTATCAATATACCCGCAAGCCGCCGAAGTTAGTCAAGCCGCGAAAGAATGTCGTGATTCGGCTCTGCACGATTGAATGTTCTTTCGTCCAGCCGCTCGGCACAGGCGACCAGAATAAAACAATGCGGGAAGATATGGAGGGCTGGAGTAAGATAGCGGACAATCTTTTCGTTTGGGATTACACGGTCAACTTTTCGGCGTATATGCTGCCGCATCCGAATCATCGGGTCTTGGCACCGAATGTTCGATTCTTTGTCGATAACAACACGATTGGTCTCTTCGAGCAAGGGGATTCCTACTGCTCGGCAGGCGACTTTGTGCGGCTGAAAAACTGGGTGCTGTCCAAGTTGATGTGGAATCCTTCGCTTGACGAAAACAAACTCTTCGATGAATTTTTGATGGGATACTATGGACCGGTGTTCGGTCCGGCAATCAAAAAGTACCTAAACGTCTTGCATGACCGGGCGGAGGAATCCGGCGTGTTTCTCCGCTGTTTTATGAATTCGACCAATGATTGGCTGGATTTTGATACTTGGTACAGAGCCGCGAACGTAGTAGATGATGAAGGTACTTGGGCAAAAACCAGTGCCTTGATGGATGATACTGATATGTTTTCCGAAGAATTTAAGACGATTGCAGCGTATGTATCGAGGGTAAGCCGTGATGTGTTACCGCTGAACCTCGTCTTTTTGAAGGAATATAATACATTCCAACGAAAAGCGGATTTGTCCAAAATGGACGTTGAAGAAGGACTTTTCGATAATCCGCTAACCGCTCTAGATTATTTCTTTGACCTCTGCAAAGATGCCAACGTCCAAGCGTATCGGGAATACGACAAACCGGAACACTTTGCGGCGTTTGAAAAGGATATGTATGCGCGGTTCGGTCCGCCAGCCGCACCGCCGGAGTTCTGCAAGGATTTGCCGAAAAGTTCTTGGTACGAAGTGCAGAATCTCGAATTCAACTTGGGCAAACTCGGCGAATGGACGTTCTCGATTGAAGACGAAAAAGCGTCAAACAAACGTGCCGTCAAGATGCCCGGCACTCATTACGAATGGGCAACGAGTTATACGTTTGATGGTTCCCTGCTTGATTTGACCCCCAGAGAGCCGCCGACTGCGTCGGCGGAAGCACCGGAATACCGGCTAAAGGCGGCGGTGCGCTGCGATGCCAAAGAAGGAGTAGAAGGCAAAGCGATGACCCTCGGCGTTTATGACCCGGAAAACAAGAAAGGAGTTGTTTCGAAAACACTTACCGTTGCAGAGATTGCCGGTTCGGAATACCGCTGGATTGACTTGGGTGTGCTTCCGCTGAAACCGAAACAATATGTTTGGTTTGCCCCGCCGAGACGTACCGGTGAAATCGATGCCGTGTATATCGACCGCATCGTTATCGTGCGGGAACGGTGAATAATGTCAACACACCCTAAAAACCTCATAAAATAAGGAACCCAATATGAAAAACTTTTTCGCTGTAATTGTTCTCTCGCTGATGTTCGTTTACCCGCTTCACTTGGCGGGGCAAGATAGCGGCATCGAAGCTCGAAATAAGAAAATCGACAGCCGCGCTGCTGAGATAGTCAAACAACTTCCGAAAACACCGCATTGCGTAGGTCGTCCGATTACAGACCGCGATGCTTGGAACACTATTGCCGCCCTTCCGACATTCAAAGACGTTGTGAAAGATGCCGAAAAGGTTGCCGCAACGCCGATACAGGAAGTACCGAAATCGCTGTATATGGACTTTTACGAAACCGGCAACCGGGACCGCTATCAAAGAGTTAATCGTCAGAAATATGTGCGTCTTCATCAACTTGTACTCGGTGAATGTATTGAAAACAAAGGACGTTTCATTGTTCCGCTGGAGGAAATGATTCGCTCGATTTGCGCCGACCCATCGTGGGTGTGGCCTGCCCATGACCGCAATGCCGAGATTTACAAGGGAACGGCGATGTATTCCGACCTGCGCTCAACGGATACCAGTGTCGAACTCGGTCTTGCCGTTTTGTGGCTTGGCAATAAACTTTCACCGGAAATTCGGAAATTGATTCTCGACAACGTGGAACGCCGAACCTTTGCGCCCTATGAAGCATACGTGAAGGAAGACAAGCAGAGTCGCGGTATGTGGTGGGTAAGAACGTCCAATAACTGGAACAGCGTATGTCACGCCGGAACAGTTGGGGCTGCGCTGACACTGCTTGATTCGCCGCAGCGGCGCGCTTGGTACATTGCTTCTGCCGAACATTTTATGGACGATTTTTTCAGAGGATTCACGCCGGACGGTTATTGCAGTGAAGGAATGGGCTATTGGAATTACGGCTTCGGAAACTTCGCCGACCTCGCCGAAATGGTTTATCAAGCGACAAACGGCAGCACCGACTTTTTCACAATGCCGAAAGTCAGGAATTGCGCTCTGTTCGGTCCCCGCATGGAAGTTGCGCCGAATCAATTTGCGGCGTTTGCCGACTGTTCCATAACGTCAAAACCTAACGAGGTTCTAACTGGTTTTCTCAGTAAGCGGCTTGGTCTCGGATTGACCGAATACGAGAAAGAACTGCCGAAAGCTGGCGCGCTCAAAGCAGTCGGCGTTTATGCTTTTCCAAACAGTGCGGCAGAGATTCCCGCTGCTCCGACTGCCGCCCCAATTCTGGGTGAACTCCGTACCGAGTTTCCCGATGCCGGAATTTTGATTTGCCGTCCCAAACCCGGCGACAAAAACCAGATGGCGTTTGTCTGCAAAGCCGGACATAATAACGAGCATCATAATCATAATGACGTAGGTTCTTTCACGGTGATGTACAACGGAAAGATGCCGATTCTCGACCCCGGCGGCGAAGTTTATACGCAAAGAACCTTCAGCAACAAGCGTTACGACAGCAAGTTGCTCAACTCGTTTGGGCATCCAGTGCCGATTATCAACGGGCAGTTGCAGAAAACCGGTCGCAATGCCGAAGGAAAGGTTATGGCTAAAGATTTTTCCGATGAGCGTGATACATTCAATCTTAACCTTGCTCCGGCATATCAACTCGAGGAACTGAAACAACTGGAACGTTTATTTATGTTCCATCGTATGTTTCCATCCTCTCCCGGTGCGCCTGGCACTGTAACAATCGTTGACTCCGTTAAACTGGAACCTGCCGGTACCTTTGAAACGGCTTTGGTAACTTACGAAACGTGGAAGGATGAAGGAGAAGACAAGAATAGCGGTACTCGTGATTTTAGTATCGGAGACCTTCGTGTTAAAATTCTTACAAAATCGAAAGACAAAACGGTGCCGCTGGAATTCAGTGCCGTTGAAATTGACGAAGACGCTTCGGCGAGGAAGAAACCGACGCGGCTCAGTTTCAAGATAGCGCAGCCGGTTACGGAAGCAGAAATACATATTACAGTTTTACCGGCGATACAGTCGCCGGCTCTCTGACGATTGATTACAACTGTATGAGTGCTTTGACCATTCTGCCGGGCTGGAGAGACCAGTGATTTCCAATCCGGCGGTTCTTTACTTCGATAAACACCTCGAATTCGTTGCCCGGTGTTACCCGCGGGTCGGCAAAAATTACCTTGCCCGGAAACTGTTCCGTTTGTCCGTTCACTGTCGGCATTAGTACCGTTACCGTCTTTCCGTCAACCATGTTCGGTGTGTAAGAGCGGGCATCCACCTTGCAGTCGGCACGCAACGTATCCAACTGAACGATTTCCAAGACGGGGTCGCCTTCCCGCAGCCATTCGCCTTCCGCTCTTTCGATTTTAACGACAACACCAGAAATCGGAGCGACCAATTGCCGCAGACCAATTCGCACGTCCATTCCTTCGACTTCTTTTTCCTGTGCGCGGAATTCTGCTTCCTTTTCAACACTTAATACATATCTTTGCAACTCCAGATTTGCCTTTGCCTGCGAGACCTCCAATTCTGCTCTTAGAAGTTCCATGGTGGTAATTGCCCCTTCGTGCCGCATGTTAGTTTCCTTGTAGATATTATACGAAGCCGTAGCAGTTTGCACTTGACGGGCAGCATACTCGACTTCAACCTGTTTTTCCTTTGCTGCTCTGGCAACGTCCAATTTCTTTTCTGCTATTTCCTTTTGAATACGAAGTTCGCGGTCATCCAATTTCACGAGAACTTGGTCTTTGAATACGTACATTCCTTCACGAATCGGAACAATAACCGGATTGCCGCTTGCGTCTTTGATGATGTTACCGGCGGTGTCCCGCTGTTCGGTTCGCAATTCCATTAACATTGCCTGGTAGTTTGCCGCAAGAATTGCGTTATTGTGCTTCGGAATTTTCAGTATTCCGTGTGTTTCAATCGAGCCGGTCGGATTGGGACGCAGCGGTTCGATGTCTGTGACACTCTTGATTTCGATAGTGTCGGCTGACAGAACATTCGGAGTGGCTGCAGGTACTGCTGGTGTTATTACCGCCGGTGCAGCCGGAGGAACATTGCCGGACGGAGTCAGCGGAGCGGACAACGGAATCGGAGAAAAAATAGTATCCGCCGGACTCGGCGGTACAACCGGATGTTCGTCCGCAAGAACGGAAAATAACAAAGCAAAAGAAATGAGTAAGTAATTCATACTGGTCTTCGATATTTTGATGGTGTCATAATACGGCGGTATCTACGCTTTCTACCTGATAATAAGATACCACACTTTTCTTTTTTTTGCAACGTCAAGATTCTGTTTGCTGAATGGGGGCAAAAAATTTTCGGTACAGGGCTTTATGTTAGGCGGTTGCTGCGGTCAGAAAAACTTACAGTCGGGCGTTTTTATTCCCCTTGTATTTCTCCGAAAATTAAATAAGATACGGAGAATTCGATTCAAAAAAAATTTCGTTTCCTGCGTTTTATGATTATTTTTTCTTGTTCCTGCGGACAAAAGTATCACCTGCCTAACCGAAATGCCGGTCGTGAAGTCCGCTGCAATCAATGCGGAAAAACACTGGTCGTGCCTAACAGTTCGGATGAAGCGGCAAACCCGTTTGAAACCGCGCCTGCAATTCCGACCGGCGGAGATGTCTCAAGCGAAGTGAAGAAACGTCCGGCATACAGCATCGGTGCGCTGTTTGCGACAGCAGTGATTGCGTTCATTCTCGGCAGCGGTTTCGGGTTCTTTTCAGGTATTATGAGCGGTACGTTTTTGGATACAGTTAAACCGAACATTACGAAGAATTCGCCAAGCGGTAATAACCCGGAAAAAACCGGCGGCGAAAAAAGTCCCGAAGATAGTCCCGTAGAAAACCCCGAAGAGAACTCCGTTGAAACGTCCGCCGAAAAGCCGGTTGATAAACCCGCTGACGATGTAGTGCAGATGCCGCCCGCCGCTGATACCGAATCGAAGACAGAGCCGAAAGACGGACAGAAAACTGAAGCAAAAACTGAAACGAAAACGAACAAGAAGAGAACTGCTCTTGATGATATCGAAAAGTCCTTATCGAAATAAGGGGCTTTTGTAAAAGCGGGAAACATAGTTTCCCGCCCGTTATGATGACGAAACTACAGCGTAATATTGTCGCCGCCGTTCTGGTTTGTGCAAGCGTCAAAACTTTTCCATCAGTTGCAGATTTTGATTGATTAAATGCCAATCGGCATTGTCTGCCAAACGTCTCGGTGCCGCCCAAGTTAATCTTTCGATTTCATAGCCGCCCCTGCATATCTGCTCTTGCGTCGGAAAATACGAATTATAGCCGTTGGTACATCCAAGCGGCAGCGTATGTCCGAATTTACTGTATGTCCGCAGCCGCAGGGACATCTCGCACGATGTTTCAAAAGGAACAGGTATAAAAACAATCGGTCCTACCTTCACAAGCGTTTGCCCATACGTGAAATAAGAATCCCCCGTTTCTCCCTTGGCATGCGCTTCAACAATTTTTTTCAGGATGTTGATGTTCCTCGCCGACCAGCGACCCGGCTTTGCGGCTTCCAGTTCCGCTAACTCCTTTTGGGCGACTTCAAGTGCCTTGATTGGAGCATGCGGCAATCGGACTTCACCGGTAACTACCGCCAATGTTTCATTCTGGTAAGCACCGATGCTCTTGTATGCACGAGAAGCATCAGCAGCGGCAATCTCGCCGACTTCCATTGCAAGTTCAATGTTGCCGGTACTTCTTCCGTTTGACAACCGTGGACCGACATCACCGAACAAACCGTTAAAAAACAGTGTCGGCGCGCCTGATTCTTTCTCAAGCCGGTCAGTCGGAACTCCCGACCAATCGCGGGAAACCTCGGTATTACTTCCGGCACCGGTACAATGCGCCGTGCAATGAAGAATGTTAGCAAGGGGCTTTCCGTCCGCGCTCTTGAAAGAAATGACGGTCATTGTCGAGTCATACGGTCCCCACGGATTTTGTCCCAATATCACTCTGTTGTCCGGCAAGAGTTGCCGCCGATTGACTCCCGCCCGTGTTTCCGTTGCTGCTGTACCAACGGTGACGGGTTTCATATCTTTGACAGATGCCTTTGCAGCCGCAATACATTTGGGAAACAAAATCTCGGTGCAATAATCGTTGTCTCTGTCACTATAAGCGGCATCACCGGAGTCCGAAGTAACCGGTCCCGAATGGGTATGCGAGACGGCAATTATTACATTCGCCGCTGGAACGCCTACGGCTTCTCCGCAAACAGTCCGCAATTTAGCGCAAAGTTCATTGCCGAGAAGACAGACGGTCACGCTCATCAGCACGACTTTGGTCTGCCCTTGTTCAAGTGCCAGCGCAGTAACCGTGAGGTCATCGTGAACCGACGTGCTGGGCTTATCCGAACTGTACCCCATGAACAATCCGCCGAGTTTCGGCGTGATAATTTCGCGGGCAACTCCTGCTTTTAACGGGTCGTCAGCATTAACTGATGTCGAAAACAGTAATGCCGATAACGAAAGGAAAAATAGTATTTGTTTCATATTATCAAGAATAGGTAAAAGCGTCAAAGGAAGGTTATAAATCAACGTTGTCTTGAAGCATCAAACGCCTGTTGAACGAGCGGAGCGGAATTCGCCGCAAGACGTTCAAGTTCGCCTCGCTTAAACCGGAAATTAAGGTAATAAAATTGTACCATATTCGGTTCATAGCCGCCTTCGTCGTATGCGGCATCGTGCGAGAGATAACCGTAGCAGCCGTTGGTATATCCCACGGCGAAACAATCAATCGGCGTATGTTTAGCCAATTCGGGATTCATCCATGAAAGTGTTTCAAACGGTCCGGTTACAAACGTTCTATCTCCCAGCACGACGGCGGCAATCTCCGCATCGAGAAAATCAGCACCTCCGTTATTACGGTATTGAGTTGCCCAGCGTTCCCATTTTTCACACGCTTCGGGTACCTTCGGATGGTCTCCTAGTTGTTTCCGCACGGATTCAACGAACTCGCTGATTTTCTTATCGTCGGGATAATCATACAGAATAGCGATACGGCGCGCGCACACAGCAAAATGGGGCTTCTGCGGTTCGGCTTTCTTCAACTGTTCGGCAACGGAATCGACGAGCAGTTTTCCCCAACTGTACATTTTTTCGTCATCAACGTACCATTCCGGTGTGTTGATATTGCCGCAGGCACCTTGAAAAACAAGTGCTTCCGTCTCTTTCGTGAAAGTATTTCGGATGGCATCGGCGGCAGCACCGGGCCACTCGGCAGCAATAACCCGACTCTTCGAAGCCAGCGAAACCGGATGCATGGTGTATCCGAGTATGACCGTCTTGAAAGTGCCGTCAGCCCGCTTGAATCCGACAGCAGGAACCCGCTTTTCAACATGTTTCGTGGGCTTACCGCGCCGTTCAACACCAAGTTCAACTTCACCGGTTGCCGAAACCATTGAACACGCTTCGATTGATGCTTTCGCATCTCTTGCGGCTTTCAACATTCCCGGTATCAAAATCGACTCGACGTATTCTTCGGCATACTTGCACCCTATATTTATCCGAACCGCAGTCGGCGCACTGTGAGTGTGTGTCACGGAAATGACAATCCGCCAAGGTTCGACACCGAACTCTTTAGCAAGAGCCGTTTTGACCCGCACATTGATTTCCTCGCCGATGGCACCCGAATCAACAACAATCCAGACAAGCGTTTCCGGCTTATTTTCAAGGTACACCGCTCTTGCGAACAATCGCGATTGGATTCCAATCGAAGGATGCTCCCGATGGAAAAACCCGAACATTTCGGTGCCGGGTTCACCTGTAACATCGGCTGATGCCGCTCCAACAAGAAGCGTTTCTGCTTCAGCAGCATTAACCGGAACCGATAACAACAAAACCGATGTCAGAAAGAAAAAAACTAGTTGTTTCATTGTATTGATTAGTGGTTAGTGTTTAGCGATTTCAGCGGCGTTCTTTTGGATTCGCCGGATGGCATCGGCGATGATTTCCATGTTTTCTTTGGGACCAATCAACACGTTCTGCGAGAACCAGACGGCGTTCTCACTGAGGTTGTGATGGTTCGGCAGCGCACCAACGCGTTCTTCCCACTTGTCAAGAAACGCTTTCGGATACACACGTTTTCCGGCATGAGTATCGTAGGTTCTGCGGACGAACTCTATCCAGTTTCCGTGACCGTATCCGCCTCCGCCCGGTATGTTTTCTGCACGGAGTGCCTTGAAAAACAAGCCGCGGTTGAGACCGAATGTTTCCGGTTCAATGCGATACATGTAAAGATGCCAGGCGTTCACAGCACCGTCATAAATCTTTGCGGGAAAGACACCGGGAATCTCGGAAAGCAACTTGTTCAGGTAAAGCCCATTGTCGTTGCGAATTTTCTGATATTTCTCGATGTGCTTCAACTGGGCGCAAAGAACAGCCCCTTGAAATTCGGTCATACGATGGTTGAGACCCCGCACGAGACCATTGGTATAATCGTTGGCACCCGACTTGCGTCCGATACAATTATAGTGACTCCGGTAAATTCTATCGGCAAGGATTTCATCGTTGGTGAGAACGGCACCGCCTTCACCGCTGGGAAGATTTTTCGAAACCTGAAAACTGAAACAGCCGGCTTTGCCGACCGCACCGAGTTTCTTGCCTTTCCATTCTCCGAGATGACCTTGACAGGCATCTTCAAAGACGGGAATGTTGCGCTTTTTACCGACTGCCAGAAAGCCGTCCATATTCGCCGGATTGCCGCCAATGTGAACGGGAAGCAGACAGCGGGTGTTTTCCGTACAAGCGGCATCGGCAAGTTTGGCATCAACTTGGAACGAATCAATATCGACATCGGCAAAAACGGGAAGAGCAAAATGTCCGATTATCGAATTGATAGTCGCAATGAAGGTGTACGGTGAGGTAATAACTTCATCGCCGGGACCGAGGTCAAGGGCGGCAAGTGCCGATACCAACGCCGATGTTCCGCTGCTGGTTGCAATGCAGAATTTGGCACCGCACATTTTGGCGTATTCGTCCTCAAATTTGGGGACTAAACTTCCTGTGTGAGAGCGAAACCATCTGCCTGTTTTGAGAACGTTGAGAAGGGACTCTTCTTCCTCGCCTTGCAGGACGGGCCAACTGGAGTAGGAGAGTTTGTTCATCGGGGTGCCGCCGAGCACGGCGGGTTTGTCATCGGCGGAGGCACCGGAGCCGACGAGAACCATTGGAACCGCTGCGGCTGCAATACCGAATTGTGAAGTCGTTGAAAGGAAATCACGTCTTGAAAATCGTTCAGTCATAAAAAGCCCTTTTAGTTTGAG
>Ga0123353_10018528_pt1 | contig 10296 bp, 5 predicted proteins | sample TergutLab28metaG_3_FD_92763 | JGI IMG/M metagenome (GOLD analysis project Ga0123353, IMG submission 92763) | Labiotermes labralis P3 segment gut microbial communities from Petit-Saut dam, French Guiana - Lab288 P3 | ecosystem: Host-associated > Arthropoda: Insects > Digestive system > Gut ...
AAATCGGAAAATTTATTTCAAAAACCGGAAAGGAGAAAGTATGAAAAATCTCAAAAAGAAAGTAGCTTTACTGTTGGCCTTGGTGATGATGCTGTCACTTGTGCCGATGAATGTGTTTGGGGCGGAAGCAATCAATGTACAGGCACCTACACGCGTTGTGGGTGTACCTGGGCAAGATAACAACGTTCCCCCAACCACGGCAAGGGTAACCTTTGATGTACCCGCAAGTGTGTTTTTTGGAATCAGCACTCAATCAGAGTGGGATGCACTTGACCTTTTAGTGCAATTAAATGGTGACCGCGGTGCTCTAACAGGTGCTGACGTCACTATACCCAGTGTCACTTGGGTTAATGCCGGTACCGTAACCGGACCAGCAATAGTAGCAGGAATCGGCGCACCCGCGCATAGGTTTTTCGCTTTTGCTCATAACGATACCGCCGCTTACGGTGCAGGCCTTACCAACATGCCCGGGAATGCAGTATTGCGCATCGCAATAGAGGTTGCCGGTATTGTGGACGCGAGGACTGCCGTCAGCGCAAGTTTAACCGGATTGCCGCATGCGGGTACCGTCAATTTATTAGCTTCCACTCGCGTTCTTACGCGTATTGCTCCGGTCGGCGAACCCCCCGCTGCCAACTTTACCGCAGCAGTAGGTGGAGCAACAAATTTACTCAACATCCGTACCGAACAAGGTGTAGGTCATGTCACGTTTACAGAACGTGTAGCGGCTCCTACAGCACCGGCTACGTTCACCATAACATTATACGCACCCCGCGGATACAAATGGGTAACGGCCGGTGAAATCGTAACTTCACATGCCGCGATAAATGGCTTTGCCGGTTTTTCTCAAGCATTGGGCGATTCTAATATTTCTGATTCGGGCCATCGTATAGAAGCAACGGTAAACATTCCATCCCGTGGTGCCGGTCCTCTAGCCGCACAACTCGGTTCATTGCGCCTCCAAGGCATGAGATTGGAACCGATTGCGGGTCATACCCTTCGCGTGGAAAACCTGGAAGTAACCTTGGATGTACGCAGAGGCGAGGACCGCATCGTTTACGGTGACCGCACCTTCGTTATTGCCAGGCAACAAATAAGAGGCACAACCATCACTGCCGCAGCTGCACCGGTGATTAATTCCGGAATTGTACCCGGTGGTTCGGTTTGGAACACCGCCGTTATAACGGTAACGGAAGGCGGAGCGGGTTCAATTTTAGACGCGCCTATTTTGTTACAATTAAACACACCCGGTGTCACAGTTGCTGCTGCCCGAATCCGTAACACGGCAGGAGGCGGTAATGAATTCCCGGGTAATGATGAATGGCGCACCGCTCAAGTTAGCGGTGATACAATTATTGCTCCCGCTTTTGCAGGAGGTACAGACCGTGGCATCGCAAGAACGATTGAAATTCAACTTCGCTTAAATGTAGCCCCCGGCTTGGGTAATGCAAACGTTCCGGCAACGGTAACCGTTATGACCCATCCGGACACCGCAACATGGACGGGTAATATCGCAGAAATTGTCGACCCCATTACCCTTTCGGTAGACCAAGTGCGCGAAATCCCCATCAGAAGCGATTCTGATTTAGCTTTCCTTCCGGCGCGCAGGTTGGGTACCGTAACCATTGAACCCAAAGATAAAGATGTATTTGGTTTGGACAATGAGTTCCATGTGTTCTTACGTGCGGTTGATTCACAAGGCAATCCATTTACGCTTCCCGTTCTAACCGGTCTTTCTTGGAACGTTGCCGCATCCGTTGAAGGAGAAGACTTCAGGATGGCAGATGGAGTCGTTTATGGTCAAGCTCTTGCCAGAGTACCCCATGCATTTGCCGGCTTTACCTTTAGGTTGGATCGTGTTGGAGAAGAAGTACCCAGTGTTAGCTTCGCCAGCACATTGACAGGCGCTATAATCAGCGAACCCGGTATTGAGTTTGAATTTGTTGTGTATGGTTCAGCTATCCAAGCACAAGATGCAACAGCGGCACAACGCACTGCTTACAGAGCCGTTGTCGGTCGCATAATAGGTGAACTTGTACTCGGCGAACAACCCCCCGCGGAAGCTCCTCCGGAAGCTCCCCCGGTACAACCCCCCGCGGTATCCGAACCCGCTAAGTTGACGGTAGACAGAGCATCAGTAAACTCCCTCCTTCAACCCAACTTCGTCGGAAATCTCGTAAACCTTCGCGGCTTGTTTGAGAGCGTAATCCCCAACGGTTCTCTTACCAGGGCAAACAGCGTCTCTACGTTCTCCGCACCTCAAGCTGACGGCGGCCCCATGGTTCAAATCATGGTTCCCGACCCGAGATTAAACGAACCTCCGTTCATCAGGATCGCAGGCCAACCTGTATCCCCGATAGTAGCTGCAGGCTTCGGACTCACGGTAATCGATGGAACTTGGTATGTACCGGTGAGCGTATTCACCGACCTGTTCGGCTACCTCATTGGCTAACAACCAAACGCACTGACAAATGACAAACGCCCCTCTCGGTTTATAACCGGAGGGGCGTTTTTTATGATTTTTATTAGTTACACGATCCGATTAACTACGCTTCTTCCACTTTATCAAGGGTTAAACCGGTTAATTGGCTGATCAACCGCCCGCTTATTTTATCCCCATCGATTTCAATTTTAACATGGCGCGTGATGCCGCGAATACAGTTACCGGATTATGAAGATTTTGACATTAAAGAATAAACTTCATATAATGAGTATATAGTAAATCATAATGAGTAAAATGTTTAGGGGTGCTTATGTTCAAAAGAAACTTGGTTGCACAACTTGTAAACAGGCTTAACGAACCACGTCGATATATACAAATTGTTGTCGGGGCGCGACAGACAGGAAAAACCACAGCAGTTTTGCAAGCACTCGAATCATTAAATGCACCCAATCACTTCGTCAGCGCAGACGAGCCGGGTCTTGCCGGGAAAGAATGGCTGCGTAATGAATGGGAGCAAGCCCGTGCACTTGCCAAGAATGACAAGGGAGCCATTCTTGTTGTTGATGAAATTCAAAAAATTACCGATTGGTCATCAATTGTAAAATTTCTTTGGGATGAAGATTCCCGGATAAAAACACCGTTGAAGGTTATTTTAACAGGCTCGTCTCCGCTTCTTTTGCAGAAAGGGCTTACGGAATCTTTAATGGGCAGGTTTGAGGTGTTATATTCACCGCATTGGAACTTTGCGGAATGTAAAAAAGCCTTCGGTTACAGTCTTGAAGAATTTTTGTTTTTCGGTGGTTATCCCGGTGCTGCTGCACTAATCAAAGACGAAAATCGATGGGCACGTTATATGGGGACGTCTATCGTTGAACCTACTATTTCACAAGATATCCTTATGCTGCAAGAAGTTCGTAAACCTTCACTCTTGCGTTCGCTTTTTATTCTCGGTTCGGGTTACAGTGCGCAGGAGCTTTCATACACAAAATTGCTGGGGCAATTACAAGATGCCGGAAATACAGTCACTTTGGCGCATTATCTTGAACTTCTCGGAAAAGCAAATATGCTTACAGGACTTCAGAATTATTCCGGCAACCAAATCCGCATTCGTAAAAGTTCTCCGCGATTTATGGTATATGACACATCGCTCATGACATACGCGGATGGTTCAAACAGGCGGCGTCTGCTTGATAATCCCACCGATAAAGGCAGACTTGTCGAAAGTGCCGTTGGTGCATATTTGCTTGCGCGGGGAAAAGAAGAAGGCTTTGAAATTTATTGGTGGCGCGAACGGTCAGACGAGGTTGATTTTGTTATCAAAAAGGGAAGTCAGCTTACAGCGCTGGAAGTTAAAAGCGGCAGGGTTAAAAATGTCGGTGGAAGTCTTATTTTTAAGCAACAATACCCGGAAGCGCTCTCTCTTGTAATCGGGAGCGCCAATCTTGGGTTGGAAGATTTTTTACTTGGAAAAAAGCCGTTGTTTTTATAGACCGCAATTCAACGCTCCGCCTCAAGGATAACCGCGCCGTACGCGGGGACGGTCAGGCTTACGTATCCGTCGGTTACGGGGTGGCGCATGGCCAATCGGTTTAGGTATTCATCGTGGGTGGCGAGGATGTTTGTGATGTATCCGCCGTTGATCCCCGCTTTCCATACGGGTAGGCGTACGGTGACGGGTTTCCCGTTATTGTTAATCGCCACGACCAGTTTTTGCTCCGCATCCCAACGCGCGTAGGAGATAAAACCCGTGTTATTCCACAGGAACACGACCGAACCGTGGCGCAGCATGGGATATTCGCGCCGCATGGCGATCAGTGCGCGGTGCACTTCCATTAATAGGGGGTCTTCCTTACCCCACGGGAAGGTACGCCGATTATCGGGGTCGGCCCAGCCCATTACGCCCGCTTCGTCTCCGTAATATAATGTAGGCGCACCCGGCCACGTCATTTGGAAAACGATGGCTTCCATCATGATGTTTTTATTGACGCCGCGCTCCGCGGCCCTTGCGCCTACGGTATGCAACCGCCCTACCATACCGTTCGTACGCGTCAAAAAACGCGAATGGTCGTGGTTGGAAAGCTGGTTCATGGAAGATTCCAATGCTTGGATAGGCATTTGCGCCATGTGGTAGCGCATCGCGTTTTCGAAAGCCATCGCGTCATTACGCATATGGGGCCGCGATTCCTCGCTATGCTTGCACACACCCGTGAGGAACCATGTCAACGGTACCATAAACGCGTCGTAGTTCATGATCGTATCCCATTGGTCGCCTTGCAACCATTTTGACGTTTCACCGTTGTAATAATAATGCTCCGCCAAGATGACCGCGTTGGGGTTGGCTTCCTTCACCGCCTTGCGGAATTCCGCCCAAAACGCGTGGTTAAACGCATGGGAGCGCCCCAAGTCCGCCGCTACGTCCAACCGCCAACCGTCGGCGTTGTACGGAGGCGAAACCCACTTTTTCGCGATTTGCAAGATATATTCACATAACTCCGGCGAGTCCTCGAAGTTTAGTTTCGGTTGCGCGGTATTACCCCACCAACCGTCGTAGTCGTCGTTGTTCGGCCAATCCTCGCCGTACCATAAAAAATATCCGCGATACGGACTGGCCGCCGAATGGTACGCGCCGTCCGGCCATCCCGCCGCTTTGTAAAACCCGGCCTTATCCATCCATTTGTTAAAGTCGCCGCAATGGTTAAACACGCCGTCCAATATCACGCGCATACCGTGTTCATGCGCCGTTGAGATAAATTCCGCCATCAACGCGTTGCTTTTCTCCAAGTTCACCATACTTGTTACACGCTTCACGTATTTGGTCGCGTATTTGTTCTGCACCCGTTCAAAGCGCAGCACGTCGCCGCCATCCTCTTCGATGACGCCGTAATGCGGGTCCACGTAATCGTAATCCTGCGCGTCGTACTTGTGCGTCGAAGGCGAGACGAAGATCGGGTTAAGGTAAAGCACTTCTATGCCCAAGGACTTGAGGTACGGCATTTTTTCCATTACGCCGCGCAAGTCACCCCCGCAGAAATTGCATACGTCAAACGGTTGCAAATCCTTGTCCCAAGGCCACGCCTTGGCGGTCGCGCCCAAATAGGCGTATTCGTGGTTGACGACGTCGTTCGTCGGGTCCCCGTTGAAAAAACGGTCCACGAAAATCTGATACATCACCGCGCCCCGCGCCCAATCCGGAACCCGTTGCCCGGGGATCAACCGAAAATTGTAATACGTATTCAGCACATCAAAAAGACCTTCCTTATTATAATAGAAGGTCTGCCCGTCATGCTCGGCGGTATAGTAATAGCGTATCGGGTTTTGTACGGTAAGGGTAACGGTATGATAATCGAAAACGGGGTCGTCGGAATCCCCTTTTATCATGGGATGTATTGTCTCCGTATCGGAATCCACATGCATGTGCGCAACCGTTACGTCATCCTTTGCCGTGCGCAGCGTAAACGTCACCGCATCCCCGGGCTGCGCATCGTAAGGGGAAACGAATTGCCGGGTTTCGTCCGAAAAAACAGCTTCCCGAATAAACGGTTTGATTGGCATATTCATCACGCTCCGCCTGTATTATATGCGAATGGGATAATATAGTAAATCATTTCAGACTCGTATCTTGCATAACACGTATGTTATCACATACAATACTATATCAGAGGGAAGTGTCTTATGAAAATGAATGGCAAAACCCGTTTTTCGTTAATATTTGCGGGGGTATTCGGCGTTATCAGTGCTGCGCTGACCGTTTCGATTGCTTTTGTGTTGCAACAAGCCGTAGACGCCGCCGCCCGGGAAGACATACACGGTCTTTTTATCGTCCTTTCATTGGCGGTTGTTATCTTGGTATTCGATACCTGTTCATGGTTGATCGCGGTACGCTTGCGCAGGGGATACGTACGCGACATGTTGCTTACGGTAAAACGCCACCGCATGGATTTCCTGTTCTTCCGCCGATCCAAAACCCCTGCGGAGGATAATGCCAAGGACCTGAGCTTCTTTACCGCCGATGCGGATATATTGGACCGTTCGTATTACACCGCGTTGACGCGGCTTCCGCTGCTGGTCGCCACGTTTATATTCGCGTTGGCTTCGCTTTTATGGATAAACTGGTTTGTTACTTTAATTGCCATCGGCGTGGCTATGTTGCCTATGTTGGCCAGCGGATTCTTTTCCGGCGGTTTGTCAAAGCGTACGAAGGATTATTCCGAAGCGGCGGAAACCTATGTGGAAACCGTAAAGGAATGCATCGACGGCAAGCGTGAAATCGTCGCGTATGACAAGCAGCAAATCTTCCTCGCCCGACACGATGTACAAAACCGCAACATCGAAAACAGCCGTTTGAAAAAAGACTTTTTCGAAGCGATGGCGGGTATCATCCCCGGTTACATGGGCGGATTGGTACATGTCGTGGTCTTGGGGTTCAGTTGTTACTTCGTTATTACCGGCCGTATGACCTTTGGTTTTATGATCGCGATCGTGCAGTTGATGAACCACGTTTTCAGCCCCATCCGGCAAATCATCGAATCCGTCAACGCCATACGCTCTTCCAAGGAAATCCGTAAAAAAGCCGCCGAAACCAACCCACCCGCGGAAGCGAAATTACCCGTATCTAACTTCAACCGTTCGATCGAAATAAAAAACCTCGGCTTACGTTACACCGAGGACGAATACGTGGTTCAAAACCTAAACCTCAACTTCAAAAAAGGCGGTAAATATGCCGTTTTCGCACCCAGCGGCTACGGCAAGAGCAGCGTCGCCCGCGCATTGGCATTGGAATTCGCCGAATTCGACGGCGCGATAACCTTGGACGGGCAAGACATCCGCAACCTCAATACCCACGACTACCACAGGATTTTGCGTTACGTGCGCCAAGACCCCTACCTGTTTAACGATACGGCCCTTAACAACGTCGCCTTCTTCGACGCGTTGCCCGATGCCGCGGAGTTTAACCGCATCCTCACCCTCACCCGCGTGAGTGACTTCCTTCCCGACGAAGAAACCCTCAACCGCCCCATTTCCAACACCTCGGGCCTTTCGGGCGGGCAAAAGCAACGGTTGGTACTGGCACGGGCATTATTGCACAAACCCAAGGTATTGGTTTTGGACGAAATTACTTCCGGTGTAGACTTGGATACTGCTTGCCAAATCCTGTCCGACGTCTTTACCGACAAGGAACTCACCGTCATCGCCATCACCCACGAAAGTGACGGAAGGTTCCAATCCTTGTTTGATGAAATTATTTATTTGAAGGACTTGGGTGAAGTAACCGCCATATAGCAGGTTCGAACCCAAACGCCGCCATCATCTGCATAACCTGATGATAGGCGGCTTTTTTTTGTTCATTCATAGGTGACCCTTTTTTACGGGCCCTTATCATCAGGTTTTTTGCCGTGTTCTCCCGGTCGGTGAGTTCAATGATTTGCACTTTGTACCCCCGCCACTCCAGCATCGCCGCGCGGATTGCGTCTGTGGCCAACGACGCCATCCGCTCCTGCACGATACCGTAACGCGAAAATAACGGCAAAATTCCCGCTTGCATCTGCCCGCGCAATTCGTGCTGGCAGCACGGTACCGCGCATATCAAATCCGCACCCCATTCTATCGCGTTAAAGAGCGCGTGATCGGTAGCCGTATCGCACGCGTGTAGGCACACGACCATATTAAAGGTTCCTTCATGCCCCCATTCGGCAAACGGGGGTCTATCCCGTTGCCCGATGTCACCCTGCAGAAAATCTAGCCCCGTATACCCATACCTTTGCGCGGCGGCGTTGCATTGCTCCACCAGCTTACCGTCATTATCCAACCCGCACATGCGTACCCGCAAACCCCGTATCACGGTAAAATAATGATACGCCAAAAACGTGAGATACGACTTCCCGCAGCCGAAGTCGATAATATTCATCGCATCATCGGGCGTTAAATGGCGCACCTCGTCGGAAATCAATTCCAAAAAACGGTTGATCTGTGCTAATTTTTCACGGTCCGCCTTCATATCAGCCAGCGCCGGTATATCCATTCCTTCATTTAATATATGGTTCTTTGTCTTTTTTTCTTTTTGCGGCGTCGCGTCTGCCGTACGGGAAGTCAGCCATTTGCCTTTTTTGCTTATCCGCGCCGAATAACGGTATTCACCGTCCCACGCGTTGTATTGTTTAAACGCCGAACCCAGCAAACCCGCCACATATCCTTCGATTTCGTTTGCTTCCAAATTACGATGGAATACCTGTTTTTGCGTATACATGGCCGCTTGGTATTCCGATCCCGTTCGCGTGATTTCCACGCGTTTATATTTCCCGTCCCTTACGGGGTCGCTTATGATGATTTTGTATATATTTTCGTTGAATATCTCTTCGGATTTCATTTAATCCCTCCGTAACGGTATAAGCGGATTATAACCTAAAACCATAAAAGGCGGATCAAAAACATCCCTTCGGTTAAAATCAAGAAGAACTTCCGTCATTTGTGAAATTTCCACGCAGGACGATGCGCGGTTTTATGATATATGGTAATATACCGGCAGCAACCAAAACAAAGGAGCGGTTAAGAAATGCAAAAGAAAACCACCCCCATCGGATATGTGGAATTACCTAACGGTTCGAAAGCCATATACCCCATGAACGATATCTTCCTTAACTTCACCTTCGAAAACGCCGCGTACTGGGAAACCCTGCGCACAACCGTAAACCTGTTGATAGAAGCCTATCGTGTAAACAACCCCGAAACCCGCCTGAAACCCATCGAAGGAACCATCCAAGTAAGGACCCAGTTTAAGCATATGGTGGACATCAATAACACGACAAAGGATCAGGATATCAAGCTAACCGACGAAGACGAAGGATCAACCTACATCGAGTTCCAAAACAGGGGCAAGACCGACATACCCATCGAGATCCGTTCGATGAAGTATTTCGGTTTGGGGATCGGGCAGGGCAAAGGAAGAACGGCGAACCAAATGTGGTTGTTGGCCGAGGACGTGGACTCCGTGTTACAAAGGAACACATTCGCACGGTACATACTAAAAGACGAATCGACGGGTAACATGCACCCGACCGATTCGGGTATACTGTATATAAGCCTGAGGGAGCTATCAAAGGAAAACACCCCCGCAGGGGAGCTGGCTTTGTATTTACTGGGCAAGGAATCCGAACCCGTGCATAAGGAAGTACAAGCCATCATAAACGCGTTTCAAGCGAGTTTCTACGAGTTTAAGGAAAGCAAGGAGGCGGTCAGGATGTTATCACTGTACGAACGCGCCATCAGTGAAGGTAGGTATGAAGGTAGGAATGAAGGTAAAATCGAAGGTATACGCGAAGGCAAAATCGAAGGTATACGTGAAGGCAGGAGTGAAGGTAAAATCGAAGGAGCCCGAGCCACGGCTTATGCGATCGCTCGTAACATGAAGACCACCGGCATGGACAAACAGATGATCAGCCAACTAACCGGGCTAACCCTTGATGAAGTGGAAGAAGCGTAATTAATCCGATAAAACATAAACCCGCAATCCCGCAGAATAAACAACAAACACCCCCGCATATACGGGGGTGTCGTCGTTTACGTTGGTTATCGTTAGTTTAGAAGTTTAGTTTACTTCGGGCATGAAGCCGAACAGTTGGGCAAATGCTTGGACATTCACATACCAGCTGCCGTCGATTACGCGAGCTGCAACGGGTATCGGCGTTAAGCCAACCATTGCGATTACGCGTGCGTTCGGATAGGCGCCTTCGATAGTGATGTTAACTATGGGGCCTTCAGCATGGGGTGCGCTGAACAGAGCCAGCCTTGTACCGTCAGCTGCCCTTGTGCTGTCTACCATACCGTTGAGCACTTCTTCCATCATATAACGAAGGTTG
>Ga0123353_10018532_pt1 | contig 10295 bp, 7 predicted proteins | sample TergutLab28metaG_3_FD_92763 | JGI IMG/M metagenome (GOLD analysis project Ga0123353, IMG submission 92763) | Labiotermes labralis P3 segment gut microbial communities from Petit-Saut dam, French Guiana - Lab288 P3 | ecosystem: Host-associated > Arthropoda: Insects > Digestive system > Gut ...
AGGAGGGAACGGCATGACCCGCGGGGCAGAAAAAACGCAAACAAAAAAACACAATAAAATAAAGTCCCAGGACGGTATTATCTCCACCATCCTTATTTACGCGTTTATTATCATTATGCTGATTGTTACCATCTATCCCTTTCTAAATGTACTGGCACTTTCTTTTAACGACTCGGCCGATTCGATGCAGGGTATTAACATGATATGGCCGCGCGTATGGACGTTTGAAAACTATAAGCGCCTGATGCAGTTTGAGGCTATTCCGCGCGCCGCGCTTAACACGGTGGTGCGTACCATCACCGGGACGCTGACGGGGCTTATCAGCGCCGCCATTTTAGCCTATACCCTAAGCCGCAAGGATTATGTTTTCCGCCGCTTCATCGGGTTTATGTTTGTCGCTACCATTTATGTATCCGGCGGCATCATCCCTTGGTTTTTGTTAATAGTTAACCTTCGGTTGAACTCTTCCTTTTTTGTTTATATCATTCCGGGGCTTATATCGGTTTGGAATGTCATCATCATCCGCTCCTTTATCGATAACCTGCCTTATGAGCTGCAGGAGAGCGCGATGCTTGACGGCGCCGGCGATTTTACCATTTTTATCCGAATTATTTTTCCGCTGTGCAAACCGGTTATCGCCACCGTTTCGCTTTGGATTGCCGTTGGGCACTGGAATGACTGGTTTACGACGTATATTTTCCACCCCAGCCGGCCCCATCTGTCAACGCTGCAATACGAGCTGATGAAGGTGCTGGATTCTACCAACCAAAACCCGGCGGGCCTTGCCCTGCGCGACGCGAACGCCGCCGCGCAGATGCGGATGGTATCGCCTATGTCCGTGCGGATGGCCATTACCGTCGTGGTGATTATTCCTATTTTAATGGTATACCCTTTCATCCAAAAATACTTTGTTACCGGTATGACGTTAGGAGCGGTCAAATCCTAGGTATTGGCAAGGGTATCCCTTGTTGATATAGCCCCATGAATAAAAAAGGAGGAACAAGAATGAAACGGAAAATCGCATGTCTCATCGCGCTGGTCATGTCTTTCACGCTCTTGACGGCGTTTGCCGCCGCCGAAGAGCCGGTAACCTTTACGTTTTACAGTGAAGACGGCACCAGAGAACAACCTTGGACGACCGTCATTGCCCAGAAGATTACGGAATTGACCGGCGTTTCCCTGCAGTTTGATTATCCTGTAGGCGGCCTTGGCATCCGTATCCCGCTGATGACCGCCCAACGTGAGTATCCAGACATCATTTACGGAAAAGGGGACGGCGCCGCGCAGCTTATTGAAGCCGAGGCCGTTATCAACCTGGCGGAAATGATTGAAAACAGCAAGTACCTGAAGGATTTCTACGGCGAACTGCTTCCCCGCTTATGGTATAACGGCGATCCCGACGTTATCTACTCCGTGGGCGCGTATGCCATTTGGGCGCCGGTATGGAACGCTCAATCCGCCCTGCCCATTCAGGCGGCGGTGCTGAAGGAGTTTGACTTCCCGATGATTCGCACCGTTTATGAGGCCGAGGAGCTCATGCGCGAGTACATCAAGAAGTACCCGACAACCCCGGACGGCAAACCCATTTACATGCTTTCCCTTAATAACGCCGACGGCTGGCGCTATATCATCGATTTGGGTAATCCCTCGGGCTTCCTTGCCGGGTTCCCGGACCACGGTGAGTGGATTATTGACGAAACCACGTATGAAGCCACCATCAAGTACCTGCATCCGGCCATTAAAGAGTTTTACGCATGGCTTAACAAACTGTGGAACGAGGGCTTTATCGATCCGGATTGTTTCACACAGACGCATGACGACTGGACGGCTAAGATGGCTAACGGACAGATTCTGGCCACCGTCTCGCCGCAGTGGATGATGAACGAGCCGGAGCAGGCCATGCGCCAACTCGGTTTGGAAGACCGCGTTTACGCGCATCTGCCCATCACCTGGAGTGAGGATGTCAAATCCATCGGCACCTATGATAACGGCTGGTCCGGCGGATGGGGAGTCATGATTACCACGAGCTGCGCGGACCCGCAGCGCGCTTTTGACTATATCGACTGGACTGCCTCCGACGAGGGCTTGGTGCTGCGCAACTGGGGTATCGAGGGTATCCATTACGATGTGGTGGACGGCATTCGCGTACTAAAGCCTGAGGTTCAGGAAGCCCTTCGCGCGGATCCCGATTACGGCAACTCCCAAGGATTTGACTGGGCCTATCCCTTCCCGGAAATCGGCGACGGCATTAAGGACTCCACCGGCAGCACCTACACGCGGAACACCCCCAAGCTGATTATTGAAAACTACACCGAGACCAATAAGGAAGCTTTAGAAGCGTACGGCGCAACCATGTGGGCCGATTTGTTCCCGGCGACGACCGACTTCCCCCTCTCGCCCTTCGGCGCGGCCTGGCAAATTGATATTCCGACCGATTCGGAAATTAATGATTTGATGACATGGGTACAAAGCACATGGCTGCCGCAGGAACTTGCCAAATGCGTCATGGCCAGCCCGGAGAACTTTGAAGCGCAATGGGAAGCCTCCCAGCAACTGCTTATCGACGGCGGCGTGCTGAGGCTGAACGAGATGTTCACAGAACTCGTCAAGGCAAAGGCGGCGGCTTGGGGCAACTAAATCCTAACTGACGTATAAACCCGTATTTTAGCGGTTTGACGGATCCCTTCCGGAGACATATCCGGCGGGGATCCGTTTTTTACATATCTTCCCACTTGAATAAGCGGATGAGGCATTTGGCTCATTTAACACCCTCACTTAACACACCGCGGCGGCTCGACGCGTTTTCTTGACGCCCTCACGCGGTACCATTATAATACGAGCCGCGGGATTACCCATAAAGGAGCGTTTGTTTGGAAGAAAGAAGCCGTATCATCTTTCTTATCAGTTTTTTAGTCGTGATGGTCTTCTGTGCCGCCGCTTGCTTAGTTGAAGCGCCGGAAGGGGATGTTCCCGTTGCGCTGCGTATGTCTTTCCTGATGCAAGCCGCGCCGCTTCCCCAAACTGTTTTAACACAACCCCTTTCTGAAAACCGCGCCAACCCGGAAGAAAATGAGCGCCTTGCGCCTGCAAGACCCGCGCCTCCGGGAGAAGCCGCCGATCGGGACCGGAACGGGATACCCTTGTCGAGGCGTGATTATATCCGCGCGGCGTATGTGAAATTTCCGCCGGAGGGCAAACGCGGTTAGCACTCCTTTGCTTGCGCTTTTATCTATAGAAAAAAAGGAGGTCCGCACGCTGATGAGCAAGCGTAAGAATACAAAAGAAACCATGAGGAAATCTACAAAGAACCCTGCCCGTATTAAAAAAATGACCATCCGGAGCAAGGCCGCTATTTGGTTGAGCGTTTTGCTTCTTTTAACCCTCGCGTTCGGTTACCTGGGTGTGAACGGCGCATGGCTGGATGCGCGGGGCTTATATAAACTGCTTCCTTGGATACCTACTGCCAGCCAGGATATTAACAAATGGCCCAAGACAATCGCGCTGGGGCTGGATCTGCGGGGCGGCGTGTATGTGGAATACCAGGCGGAACACCCCGAAAACACGGACATAGACTTTAACTACCTGCTTGAGGGTACCATGAGCGTTATCGCCAACCGCCTTACGGCAAAGGGGTATCCCGAAAGTACCGTCGTTAAACTGGGTACGGATGGTATTCGTGTGGAAATTCCGGATGTGACGGATCCTAACGCGGTGTTGAACTTGATTGGTTCGCCCGCGAAACTGGAATTCCGCTATCCTGACGGAACCGTCTTTATGGAGGGTAAGGACGTTCGTTACGCGGTAGCCGATAACCGATCCGCTTCCGCTTCCGCACTGCCGGAGCCTGTTATCGCTTTTCAATTAACGCCCGAGGGAGCGGAGGTATTCGCCAAGGCGACGGAAGAAAACATCGGGCAGAAACTGGGCATCTATCTTGGAGATGAACTGCTGATGGAGCCGACCGTGGAGACGAAAATCTCCGGCGGGGAAGGCATTATCACCGGTATGGGCACATTGGAACGGGCACGGGATATCGCCATCCAAATTCAATCCGGAGCGCTGCCATTGGTTATTCAACAACAAAAGGTGGATACCGTATCCGCGACTCTTGGCGTGGACGCGCTGTCTACATCGGTTGCAGCCGCGCTTGTCGGCCTCTTGCTGGTAATGCTGCTGATGATTTTCCGCTATCGCCTGCCCGGGTTGTTGGCCAGTTGGGCGCTGACCATTTATATGATACTGCTGTTCTTTTTCATCGCCATCGTGCCGGGTATTCAATTAACGCTGCCCGGTATCGCGGGTATCATTTTGGGTATCGGCATGGCGGTTGACGCGAATGTGGTTATCTTTGAGCGCGCCAAGGAAGAACTGATATCGGGCCGCTCTACGAAAGCCGCTGTACGCGCCAGTTTTAAGGCCGCTATGACGGCTATCGTTGATTCCAATGTAACCACACTTATCGCCGCGGTCGTACTGGCCATCTTCGGGACGGGGTCTATACAAGGTTTTGCTACAATGCTGTTTTTAAGCGTAATCACTTCCTTGTTCTCAGCCCTGGTGATTACACGTTTCCTGCTGCATAAGGCCGTAGACCTTGGCGCTGTGCGGGAGGAATTGTTCATCTCCCGAAAACTAATTGGGAAGGAGGCGCAATGACATGGATAGGCTGATTAAAGACCGATCGAAAATATGCCTGCTCGTCTCGGGCGCCATCATTATTCTGGCGATTGTTTTGTCCTTGTTTGGTTTAGGCGTCAACTTGGGAATCGATTTTGCCGGCGGTTTGAACATAAAATATGAATTAAACGAGGCGTTTGAAACGGCTGATGTGGAGACCGCGCTGCGAAACGCGGGCGCCGGATCCTTTACAATCGCGGCGATGGGGCAAGCCAAGTCGGAGCTGCAAATCCGTATGAAAGAGGAAAGCGGAATGGATGTTCAAGTGATTATACAATCGCTTGAAAAAGAACTCGGCGAAAAATACACGCAAATAGACATAAGCAAGGCTACGGTCAGTTATGTCGGCCCCGTCGCTGGTACGACACTGGTGCGGAACGCCATCATGAGCGTGTTGATATGCTCGGTGCTGATGCTCGTGTATATTGCCATTCGCTTCGATTTCTACTCGGGTATGGCTGCCGTGACCGGCTTGTTACACGACGTACTCATCATGCTCGCGTTCATGGTGCTCTTTAGATCTTTTATACAGGTGAACTCCTCCTTTATCGCCGCGGCGCTGACCATTGTAGGGTATTCCATTAATAACACCATTATTATCTTCGACCGTATCCGCGAGAACAGGCGTGGCAAATCGAACCTTTCCCCCACTGAAATGGCCAACAAGTCCGTTAGGGAATGCCTCGGCCGCACGATTAACACCTCCTTAACGACCTTACTGACCATTACCTCGCTGTATGTGCTGGGGGTGGATTCCATCAAGGAGTTTGCGTTACCCATCATCATCGGTCTCATTTCCGGTATTTACAGTTCCAACATGATTAATCCCTACTTATGGGTGTTTTATGAAAAGAAATTGCATAAAACGAAGACACTGAAGGCAAAGAAAGCCTAAGGCTCCATTTAAGCGGCAGAAACCCTTTCTTTTAACGGAGAAGGGGTTTCTCCTCTTTACCGGTAACACTATGCGAAGGGGGGCGTGTGTATGGTATCTTTTGTTCCGCGTGACAGACAAGCGGCCGATGATTTTACCCTGCCGGGATTCCCCGGTTGGTTTGCGCGCCTCCTTAGGCTAAGAGGCGTCCGTTCCGCCGATGAGGCCGACAGATACCTGCATCCGCGCATGGAAGACTTAACGGATCCCTTCAACATGGCGGGCATGGCGGAGACAACGCGTTTGCTTACCAACGCCGCGGAAAAGGGAGAACGGATTGCTGTCTTTGGCGATTATGATACGGACGGGATATGCGCGTCAGCCTTATTAAGCGAGGCTTTAACATTTTTAGGCGCTCATTTTACGATACGCCTGCCCGACAGGCAGAGCGAGGGATATGGATTGAATGTGACGGCCGTTCGCGAGCTGGCCGCTTCCCACCGGGTTTTACTAACGGCGGATTGCGGGATTACCGGCCACGCGGAAACGGCGCTAGCCAAGGAACTGGGTATGACCGTTATTATCACCGATCACCATCAACCGCCGGAGATATCCCCTGCGGCGGACGCCATTCTTCACCCCGCGTACTCGCCCTTCCCCCATCTTTGCGGCGCGGGCGTAGCGTTTCAGCTTTGCCGAGCCTTGATGGGCAATGCGGCGCTGCCGCTTCTTCCGCTTTGCGCCCTGGCAACCATCGCGGATATCGTACCATTGACGGGTGATAACCGCGTGATGGCTGCGCAAGGACTGCGGATGCTGGAGAAAACCGAGTCGGAAGGGTTATTGGCGCTGATACGGGAATGCGGCATGAAACCGCCTTTTACGGCACATCATCTGGCCTTTCAATTATCTCCCCGAATCAACGCGGCCGGGAGGTTGGCAGACCCGCGTTTAAGCCTGGACCTGCTGCTGACACGCGACCCGAAGGAAGCAAGCCGTATAGCCGATCAGTTATCCGATTTGAATACCCGCAGGCGTACCATGCAAAATGAGTTGGTTCGAAGCGCGCTTGCCGCGATACCGGAACAGGCGGACTTTAAAACAGACAACGCCATTGTGATTGCACTGGAAGGCGTTAACCCCGGCTTGCTCGGCTTATGCGCGGGGGTGCTGTCTAATCAATATCATTTTCCGTCCATTGTGCTGACTGAACATGAAGACGGGTTGCTTACCGGAAGCGCCCGCTCCATACCGGGGGTGGACATCCATGCCGCGCTCCGTGATTGTTCAGACTTGATGGTTAAATTCGGAGGGCATGCTCAAGCCGCCGGTTTAACGCTTTCACGCGATAATCTGCCGGAATTGAAGGTACGGCTCTCCGATGCCATCGCCCGCATCAGCGATCCTCAATGCTTTATTGACGCAAAAACTTATGATATAGCCATGCCGCTTACGGACATCACGGAGGAAACGGCGCGTCTGCTCACGCTGCTTGAACCTGTGGGTAACGGCAATCCGGAGCCTGTTTTTTTATCTTCAGGCTTAAGCGCGCAAGACGTACGCGCTGTCGGGAAGACCGGCGATCACTTGGCTCTCACGCTGGCGCAAGGCGATTGTGCCCGAAGAGCCATCTTCTTTTCTCACGGGCAGGAGGCAGGCGGACTGCCCGATTACATGGATGTGCTTTACACACCCGTTATCAACGAGTATATGGGTACGCGGGAAACACGTCTGACGCTGTCTGCCATACAAGAAGATAAAAATCATATGACGCTGCCCAACGAGGATGCCTTCGCGGATGCCCTGTTAAAGGATTTATCGGCATGGACAACGAATGATTTTGAAGCCGGCCGCTTACCCGATATCCGGCGTTTTGACGGGAGCCTTCACGGCGATTTTGCTAAAAACGCGCGCGGCGACCTGGTGATTGCCCGTACACGGGCAACGGCGCTTCGTTACGCGGATGCGCTGCCTGTTATCAACGGCGGTACGGACGACCCGCGCGGGTATTCGGCGCTCCTGGTTTGTCCGGAACTTGAGCGGCTGAACGACAGCTATCGGCGTATCCTGTTAGCGGACGGCCTTGTAACGGATCGGGAAGCGTCCGTTTTACGTAAGCGATGCAATGCTGCCGCAATCTATGCGCCGGAAGCGCCCAGCGGCGCATTGACGGCTCTGCTGCGAACGGCCATACCCGATGACAGGGAGCTTAGAGATGTATATAAAATATTGGTTAGCACGCAAGGTAATTCCGCGGACGAGTTGTGCCGCGCGCTTGGCATGAGCCGGGCGCGTTTTGAGTATATCCTAAAGGTTTTCGGGCAGCTGGACTTACTTGCATACAACGGGAGCGCCATCCGTCTTCTACCACCCGTGAAACGATCTTTATCCGAGAGCCCGCTCATCAGAGAGCCTAGAAAAACGGCCTTTTTTTCAGGAAAGGAGCAGTTATGCTGACACAGGCGGAGCCTCAATATATGCCGCTGAGCCGAATGCTTGAACGCGTTAAAAAGCATCATCCCGGCGAAGGCTATAAGCTTGTGGAAAGCGCCTATCTGTTTGCCAAGAAAGCGCATGAGGGCCAGTTCCGTATGAGCGGCGAGCCTTACTTTGCGCATCCCGCTTCCGTAGCCGGAATTTTAACGGATTTAATGATGGACCCGCAAACCATCGCCGCGGGCCTTCTGCATGATACCGTTGAGGATTGCCCGGATATCGACCCCGCCGCTATCAAACAAGCCTTCGGTGAGGAAGTCGCCGCGCTGGTGGATGGTGTTACGAAGTTAGACAAATTGAGTTTCTCGGACCGTGAGGAAGCGCAGGCCGAGAGCCTGCGCAAGATGATTCTGGCCATGAGCAAGGATATCCGAATCGTTCTGATTAAGCTTTCTGACAGGCTTCATAACATGCGGACGCTGAAGTACCAGCCTGACGACAGGCGCGTGGCCATCGCCCGGGAAACCCTTGACATATATGCCCCCCTGGCCCACCGGCTGGGCGTTTATATGATTAAGCAGGAACTGGAAGATTTATCCTTGCGCTGTATCGATCCGAAAGGTTATGAGGACCTTGTGCGCCAGGTGGGCATGGAGCACGCCGATCGTGAGGAGAACATACGCCTGGTTATAAAAGAGTTATCTTTTAAGCTGGACGAGCTGCGTGTCCATTATGATATCGACGGCCGTCCGAAGCATTTTTATTCCATCTACAAAAAGATGGTGCTGCAGAACAAACCGTTTGACCAAATTTACGATTTGTTCGCTATTCGTATCCTTGTAGAATCCGTACCGGATTGCTATATGGTGCTGGGTATTGTGCATACATTGTGGAACCAAATACCGGGGCGTTTTAAAGACTATATATCCGTTCCCAAAGCCAATATGTACAGGTCCCTGCACACGACCGTTGTAGGCGGCCGCAAGATACCTTTTCCCTTCGAGGTGCAAATACGCACCTGGGAGATGCACCGTATCGCGGAATATGGCATCGCCGCGCATTGGCGTTACAAAGAAGGCGGGCCGGATGTAACGGATTTGGATGAAAAACTATACTGGCTGAGACAGATACTGGATTGGCAGAACGAAACAAAGGATTCACGCGAGTTTATCGACTCGTTAAAGACGGATCTTTTTTCAGAAGAAGTTTATGTGTTTACGCCTAAGGGCGATATTATTTCCATGCAAAAAGGCTCCACACCCATCGACTTTGCCTACCGCATCCATTCGGCCATCGGCAACTCCTGTGTGGGGGCAAAGGTTAACGGGAAGATTGTTCCGCTTAACACAGACCTTGAAACCGGTGACCGCGTGGATATTTTAACATCCGCCGCTTCCAAGGGACCGAGCGTGGATTGGCTGAAGTTTTGCAAGACGCAACAGGCCAAATCGAAGATTAAGCAATTCTTTAAAAAAGAAATGCGGAGCGAGAACATCGAGAAGGGCCGCGACCTGCTGGAGCGTGAAGCTAAACGCCACGGCGTTCCGCTGGCTTCACTTCTGAAGCCTGAATACTACGAGGGGATGCTGAAGAAGTACGGCTTTACCGAGTTGGATGACATTCTGTGCGCTATAGGCTACGGCGGCATGACATCCGTGTATGTGGCGGCCCGCCTGGCAGATGAGTATAAAGCGCGGGAAGCGCCCGTCGTACCCAAAATACCGACTCCCGATGAATTGCCCAAGAAGCCCGCCAAGCCCGTGCACGGCATTTTTGTGGAGGGCGAGGACGGTATGCTCGTGCGGTTCGCCCGCTGCTGCAACCCCGTTCCGGGCGACGGCATTGTAGGCTATATCACACGCGGGCGGGGCGTCACGATTCACACGGTGGATTGCGTCAACGCCAATTCCTCCGAAACGGATCGGATAGCATCTGTATCCTGGGCGGAAGAGAACGCGGACAAGTTTGATGTATCCATACAAGTGGTCGCCTATGACCACATGAGTTTATTAGGCGAGTTGGCCATGTCCATCTCTGATATGAACATCCAAATTAAGACCTCCCGCGCGAAAATTAACCAAAAAAATAAGACAAGCGTGCTGACACTGGTTATACAAGTTGTCAGCCGCGATCAAGTAGACCGCGTGATTAAAATGCTCGGCCGCCGCAGCGACGTGCTGGACGTATACAGGGGGGGATCCTAATGCGCTGCGTGGTACAGCGTGTTTCCGGAGCAAGCGTTTTGTCCGACGGCGTCCTAACGGGCCGTATTGACAAGGGGCTGATGATTTTAGTGGGCGTCATGGAT
>Ga0123353_10018533_pt1 | contig 10295 bp, 6 predicted proteins | sample TergutLab28metaG_3_FD_92763 | JGI IMG/M metagenome (GOLD analysis project Ga0123353, IMG submission 92763) | Labiotermes labralis P3 segment gut microbial communities from Petit-Saut dam, French Guiana - Lab288 P3 | ecosystem: Host-associated > Arthropoda: Insects > Digestive system > Gut ...
CGGATCGGGCTGCCCCGTTGGGGAGCTACGGCGGTGGCGCGCTTTGACGGCGGCGGGTCACCTCTTCAGGGGGCGCGGGTCTCCCGGAGTTCCGCCCGGCGTGGGGGGCCTCCCACCGGTTCGGTGGTCCGGATCGGATCGGGCTGCCCCGTTGGGGCGCCATGGCGGTGGCGCGGCCTGACGGCGGCGGGTCACCCCGGCAGGGGCGCGGGGTCTCCCGGAGCTCCGCCCGGCGTGGCGGGCCACCCATCGGTTCGGTGGTCCGGATCGGACCCGGAAGCGCCTTCGGGGTGGTGGCGGGCTGTGGCCCGCAGCGGGGTCGAGCGCGCCGGCGCCACCTCCCAGGTGGGGTCCTGGGGAACCCCGGGCCCCCGCGGGATGCGACCCGCGGGTCAGGCGGGGGTGCGGGTCGGTGGGGTCCAGACGTACGGGGTTGTGGTGGTGACGGCGGCGAAGCCGAGCCTGCGCAGGATGGGCGCGCTGTCGTCGGAGGCGTCGACCTGGAGGTATGGCACCGCGCGGGCGGCGGCCAGGCGGGCGCGGGCGGCGACCAGGGCCCGGTAGACGCCGCGTCCGCGCCAGGCGGCGAGGGTGGAGCCGCCCCACAGCCCGGCGAAGTCGGTGCCGGGCCGGAACACGATCCAGGCGGCCGAGACCAGCACGCCCTCGGCCTCGGCCAGGAACACCACGACGTCCTCCGGCGCCGCGGCCACCCGGCTGCGCAGGTCCTCGCCGAGGAAGGACATGTCCATGTCCCAGACGTCGGTCAGCAGCGCGGCGACGGCCGTGAAGTCGGCGTCGGCCGCGGTGCGGCGGATCGTGATGCCGGGCGGGGCCGCGGTGTCGCCGGCCAGCCGGTCGGTGCGGCCGATCAGCACGGTCTCCCGGTCCTCGGGCCGGAAGCCGGCGGCGTGCAGCCGCTCGGGCAGCGCGGCCGGGCGGTCGTGGCCGCGGACCTTCCACTCCACCCCTTCACCGCGGGCCGCGAAGTAGTCGCGCTGGCGCGCGATGAGGGCGTCGAGCGCGGCGCCCTCCACGCCGAGGTCGGCGGGTGCCTGCACGAAGCCGCGGACCTGCCCCACCATCCGGGTCAGCGGTCCGTCCTGCTCGCACACCACGCCCGCCGGGAGTACGGCGGGGGCTCCCCGCAGTTGTGCGTCATAGGCCGCAAGCAGCGCTGAGGTGTCCGTCATTGGCGTCCCCCCCGGTTCGTCGGCTGCCGGGCCGTCGGCCCGTGTGCCGTCACCCGCTCACGTTACGGGCGCCCGCAACGGGTTTTCCCGGCGCTCGGCCGCCGGGGCGGCCCGGGCGCTTCCCGCCGCGGGCGAGCGCGGGCGGGCCGTGCGCGGGCCGCGAGGGGGCGATCGCTGTGGGCGAACAGGCGGTGGGAACACCGGGCCCGGGGCATGGGTTGAGTCGGGTGTACTCAATTTGCTTGCTTAGGGAGAGATCATGGCCTCTGAGCCCGGCACCGCCACCCTCACGCTCCCCGTCCTGCCCCTGGACGACGAAGTCGTCCTGCCGGGCATGGTCGTGCCCCTCGACCTGACCGACGGCGAGGTGCGTGCTGCGGTGGAGGCCGCCCAGGCCGCCCACCGCGGGAGCGATTCGGGGAAGCCCCGCGTACTCCTGGTCCCGCGAGTGGACGGGAAGTACGCCGCGGTCGGCACGCTCGGCACCGTCGAGCAGGTCGGCCGGCTGTCCGACGGCGACCCCGGAGCGGTCATCCGCGGTCGCGCCCGCGTCCGCATCGGCGCCGGCACCACCGGTCCCGGCGCGGCCCTGTGGGTCGAGGGCACCTCGATCGAGGAGCCCGAGCCCGCCGAGTCGCCCGGCACCGTCGCCGAGCTGATGAAGGAGTACAAGGCCCTGGCCACCAGCTGGCTGCGCAAGCGCGGCGCCTGGCAGGTCGTGGACCGCGTCCAGCAGATCGACGACGTGAGCCAGCTGGCCGACAACTCCGGATACTCGCCGTACCTGACCGCCGAGCAGCGCATCGAGCTGCTGGAGACCGCCGACCCGGTGGCCCGGCTGCGGCTGGCCATCCAGTGGCTGCGCGACCACCTCGCCGAGCAGGACGTCGCGGAGTCCATCCGCAAGGACGTCCAGGAAGGCATGGAGAAGCAGCAGCGGGAGTTCCTGCTGCGGCAGCAGTTGGAGGCCGTCCGCAAGGAACTGGCCGAGCTGAACGGCGATCCGGACAACGAGAGCGACGACTACCGCGCCCGTGTCGAGGCCGCCGACCTGCCGGAGAACGTCCGGGAGGCGGCCCTGAAGGAGGTCGAGAAGCTGGAGCGATCCTCCGATGCCTCGCCGGAGGGCAGCTGGATCCGCACCTGGCTCGACACCGTCCTGGAGCTGCCGTGGAACACCACGACCCAGGACACCTACGACGTGTCCGGCGCGCGGGCGGTGCTCGACGCCGACCACGCCGGCCTGGAGGACGTCAAGGAGCGCATCACCGAGTACCTGGCGGTGCGCAAGCGCCGGGCCGACCGCGGCCTCGGCGTGGTCGGCGGGCGGCGCGGCGGCGCGGTGCTGGCCCTGGTCGGCCCGCCCGGCGTCGGCAAGACCTCGCTGGGCGAGTCCGTGGCCCGCGCGATGGGCCGCGAGTTCGTCCGCGTGGCGCTCGGCGGCGTCCGTGACGAGGCGGAGATCCGCGGCCACCGCAGGACGTACGTGGGCGCGCTGCCCGGCCGGATCGTCCGGGCCATCAAGGAGGCCGGGTCGATGAACCCGGTGGTGCTGCTCGACGAGATCGACAAGGTCGGCTCGGACTACCGGGGCGACCCGGCGGCCGCCCTGCTGGAGGTCCTCGACCCGGCGCAGAACCACACCTTCCGCGACCACTACCTGGAGGTCGAACTCGACCTGTCCGACGTGGTGTTCCTGGCCACCGCCAACGTCCTGGAGGCCATCCCCGAGCCGCTGCTCGACCGGATGGAGCTCGTCAGGCTGGACGGCTACACCGAGGACGAGAAGGTCGTCATCGCCCGCGACCACCTGCTCCCGCGCCAGCTGGAGCGGGCGGGCCTGGGCACGGACGAGGTCGCGCTGTCCGAGGACGCGCTGCGCAGGCTGGCCGGGGAGTACACCCGGGAGGCCGGCGTGCGCACCCTGGAGCGGACCATCGCCCGCATCCTGCGCAAGATCGCGGCACGGCACGAACTGGGCGACCAGGAACTTCCGTTCAGCGTCGGCACGGACGACCTGCGGGGCCTGATCGGCCGGCCGCACCACGTCCCGGAGTCCGCCCAGGACCCGGACGAGCGGCGGACCGCGGTGCCCGGTGTGGCCACCGGCCTGGCGGTCACCGGCGCGGGCGGCGACGTGCTCTACATCGAGGCGTCGCTGGCCGATCCGGAGACCGGCGGCGCGGGCCTGCAGCTCACCGGCCAGCTGGGCGACGTGATGAAGGAGTCGGCGCGGATCGCGCTGTCCTTCCTGCGCTCGCACGGCGCCGAACTGGAGCTGCCGGTCGGCGACCTGAAGGACCGCGGCGTGCACCTGCACGTGCCCGCGGGAGCGGTCCCGAAGGACGGGCCGAGCGCGGGCGTCACCATGACGACGGCGCTGGCGTCGCTGCTCTCGGGGCGGCGGGTCCGCACCGACGTGGCGATGACGGGCGAGGTGTCCCTGACCGGGCGGGTGCTGCCGATCGGCGGGGTCAAGCAGAAGCTGCTGGCGGCGCACCGGGCGGGGATCACCACGGTGGTGATCCCGAAGCGGAACGAGCCGGACCTGGACGACGTCCCGGCCGAGATCCTGGAGGCGCTCGAGGTCCACGCGGTCAGCGACGTCCGCCACGTCCTCAAGCTGGCGCTCGAACCCGCCGAGGCGGACGCCCCCTCCGTCCCGCTGGCCGCCTGACGCCCACCACGCGGTGAGCGGCATCGCTCAGGGCGGGCCCTGCACATGTCAGGGCCCGCCCTGTGGCGTTCACCCGGTGGGGTGGGTGGACTTCGTCAGCCGAGGGCGAGGGCCTTCAGCCGGGTGGTGTCGCCGTTGAAGTAGTCCTGGTCACCGGGGAACACCCCGGAGTCCGCGTACTGCCAGAACGTGTAGTACCCGTAGCCCGCGGGGAGCGTCCCGGCGCTGCTCGCGTACTTGGCGATCCAGAACGGGCTGGTCGCCGCGAAGCCGCTGTTGTTGCCGGTGCAGGTCGACCACCAGTCGTAGGTCGAGTAGATCACCGGGTACACGCCTTCCTTGGCGTGGTACTCGTTGGCGAACGCGTGGATCCAGCTGACCATGCTCGCCTGGCTGAGGCCGTAGCAGGTCGCGCCGTAGGGGTTGTACTCGATGTCGAGCGCGCCCGGAAGCGTCTTGCCGTCCGCCGACCAGCCGCCGCCGTGGGCGATGAAGTAGTCCGCCTGCGCGGCGCCGCCCGCGGTGTTGGGCGTCGCGAAGTGGTACGAGCCGCGGATCATGCCGACGTTGTACGAACCGTTGTACTGCTGCGCGAAGTACGGGTTCGTGTACGTGGTGCTCTCGGTGGCCTTGACGTAGGCGAACCGGGCGCCGTTGTTCCAGGCCGTCGACCACGCGACGTTGCCCTGGTAGCTGGACACGTCCATGCCGGCGGTCTGCGCCACCATCGGGCTGACGACGTTCCCGGTCGAGTGGGAGCCCTCGTGGGCCCGCACCGTGGAGCCCATCCAGTCCAGTTCGGGGTGGCTGACGTTGCCCTTGCCCGCGGCGTGCGCCGTGCCGGGCGCGCCCATCACGAGGGCGAGCAGGGCGACGAAGAGACCGGCCAGCAGTGCGACTCTGGTCCGGGCCGAGCCTGTGCGGTGTACGACGGAGAGACCTCCGTGGGACATGCTGCCTCCAGGGTGGGGGTGGCGCTGGGGGTGACTCGGCATGGCCTTGGAATGGCCATGACAGATCAGAAGGTACGGGCGGCCCGGAGTGACGGGAAAGAGCCCCTGAAAACGCCTTTGGTCTACGCCTGCGAAATACTTGACGTGCTGCGAGAACCGCCCTGGCTGAAAAAAACTTTCTTGCATTGAAAGCGGGAACACTGTGAGCGAAGCGACCGGCACCGTACGGGACAGCACCACCGACGCGCTGGAGCGGGAGATCACCGTGCTGCTGCGCCGGGCGCGCGCGGCCTCGGGCGAACTGGCGCGGGCGGTCCACCCCGAGCTGGAGTCGTCCGCGTACGGCCTGCTGGTCCGGCTCGCCGAGGCCGAGCCGGAGCGGGCCACCGACCTCGCCGCGTACTTCGGGGTCGGCAAGGCCACCATGAGCCGCCAGTTGCGCGCGCTGGAGGACCTGGGGCTGGTCGCGCGCGAGCCCGACCCGGCGGACGGCCGGGCGTTCCTGGTGCGGCTCACCGACGAGGGCCGCGAGCGGTTCTCCCGGGTGCGCACCGCGCGCCGCGAGCGCTACCTGCGGCAGCTCGCCTCCTGGGACCGCGCGGAGGTCGCCGAACTGGCGCGGCTGCTGCACCGGCTCAACGACCTCCAGCTCGGCGACAGCCAGCCCTGAGCCGGTCCCGGGCCGGTCTTGATCCGGTCCTGAGCCGGTCTGGGCCGGTCCCGCGCCGGCCCTGAGCCGGTCCAGGTCCCGGGGCGCGTCACACCCTCGATCAGCCCTGGCTCTGGCGCCCCAGCTCGACGAGGACCGCCGTCGCGTCGTCGTACGGCTTGCCGCGGGGGAACTCCTCGCCCGCCGGGTCGGCGTCCTCCAGCGACCGGACCCGGGCGATCAGCGCCTCGGGGCCGGCCTTGCGCAGCAGCGCGAAGGTGTCCTGCCAGTCGTCCGCGCCGAACCGCTCGACGGCGCGCGCCGCGCCGTCGGTGAGCGCCGCCATGGCCCGCACCGACGCGCGCGGGGTGCGCCCGGTGACCGCGCGGGCGGTCACCGCCGGATCGGCCGCGGCGGTGAAGAAGCCGCCTTCGAGGTTGCGCAGCGGTGCGACCCGCACGCCGGCCGCCCGCAGCCGCTCGATCCGGTCGTCCAGGACCGGTGTCAGCGTGCCGTCGGGCGCTTCCAGCAGCAGCGCGGAGTCGGAGAGCACCAGGTGCTCGACCCAGGCGTCGTCCCAGCGCACTGTGACCACTGTGGCCTGCGGGGTGAGTGGGTGAGAAAGATCACATGTTTGGCGATGGGCGTCCGCGGTGCGGGAGATGGCCGCCGACAGACAGGCCGCAAGCGTCATGTCCCGCCGTGAAACGGACAGTTCGAGCAGCGCGCCGCCGAGCCGGGCGGTGAACCAGGGCACCGAGTGGACGCAACCGCCGTTGTCCGGCGGCGGCGTGACGCCGTCCAGCAGCACCAGTGCCCCGCCCGCGCCGGACGCCGGCAGGGCCACCGACACGAAGTCCTCGTTGGGTACGTCCCTGGTGCCGGGCTCGCTCGCCGTCTCGATGCGCATGGGGCCAGTGTGCAGGACCCGGCGCGACCCCCGCTGAGCAGGGCCGCAGGTGCCGGGCCGGCGTTCGAGGGGAATGGTCCGGACCGCGCGGCGGCGAGATGCGGCCGGCCATCCTGCCAAAGCTCGGCGCGGGACGCCAGCAACGGCAACCTTGACCGGAAGCAGGGGGTCCACACCGGACTTGTCGGTCAACTCGCCAGTGCGATTCACTCGTTCGAGTGTCCGCAGGAGGGACGCCTGGTCCCCCTCCCGTCAAGACTGCAAGGGTCGGAGGGACTTCTGCATATTCCCGGGGGACAACCGGCAACCCGGGGACCGGGCGATACGTGATTGCGAGCACCCACATTGCGTGAACGACGTCACCCGCGCCGCGAGCAGCGGGCCAGGCCCAGGGCTGACGACCGAGCCGCCGGAGTGGCCGGCGGCGGAACGCGGCCGTCCGCGCAGGCAGCAGGCAGGAAGACCGAGCGCACCAAGCCGCGCATGCTCGCCGCGCTGCTGCTGTGCGCGGCCACCGTGCTGGCGGCGGCCACCCCCGGAATCGCCCTCGCCGTCGGTGACCTCTCCGACGCGCGCCGGCGCGCCGACACGGCCGGGCTCGCCACCCGCGCCACCGTCCTCGCCCAGACGCTCGCCGACGAGCGGGACACCCTCGCGGTGTTCGCCGCGGCCGGCCGGCCCGCCACGCACGGCCCCGGCCTGGCCGCCGCCGACCGCGAGCGCGCCGACCGCCAGGTCGGTGACGTCACCCCGGGCGCCCCCGCCGCCGTGCGCACCGCGCTCGCCGGGCTGCCCGCCGTCCGCAGCACGGCGCTGACCGGCCACGGCGGCCCCCAGGCCGTCGTCACCGCGTACCAGCCGCTGATCGACGCGCTGGGCCGGCTCGCCGGACCGGTCACCGCGCCGCTCGGCCGGGCCGTCGACGCGGCCTCCGCCGAACGCGCGCTGCTGGTCTCCGCGCTCACCGCGGGCGGCCCACAGCGCACCCTGGCGACCGCCGCCCAGGCCGCCAGGATCCAGGAGCGGGCCGCCGTCGCCGAGTTCCGTGCCACCGCGCCCGCCGCGCTGCGCGCCCGCTACGACCAGACGGTCACCGGCCCCGACGCCGACCGCGCGGAGCACGACCTGACCGTGCTGCTCGCCGGCACCGAACTGACCCCCGAGGGACGGGCGCTGGGTGCCGCCGGCGTCAACTCGGCCCTGACCGCGCGGCTGAGCCTGATGCGCAGCGTCGAGGCGTCCGCGGCCACCGACGAGGCGCACGCCGCCGCGGGCCACCGCGGCCACCAGGTCACCGTGCTGGAACTGCGCGTCGCACTCGCCCTGTTGTGCCTGCTGCTGCTCGTCGGCGTGCTGGTCAACCTCTTCCGCAGCGTCACCCGGCCGCTGGCCGCGCTGCACCGCTGGTCGCGCTCCGACGCGGAGAGCGGCGAGGGCGCGGAGGTGCTCGGCAACGACGAGTTCGCCGCCGTCGCCCGCCGGGTCAACGCCCTGACCCACGAGGCGCAGGCGCTGCGCGCCCGCTCCCAGGAACTCACCGCCGCGCGCACCGCGGCGGCCGACGCCGGCACCGCGCTCGCCGCCGAACGCGAGGGACTGCTGCGCACCCAGGAGGACCTGCTGCGCAGCCGCGAGGACCTCGCCGGGCGGCTCACCGCCGCCACGGCGCAGAACGCCGCGCAGGTCACCTTCGTCAACCTGTCGCTGCGCACCCTCGGCCTCGTCGAGCGGCAACTCACCCTCATCGAGGGCTTGGAGGACCAGGAGCAGGACCCGGACCGGCTGGAGGGCCTGTTCAAGCTGGACCACCTGGCCACCCGGATGCGCCGCAACAGCGAGAACCTGCTGGTGCTCACCGGCACCGAGCACGCGCACGGCGCCACCGCGCGGCCGGTCGAACTGGTCGACGTGGCCCGCGCCGCGGTCTCCGAGATCGAGCGCTACGAGCGGGTGCGGATCGACAGCGTCCCGGACGCCAGGGTGGCCGGGCGGGCGGCCGACGACGTCAGCCACCTGATCGCCGAACTCCTCGACAACGCCACGGCGTTCTCCGACCCGGCCGCCGAGATCCTGCTGTCCGGCTGGCTGATGGAGACCGGCGAGGTGATGCTCTCGGTGTCGGACACCGGCATCGGGATCCCGGGCGGCCGGCTCGACGACCTCAACGAGATGCTCGCCGATCCCGACCCGGCGGCGCCCGGCGCGGCCTCCGGGATGGGCCTGTACGTCGTCGCGCGGCTGGCCCACCGGCACGGCGTGCGCGTGCAGTTGCGGCCGCACGCCCAGGGCGGGACCGCCGCGGTGGTCGTCCTGCCGCAGCTGCTGCTGCCCTCGCTCGACCCGCAGGCGCCGCCGGTGACCCCGGTGACCCCGGTGACGCCGGCGCCCGCCGCGGAGACCGGCCTCCATCTGCCGGGCATCCCCGCCCCCCGCACCCCGGACACCGCCGCGGCCCCGGAGCACGCCCGCCCCCCGCACCCCGCGGTGTCCGACGAGTACGGGCTGCTCTCCGAGCCGGGCCTGGGCGCCGACTTCGGCGCACCCGCCGATGCCGCGGTGACCGGTGACTTCGGCGCACCCGCCGGGGCCGCGGCGGCCGGTGACTTCGACGTGCTCGCGGATCCCGCGGCGGCCGGCGACCTGGAATTGCTCGCGGACCCCGCGGCGGCCGGCGACTTCGGCCCGCTCGCCGGGCCGGGCGCGGCCGGTGGGTTCGGCACGTCCGCGCAGGCCGGACCGGCCGGGGACCCCGGCCTGCCGGCCGGCGCGGCTCCGGCCGCCGGCCCGGGGCGTCCCTCCGAGCCCGTTCCTGGCACCGGCGCGAGGACCGGTCCCGCGCCGGAACCGGGAACCCCCGCGCGGGACGGCGCACCCGCGCCCGCCGCGGACGCCCGGCCCGCAGCGACGCCCGGGCTGCCGCCCCTGCCCACCCGCCGCTCCGCCGCGGCCGCGGAGCCCGCAGCCGCCGGATCGACAGCCGCCCCCGCCCCGCCGGGCGGACGCGCCCCGCTGCCGTCCCGCAGGGGACGCCAGGCGGGCGCCCAGGACGCCTCACAGGCGCAAGGGGACGCGCAGGGCGGGGCGCCGGGATCCAGCCGTCGGCAGGACGCCTCAGGGCCCCAAGAGCCCACGCAGGGACCGGAGTTGGGATTTCTCCCCGTCCGGGACGTGACGCAGCCTCAAATGACCGTGCAGAGCCCGGCGTTGGGCCGTGAGGATGCGCAAAACGTTGCGCAGGATCGCGGAGGCGCGCAGGATGCCGTGAACGCTTCCGGCGGTCCGCGGGACGTGGCGCGTGGCGCGCGCCACGCTCAGGCTCCCGGCAGCACGCAGGATGTGGTGGTGGAGTCCGGGCATGCCCAGGCCGCCCCGGCCGGGCCCGCCGCTCGGGGACGGGTGACGGCCAAGGGGCTGCCCCAACGGGTGCCGCGGACACGCACGTCGGGCGGTACGGGTGAAGGCGGCGGCGAGAAGGCGGTGGGAGGCGTGGCGCGGGGGCCGGTGGACGCCGACCGGCTGCGGCAGCGGCTGGGCGGTCTGCAGCAGGGGCTGCAGGCCGGACGCCGGGACGCCGAGCGCGAGACAGGCGGAGCAACCGGGCCGGCGTCCGGTCCGTCACACGTCCCGGGGGAGCCGGGTCAAGAGGTAGCAAGCCCAGCAGCAACCGAGGAGGCGACCCGTTGAACGCGGTCCGCATGCACATCGGCACCGGACTCGACCCGCGCCCGGGTCAGGCCCCGGCGCCCGAGCCGAACCCGCGGTCCACCGGGCTCAGCCGGGAGGCCCGCAACCTGCAGTGGCTCCTGCAGAACTTCATCGACGAGGTGCAGGGCGTCCGTTCGGTCGCCGTGGTCTCCTCCGACGGTCTGCTGCTGCTCAGTTCGCAGCCGGGCCCCGCCACGGTGGGGGAGCC
>Ga0123353_10018534_pt1 | contig 10295 bp, 6 predicted proteins | sample TergutLab28metaG_3_FD_92763 | JGI IMG/M metagenome (GOLD analysis project Ga0123353, IMG submission 92763) | Labiotermes labralis P3 segment gut microbial communities from Petit-Saut dam, French Guiana - Lab288 P3 | ecosystem: Host-associated > Arthropoda: Insects > Digestive system > Gut ...
CACGATCGTGATCGAGAAACGGAACGGAGAAGATGCAGAAGAACGAGCACAACTGATAATAGGAGCACTTAAAGATGCGGATACAAATATTGTTGTGCTTGCAGGTTATATGAGTATACTCCACGAATCCATAATCAGGGAATACAACGGGAAAATAATAAACATCCATCCGTCACTGATCCCGAAGCACTGCGGGAAAGGATATTACGGCAGGAAAGTACATGAATCCGTTCTGGATGCAGGAGATACCGAAAGCGGTGCAACTGTGCACTTTGTTGACAGTGGAGTAGATACCGGAGAGATCATAATTCAGGAGAAGATAAGTGTTCTGCCTGATGATACAGCTGATACTTTGGCCGCCAGGGTCCTCAAGGTTGAACATAAAATATTAGTTGAAGCAATAAACAGCTTGATAAAGACAAGATAAGGAGTTTTTTTACATGGGAGGACTTTGCGGAGTAGCATCAAAAAATGATTGTGTCATGGATTTGTTTTTCGGGACTGACTATCATTCACACTTAGGAACTAAGAGAGGTGGAATGACCGTTCTGGGCGAAAAAGGTTTCGAGCGATCTATCCATGATATAGAAAATGCACCATTCAGATCAAAATTTGAAAGGGAACTGGATCATTTCAAGGGGCATATGGGGATAGGCAGTATCAGCGATTCCGACCCTCAACCTTTAAGTGTTTACAGTAAACAGGGAAATTATGCAATAGGAACAGTCGGGAAAATCAATAACAGAGAAATGCTCGTTGACAATCTTATCAAGATCGGATCTACCCAGTTCATGACCATGAGCGGAAATAAGATCAATAACACAGAACTTGTTGCGGCTCTTATTTCCACTCAGTCCGACATAGTCAACGGAATAAAATATGCTCAGGATCAGATCAACGGATCAGCTACCATAATAGTATTGACTGAAGACGGTATCTACGGAGCAAGAGATAAATACGGTAGAACTCCATTAGTCATCGGGGAAAATACAGACGGATTCTGTATTGCGTCAGAATCATTTTCTTTCATTAATCTAGGATATGAATACAGAAGTGAACTTGGCCCCGGGGAGATAGTCCGGATCGATCCTGAAGGCATCGAGATACTGGAACCTGCGAGAGAGGAAATGAGGATATGTTCTTTTCTCTGGACATACTACGGATATACCACTTCAACTTACGAAGGACAGAATGTGGAAATAACCAGGTACAGGAACGGTGCACTTTTGGCAAAGCATAATATCAATGAGGATGTCGATTATGTTTCGGGAGTTCCGGACAGCGGAATAGCACATGCTCTCGGTTTTGCCAATGCTTCCAAGATCCCCTATGCCAGGCCGCTGATAAAATACACCCCCACATGGCCGAGAAGCTTTATGCCGCAGAACCAGAAGGCGCGGGACCTAATAGCGAAGATGAAACTGATACCTGTATTCGAAATCATAAACAAGAAGAAATTTATCCTGATCGACGATTCTATCGTAAGAGGAACGCAGCTTGCAGGTACAGTAAGATATCTGATAGAGAACGGTGCAGAGGAAATACATGTTAAATCAGCATCTCCTCCATATATATACGGGTGTAAATACCTCAATTTTTCGAGGTCTGTCAATGACTATGAGCTGATCACAAGAAAAGTGATATGCGAACTGGAGGGTATAGAGCACGAAAACATTACAGATGATATCCTCAAAGATTATACAAACCCTAGTACCGATCGTTATAAGGCGATGACAGGTAAAATCAGAGAAATAAGAAACTTTGACAGTCTGGAGTTTCAGAATCTGGACGATACTCTGGAATCAATAGGAATAGATAAATGTAAGTTGTGTACATATTGCTGGAATGGAAAGGATTAATAATATGAGGGCGTTGATCAGTGTTTCAAATAAAGACGGAATAGTCGAATTCGCAAGAGAGCTGGAAGCTCTGGGAGTGAAGATAATCTCAACAGGAGGAACATCAAAAAAGCTTTCGGATGAAGGTATCAATGTTATTGGGATCAGTGATGTGACAGGTTTTCCGGAATGTCTTGACGGAAGGGTGAAAACTCTGCATCCTGCTGTCCACGGAGGGATCCTTGCGATGAGAGATAATCCGGATCACGTAAAACAGATAGAAGATCTCGGTATTGAAACTATCGATATTGTTGCTATCAATCTCTATCCTTTCAAAGAGACAATAATGAAACCTGAAGTTACTCTGCCCGTTGCGATCGAAAACATTGATATCGGCGGACCGACAATGCTGAGATCTGCCGCAAAGAACCACAGAGATGTAATAGTAATATGCGATCCCGATGACTACGGCAAGGTAATTGATGAACTTAAGAGCAACAAGAAGGTGAGTTATGAAACAAAGTACAGACTTGCGCTTAAAGTATTTGAGCATACGGCAGCTTATGATGCCATGATTTCGGATTATTTAAGAAGAGAAAAAAATATTCCTCTCCCTGACAACCCGACATTCACATACGAGAAGATCCAGAATCTGAGATATGGCGAGAATCCCCATCAAAAGGCAACGTACTACAGTGAAATAAAAGCCGGCACGGAAGCTCTTGTAAATGCTGAGCAGTTGCATGGGAAGGAACTTTCATTTAACAATATCAATGATACTAACGGTGCTGTGGATACCTTAAGAGAATTCGACAAACCGGCTGTGGTAGCAGTAAAGCATGCAAATCCCTGTGGTGTCGGAGAAGCTGATACAATATTTGATGCATATATCAAAGCCTACAAAGCGGATCCGGTTTCAATATTCGGAGGGATAGTAGCAGCTAACAGACCGGTGGATAAGAAGACCGCAGATGAACTTAACAAGATATTTCTGGAAATAGTAATAGCACCCGATTTTACGGATGAGGCTTTAAAAATACTTAAGTCAAAAGAGAATATCAGGTTACTTAAACTTAGTGACATTGGAGAAAAATCCCCCCGGGATAATATGGATATCAAGAAGATCGACGGAGGCATTCTAATTCAGGACAAGGACAGGGAATTATTCAACGAAGAAGACTTAAGGATCGTAACCGAGAAAAAGCCTACAGATAAAGAGATGGCGGATATGATTTTTGGGATGAAAGTAGTAAAACACGTTAAGTCAAATGCGATCGTATTATGTAAGGAAGAAATGACCTGCGGAGTAGGCCCGGGACAGACAAACAGGGTGGGAGCACTTGAGATAGCCGTGAGGACTTCGACTTCGGATCTGAGAGGTGCTATCCTCGCTTCAGATGCTTTCTTCCCCTTCGACGATTGTGTGACTATGGCAGCTGAAGCAGGAATAACAGCGATCATTCAACCGGGTGGGTCAATGAAGGATGAAGATTCAATCAAAAAAGCTGATGAGCTTGGGATTTCCATGGTTTTTACAGGCATGCGACATTTCAAGCATTAGTTTTTATATACCCAATCACTTAAACAAAAAAGATATGTTAGGAGTTCAAATGAAAGTACTGGTAGTTGGAGGAGGAGGCAGAGAACATGCAATCGTCTGGAAACTGTCTCAAAGCCCGAAAGTCGATAAACTGTATTGTGCACCCGGGAATGCCGGTATTAAGCAGCTGGCCGAATGCATCAATGTGTCCGCAGAAGACATAGCCGGGATAGTGAATCTTGCCGGAGATCTCAGTATCGATCTGGCAGTCATTGGACCGGAAGTGCCGCTTGCAATGGGGATAACAGATGAGCTTATTAAAAATGGCATCAGGGTGTTCGGTCCGAACAAAAAGTGTGCACAACTGGAAGCCAGCAAGTCGTTTACAAAAAAATTTCTTGTGAGGCATAACATTCCAACTGCAGGGTATCGGGAATTTACCGATAAAGACGAGTTGATCGATAATCTGGGGCTATATGGATATCCGATGGTTCTAAAGGCAGACGGACTGGCTGCAGGCAAGGGTGTTATCATTGCGGAAAACGAGGTAGAAGCAAGAACTGCTGCAGAATCAATGATGAGCGAACGTGCTTTCGGAAGTGCAGGAGACAAGGTCGTGGTCGAAGAATATTTGTCGGGAGTGGAAGCATCCATGCTTTGTTTTGTCGATGGGAGTGCAATAATTCCAATGGAATCCGCGCAGGACTACAAGAGGATATTCGATGATGACAAGGGGCCGAATACGGGAGGTATGGGGACTTATTCACCAAGCCTCGTCTTTACCCCTGAACTGGAGAAGCAGATCAAAGACAAAATACTGACACCTACATTTGAAGGATTTAAAGAAGACGGCCTTGATTTTACGGGAGTTCTTTTCATCGGATTGATGATAACGGCAGCAGATGAGGATCCGAAAGTAATTGAGTTTAACAACCGCTTCGGAGATCCTGAAGCCCAGTCTGTTCTTCCCAGAATGGAAACCGATCTTATGGACATATTCCTTGCCGCTACTGAGAATAAATTGGATAGTATTGATATTAAATGGAAAGATGACAGGGCTGTTTGCGTTGTCATGGCATCGGGAGGTTATCCGGGGGCATATAATAAAGGTATTGAAATAGATGGTTTATGTGATGTCGACTGTGATATAATTATCTATCATGCGGGAACCGGGTCGACTGACGAAGAGGGAAAAGTTGTGACATCAGGAGGAAGAGTACTGGGGGTCACCGCACTGGGCAAGACTCACGAAGAAGCAAGAGAAAAGGCATATAAAAATATCAGCCGGATCCACTTCAATGGGGCTCAGTACAGGAAAGATATTGGTATAGTATCAAAATAAACCGGTTTAGATGAAAGAAACAGTCAATAAAAAAATAATATCCGTTCTTCTAGTCATCATATTCATGTTGACTTTTGTTTCATGTCAGCCTGAAGCCATTCCCGAAGATGACAGTGCCAAAACTCATATAAAGTACAGCACCTATGAAGATATCCCCGGGATAACCGAAACAGAAAGAGAAGCAATCACAGAATTGCAAAATAGCAGACAACACTTCACTCTGGGAATGACCGATTCCACCGAGTTGTTCAGATATGAAAACGGTGAATATGGCGGGTTTACAGCCTTACTTACCGATGAGCTCACACGCCTTTTCGGGATCGAATTCCGTCCGGAAATAGTAAGCTGGAATGATCTTATGGCTGGACTTGAGGATAAAAGTATCGATTTCACCGGGAATTTGGCACAGACAGAAGAACGTTCAAACTATTTTTTCATGACAGATCCCATCGCAGAAAGGCAGATAAAAAGTTATAAGCTGGAAACCAGTGATGACTTATCTGAAATAGCAAAGCACAGGAAACCGGAGATAGCTTTTCTTGAAGGAAGTATCACGGTAAGCTATATAGAGGATAATTCGGATTATGAATTCAATGCACACTATTTTAAGAACTACGAAGATGTTATTGTAAAACTCAAGAACGGTACAGTTGATGCTTTTGTAGGTGACAATACTGCTAAAGCGACTTTTGACAATTATTCAAGTATCAGCGAGCAGGAGTATTTTCAGTTTTTCTTTGTGCCGGTTTCACTTTCCACAAGAAATGTCGAGCTGGCGCCGATCATCGACGTATTCCAGAAATATCTGGAAAATGATGGTCTTTATGAACTCGTCCAAATGTACAATATAGGAATGAATAGCTATGAAAAGCATATGTTCAATCTGAGTTTGACTGATGAAGAGAGGGCATATATAGCAGCTCACAACGATGATACGAATCCCATACCGGTAGGTAGTGAGTTCGATAACTATCCGATAAGTTTTTTCAATGAAAACGATGGTGAATTCCAGGGGATATCCCATGATGTCCTTGAAGCAATAAGTGATATCAGCGGGCTCAGTTTTAAGATTGCCAATGAAAATGAAACACCCTGGAATGTTCTTTACAATAATCTTAAAGAAGGTGAAATCAAAATAGTCACTGAGTTGATCACGTCACCCGAGCGTATAGGAAATTTCCTCTGGCCCGATGAACCCTTTTCACAGGATAAATATGCTCTGATATCAAGAATCGATGAAGATATCATTGAACCCAATGAAATACTGTATTCTTCAGTCACATTTTCTGAGGGGACAGCATATGAGGAAGTATTCAATGAATGGTTCCCTAATCATCCGAATACATTGGTATTTGATAATATGGCAGATTGCTTCGATGCTCTCGATAGAGGGGAAGTAGATTTTGTAATGGGAAGCCACTATCTGCTTTTAAGCCAGACCAATTACTTTGAAAACTCGGGGTTTAAGATGAATCTGGTGTTTGACAATACATTTGATTCTTCTTTCGGGATCAATCTGGACGAACCTGAACTGGCATCAATAATCAGTAAAGCGCAGAAGTTCATCGACATAGATGCAGTGGCAAATCGTTGGACAAGCATTGTATTCGACTATCAGACCAAGATCATGCAGGCTACGATCCCCCTTTATATCACCGGGATCGCTCTGCTGACTGTAATTATCGGACTCCTTCTGTATTTGAATCTACGCAGGAAAAAGGAACACATAAGACTTGAAAAGATCGTGAAGCAAAGGACAGCTGAGCTGGAGATCCAATCCGAGGTGGCAAACGTTGCCAACAAGGCAAAATCCGATTTTCTTGCACGGATGAGCCACGAGATAAGGACACCTTTGAATGCTATAATCGGGATGGCGCAAATCGCAAAACAGATTCCCGAACAAAGCGAGAAATCCATAGAAGCCAACACGGAGATAATAACGGCATCGAATCATCTGCTTAATATCATAAATGATGTTCTCGACATATCTAAGATCGAATCGGGCAGATTTGCATTGGTAAGCGAGCCTTTTGATCTGAAGAAGACCGTCTTAGAAGTTGCCGATATGATCAAACTGAGATGCAAAGAGAAGAAGATAAGGTTTATCGAAACATCAGATAAGCTTCCCACACTCTATGTCGTCGGAGACAGGGTCAGACTGAAACAGGTTCTTATAAATCTTTTGGGGAATGCAGTAAAATTCACTCCGGACAAGGGAATGATCGAGTTCAAAACCATGGTTGTCTCGACAGAAAACGAAAAAATAGGTATTAGGTTCGAAGTCACCGACACCGGAATAGGGATGGATCAGAAACAGCTGGATAGCCTATTCGTTGCTTTTGAGCAGACAGATACCAAAATCGCCGTCGAGTACGGAGGAACCGGTCTGGGTCTGGTTATCAGTCAAAATCTGATCAATCAGATGGGCAGCGAAATAGAAGTTGAAAGTACGCCGGGCAATGGATCGACTTTCAAATTCAAGATCAATTTTGAAGTCACAAAAGAACTTGTTGTAAAACCTCCTCTCGTGGAGAAATCGGATACGGACAAATTTAAAGGAAAGAGGATACTACTCGTTGAGGATGTTGATATCAATCGGATAATTTTGCAGGAACTTCTCTCTGATTCAGGAGTAATAATAGATGAAGCTGTCAACGGAAAAGAGGGTGTGGAAAAATTCAAAAAATCAGATATATATTTCTACGATCTGATATTTATGGATATCAGGATGCCTGTTATGGATGGTTATGAAACAACAAAAACGATCAGAGGGCTGGAGAGAGCAGACGCGAGGATAATCCCGATCCTTGCAATGACAGCCAATGCCTATACCGAAGATATCAACCGTTCGATGCAGGCCGGAATGGACGGTCATATATCAAAACCGATCGAAATCGATAATGTAATAGAGGTTCTGAACGATTATTTCTGATTGATTATGGCGAAGAAAATGAAACTTAAAGATTTAGTAAAAGATATTGCGCATAATGTAATACAAGGTAGTGACGATCTGCAGGTCAGTGGCCTTGCCATTGATTCGAGGAATGCGGAGAAGAATTTTTTATTTATTGCTGTCAAGGGATACAATAAAGACGGGCATGAATTCATCCCCATGGCATATGAAAGAGGAGCGACTGCATTTTTAATTGATACGGATAGGGAAAAAAGCGCAGAAGCTTTTTCCGATGGCCTTATTGATTCGGATGATATTACAATAATAAGTGTTAATAATACAAGGGATGTCCTCTCTAAGATCTCTAACAGATATCATAACGACCCAGCTGACAATTTCAATTTGATAGGAGTGACAGGTACAAACGGCAAGACGTCTGTCACGGTAATTCTTGATCATGTACTAAAAAAGCTGGGACGTAAAACCGGATTGATAGGTACGATTTCAACCCGGTGTGGCGACGATATCATCGACTTTTCAAAAACGACACCGACTACTCCTGACTGCATCGAACTGGCGAAGATGTTTGAGTATATGGCAGATAACGGTGTAGAGGATGTTATCATGGAAGTATCTTCGATGGGGCTGAAGACAAAGCGTGTGGCGTCTCTTCTATTTGATGTAGGCATCTTTACCAACATCTCACCCGAACATCTTGACGACCATAAAACCATGAAGGATTATCAGGATTCCAAACTCATGTTGTTTAAACGTTCCGGAAAAACTGTGGTCAACATGGATGACGATTATGCGCAGAATGTCGTCGATGTAAGCGGTCCCTGTCTAAAATACGGTATCAGAAAAAAAGGTCCCTGCGATCTGGTTGCCGAGAGTATTTCTTATTACGGAGACGGGGTCAGTTTTCGCATGATGTACGGGATAGAGCAATTCATGGTGAAGCTGAAGGTTCCAAGTGAATTTGCGGTATACAATGCTCTGGCAGTGGTTGGTGCATGCATACAGCTGGGGATACCCTTTAAAGATCTTGAAGAGCCTATTCAGGATGAGATACTTATTCCCGGCAGATATGATATAGTATCAACACCCGGCGGGTATACGGGAATAATAGATTACGCACATACGGAAGTTGCACTGAAGAACTTACTCTATGCTGTAACATCCAATCCTTCATATAATAGTGTGATATCAGTATTCGGATGCGGCGGGGACAGAGACCCTCACAAACGCGGGCATATGGGAAGGATCTCAGGAGAGATCGCTGACTATACCATTATTACATCAGATAATCCCAGGAGCGAAGACCCCCAGAAGATCATTGACATGATCGAAACAGGGATAAAAGAGACCGAGGGCGATTATGAAGTTATAAATGACAGGAAGGATGCCATAAAAAAAGCGATTGAAATTGCAGAAGAAGGCGATGCCATCGTGATATCCGGAAAAGGTCATGAAACCTATCAGATACTTGGAGAAATAACTATTGATTTTGATGACAAGGAAGTATTTTGCTCGTTTATTTAACGCATATAGGCGGAGTTGCATAAGTTAGTTCAAGAAAAAGGGAGGATCATATGATGACTAAGAGTTATAAAAAGGTATTATGTTTTGTAATAGTGGCCTTTATGGTGCTGTCGGCAAGTATATTTATTAATTCAGGTAACAATAGTTATTACAATAATGATGCGACTGTTATTGCCGAGACCACCGAAGAAGCCATTGAAACTCCACCACCGGAAGAAAAACCCGATCCCCCGTCGATAATAATTCAGCAGTATCCGTCATCTATGGAGATTGGAGAGTCATTCAAACTATCCTATTCTCTGAGAAATTCCGATGTGGAAAAAGTAGCCTGGAGATCAGATGACCCCGATGTTTTATCTGTTGACAGTGAAGGAAGAATCACTGCAAATGCTCAGGGAACAGCAACTATTACTGCAATTGCCGGAGATGCCAGAGATTCGGTTTCCATATCTGTCAGAGAGATTCAAGCCGAGTCGATCAAGATAGTATCAGAAGACTTCGGTATAGCCGATTCTGTTACAGGTTACAGCCTGAAGAGAGGCGATACGGTTAAGCTTGAAGTGGAAGTAACACCAAAGGAGGCCACTGTCAGCGGGATCGAATGGGCAGTTGACGCGCCGGAAGTCGCTGAAATAGATGAAGGCGGTACGCTGATAGCTCTTGAAAACGGAACCGTGATAGTTACTGCATCAGCTGGTAATGACGGCAATCTGACGGCTGACATCCAGATCCAGGTGGGAAGCGGGGTACCATGGAAGCTCATCGGAATAGTAGCAGCAATAGTTCTGGTCATAATAATACTCATCATTCTGATAATAAGAAATAGGAGAAAAGGCAGCTCAAAACCTCAAAAGGCTAAAGAAGATGATGAAGAAGATGATGATGACGATGGCGATCATGACAAAAAAATGGAAGAGGCATACCGACGCGGATATGATGACAGAGCAAAGGAAATGACAAAGATATTCGATCCAAAGGATTTTGACCTGAAAGATGACGATGATATCGAATGATATCGGATGAAGAATTAATAGTTCCCCTTGTAAACATAATTAAGATATCTTTGGGCAATTTCTGACAGCTCATCGATTTTATCTCTTGTTGTCATGGCCTTTCCCGAATACTTGTATGCCGGGAAAA
>Ga0123353_10018535_pt1 | contig 10295 bp, 8 predicted proteins | sample TergutLab28metaG_3_FD_92763 | JGI IMG/M metagenome (GOLD analysis project Ga0123353, IMG submission 92763) | Labiotermes labralis P3 segment gut microbial communities from Petit-Saut dam, French Guiana - Lab288 P3 | ecosystem: Host-associated > Arthropoda: Insects > Digestive system > Gut ...
CAAAGTGTATGGTGCCGGTGATCCGATATTCACGTTCACCGTCACAGGATGGCAATTTAACGATGAAGCCAACGAGAAAGACATACTCGGCGGATCGCTTGCGAGAGACGCGGGAATCAACGCCGGATCGTACATCATACATCAGGGAACGCTTGCAGATACAAGCGGTAATTATGCGATACAATTCGTTGAAGCAATTTTCACGATAACGAAAGCAACATTGACGGTTACCGCCGATGATCTTACAAAAGTATACGGTGCCGATGATCCGGCGCTTACGTACACGGTCACCGGATGGAAGTATGACGATTCCTCACTGAGCGGATCGCTTGCGAGGGATGCGGGAATCAACGTCGGATCGTACATCATACGTCAGGGAACGCTTGCAGATACAAGCGGCAATTATACCGTACATTTTGTTGAAGCAGTTCTGAAGATAACAAAGGCAACGCTTACAGTTATTGCCGATCATCTTTCCAAAGTCTTCGGTTCCGCGGATCCGGTATTCACATTCACAGTCATCGGATGGCAATTTGACGATGAAATGAACGAAGAAAAGATACTGTCAGGCGCATTGATAAGGGAACAGGGAGAAAATGTTAACTCGTACGCCGTAAATCAAGGGACATTGGCAGACATCAGCGGCAATTATGCGATAATTTTTGTTCCCGCCGATATGGATATAACGGCATTATCGGTCGATGATACATCGATCGATGTCACGGTCGAAAAAAGACATGAATACACAGGCAAACCGATAGAACCGATCCCCGCGGTAAAACTTGGAAACACGATCCTGACGGAAGGTATCGATTACGAAATCTCATACACGGATAACATATCCGTCGGAATGTCCGCATCAATGACGATAACGTTCAAAGGCAACTACTCGGGCTCCGTTGAAATAAAGTTTGAGATATATTCGGATTCGTTTTTTATCACCGGCACCGTGTTTGACAGTAAATACGACAAAGAACTCGCGGATGCCGAGATAGAATATGAGGTGAACGGCGTCATAAGGCCGATAATGGTCACCGGATCGGATGGAACATATACGATATCGGAGATACCGTTGAGCGCAGAAGTCAGAATAATAAGCGTGTTTTTACACGGATACATTTACAAAACGTTGCCACAATTCGAGCCGGTAACCGCATCGGTACACGATGCGGACATCTTTCTGGCATATGATGGGATCTCAACATTCTCCGTAACGGTGAAAGCGGATGAAGGGTCGGTCATTGAATTCACTTTTGATAACTGGAATACTTTCGAATCGTTCACCGTCGGACCGTCGGGCAGGTACATCATAGACAAGATACCGTACGAAACGTTGATCGAGAAAAGGGCACAGGGAGGATCTGCGACAATATGGGAGGCCGACGCGGGAGATGTTACGGAAGGGGAATTCGCTTTGCTCGTGATCCGCAATTCCGGTGTGTCGGTGACGTTGCTGCCGACGGAACAAACAGAGGAGAGCTGTTTGTTGTGGTACATACTGCTGATATTGTCGTTGGCCCTTCTGTTCAAGCTCGTATGGTCGTCGAGAACACCCTCCGAACGGAAAAGCAAACACAAGTAGGTGCTGCGACATCGTATGCAAGTATGAGCACAAAATTGAGCATTAACCTCTGTTTCATTTCAAAGTGAAAACAATCTTCAATGACCTTCATTTGGCCTTCCATACGAAATTTCCTTCAAATTTTGTATTTTGTCCGCAGTGTTTCCTTTTCCTGTAATCAAACATTACACTTCCTTATTTTGAGAGAAACTCGGAGCAAATCTGATGCATCGCAATAAATTATAAGTAAGAACCATATAGTACATTGCACCAGAGAGTAGTACATTGCACCGGAAAGTGGTAAAAACGGTAATACCTGTGGAGGAGGTAGAAAATGTCGAAGAAAGGTGTCGAAAATCTCATAGCCGCAGTGGCCAAGGCTATGGGAAGAAAGAAACTGGACATAGATAGTTTCGATGACAGACTCATGATACAGAAGGGATGTTTCATCCTTAATCTCAGAGGAGTCGGTCCCGCGTACAATTTCAGCATGTACATAAGAGGTCCGTACTCACGGGATCTGGCGGATGATTATTTTAAGGTGCCGAAAAAAAGGATGTCATATGAGACAGATGTCCCTGAAGATGACATAGCGGAACTTTCGCGGATAATGGACAAAGGTGCTCCGTTCGTGGAAGCCTACACGACCATCGTGTTGGTGTCTAAATATAACCGCATGATGAAAGAGGACGAGCTTACGGATTTCGTTGCCAAGTTAAAGCCCCATATCGAAAAAGAAACAATAAGGGAGGCATCGGAATATCGAAAGATCGTTGCGTCTGCTACCTAGATACATGCTACCTGATCGCGCTTATTGACAAGAAGGACTCCATGCGTAAGGAAAACAAGAGTGCGATGAGTCAAATCGAGAACGGCAACAGGAATGAGATATTCAGAGTTCCCATACCTGTCTCCGGTGAAGCATTCATGATAATGAACGAAGAGAGAAAACACTCGGAAAAAAGAGATGCCTTCAAATTGTTCGATAAACTTGTCGCAAAAGGTATATTGGAATTGGTTGGATTCGGACACGGCAGCAGTGTCTTCGAATGTGCGAAGCAAATTATGGATATATGTTCGGGTTTGTATACTCAAGACAGGATAAAACCTACGGACGCTCTCATTTCGGCAACAGCTTTGGTCGATGAAGAATGTCGTAAATTGTACACAGCGGATGCAATCCTCGTTGCCAATGAAAATAAGATCAATGAAATAGGATCTGACGTTGTGCATAATTTCCAAGAGGTAAAGTTTTCTCAGTTCTCTTAGACCGAACGTTGTGGACAAAGTAAAATATACGCATTCCCTTTTTATCGCTCAATGAGAAGCGACGCTGTGAAGAAAGGAATTGAGAAGGCTCCGGCAAGAAGCCTTCTGCGTGCCGACGGTCTGAACGATGATGATATGAAAAAACCGTTCATAGGCATTGCAAATTCATGGAACGATATCGTTCCGGGACATATTCATCTGAACAAACTGGCAGAAGCGGTCAGAGAAGGTATACGGGAAGCGGGAGGAGTACCGTTCACATACGGCATACCTGCGGTCTGCGACGGCATTGCGATGGGTCACAACGGAATGAGATTTTCACTCGTATCAAGGGAGACGATCTCCGATTCATGTGAAATCATGGCAGAATCCCACGCGATGGACGGGTGGGTCGGCATAACGAATTGCGATAAAGTGACGCCGGGAATGCTGATGGCAGTCGGCAGAATGAATATCCCCGCAATATTGGTAACGGGCGGTGCCATGGAAACCGGAAACGTGGAAGGAAAGGAAGCGGACCTTCAGACGGTGTTCGAAGCGATCGGTGCGTACAAGGCGGGCAAGGTTGACGAAGAATACGTAAAGAAGATGGAATGCGCAGCATGTCCCGGAGAAGGAAGCTGTTCCGGATTGTTTACCGCCAACACCATGGCGTGTCTGACGGAAGTGATGGGATTGAGCATGACCGGATGCGCATCATCCCTGGCAATCGACGATAAGAAAATGCGGATCGCCAAAGAATCCGGTAAGAGGATAGTGGAACTCGTCAGGAAGGACATAAAACCGAAGGACATAGTAGATGAACGTTCATTCAGAAATGCGATACGCATCGACATGGCAATAGGCGGATCGACCAACACGGTGTTGCATTTACCCGCGATAGCAAGAGAATTCGGGATACCGCTGAAGATAGACGAATTCGATAAAATTTCAAAAGAGGTTCCTCACATAACGAACATGAGGCCGGGAGGTCCGTACAGTATGCGCGATCTCGATAACGCGGGCGGCATACCAGCCGTGCTCAGTTTATTTGTCGACATAATAGAAGACACGGACACAGTTTCCGGAAAAAGACTGAAAGAGACAGCGAAAGAACACAAAGTTCTGAACGACGAAGTTCTCAGACCTCTCGACAGACCGTTCCATAAAGAAGGAGGGATCGCGATCCTCAAAGGAAATCTGGCACCCAACGGTTCAGTGGTAAAGCAGTCCGCGGTCTCCGAAAAAATGCTGAGATTCACCGGACCCGCGAAAGTTTACGATTCCGAAAAGGATGCGATGGATGCGATCATGAACAAAAAGGTTGTATCAGGCGATGTTGTCGTCATAAGATACGAAGGCCCGAAGGGTGCGCCCGGGATGCCCGAAATGCTGTCGCCGACAAGTTTGATCGCAGGCATGGGATTGGGTGAATCGGTTGCGCTGATAACCGACGGACGGTTTTCCGGTGCCACGAGAGGAGGGAGCATAGGACACGTATCTCCGGAAGCGTACGATAAAGGACCTATCGCCGCAGTCAAAAACGGAGACATAATAGAGATAGACATACCCGCGAGGCGGCTCAACGTCAACATCTCCGACAAGGAAATGAAAGAGCGCCTGATGAACGTGAACGTACCGGAAAAGAAACTCACCGGCGTATTGAGAAAATACAGATCGCTCGTGAGTGACAGTTCCGAGGGAGCACATCACTACAAGTGATCACTCCAAGGAGACTTTTTCGTTTCCTTCATCATTCGAAATATCTCTTTCCGAGTTCCATCAGCTCGGCGAAACGTTTCGGATCGTTCGAGAGAGATGCTTCCTTCACGTCTCTGAAAGCTTTTTCATAAACGCTCCACATATTATTCGCGTTGATATTTGATCTCTGTATTTCATGGTAAAGGGAAGCGTTCTCGTTTGATACGGGAATACAAGTTCCGAGGATTTTATCGAACGTTGACGAGCTTGCATTTTTCAATTCATCGAACGGTATGCCGGATGATCTCAATGCGGTGAAGAACACAATGTTGGATGCATGTGCAAGCGCCAATACATATGACATCAGTTCATCGTGCTTCTCAATGTTTGTGGTAATGATGTTCAGTCCTTCGTCAAAAAATATCTTTTTTGCTTCGGATACCGCTTCATCGTTGCCGCAGTCGCAGATGATCATCCTTCTGTCAACCACGGATCTTACGGAAGGGCCGAACATCGGATGCACCGAGCAAACCTTCCTGCGTTTTGCCATATCCATGATAAAGGATGAGAACGGTGTCTTCACCGAAGATATGTCAAAGATCAAAGCATCCTTTTTACAGATGCGGTCCGCGTCTTTTAAAACCGATCCGACGGAAGATATCGGAACGGATATCACCACAATGTCGGAATCATCGGCATCATCCATGCTTCCGACTGAAACGTCCACAACATTCACGCATGAACCGCGGCTTTCGAAGTAACGGACCATCCATTGCCCCATTTTTCCGTTTCCGCCTATGACCGTTACTTTTTCATCGATATTTTTCCGCGGAAGGGAATACTGAAGGTCCACGGAAGCGGATATCAGCGTTTTTCCGACGGATTCGGCAACATCCGCGGGCAGTGATGAATCTTTCGATAACTCCCGATAACGTTCAATTACCGTTTTTTCAACATCAATATTCCTGATCGCCGTGTTATTATTGATTTTCAGTTCACCGATGAGTTTGGCGGTGTCGTTCCTGAGTATCATCAGTTCGACCATTTCGGAATCAATGTCCTCTATAATTTTTCTCAGTGCATTGAGCTCGTTCATATCAATCCCTCACACATCGCAACATCTGCCATGACCAACGCCGCAATCGCTTCAACAACGGCGACCGCTCTCGGAACTATGCAGGGATCATGTCTTCCTTCCGTCGATATCGTTGTGTTCTTCATAACAGACAGATCGACGCTTCTCTGCTCTTTCAATATCGAAGGCGTCGGTTTGAATGCCGTTCGGAATACGAGCGGCATACCGTTGCTCATGCCTCCGACGATGCCGCCCATGTTGTTCGTCAGCGCTTTTATTCCGTTGTCCGCATGATGATATTGGTCATTGCTTTCCGAACCCTTCATCTTCGTGAGTTCAAACCCTTTTCCAAACTCCACTCCTTTTACGGCGGGGATCCCGAATACGGCTTTCGCGAGAACCGCGTCAAGCGAATCAAACCATATTCCTCCGAAACCGATCGGTAATCCGGTGACGATGCATTCAACGATACCGCCGACACTGTCTCCTTCCGCTGATGCGTTCATTATCTCCTTTTTCATCATATTATCAAGATCGTCGGAGCAGGCGCGTGTCGCATATTTCTTTGAAGCAAATGCGTCATCGATATTTCGCACACTGTCATCGGCAACATTACCGACGGATCGCGTGAATGCCGCCGTTTTCACACAGGAGGGCAATAATTGTTTTGCGATGCTCCCTGCGGCAACGATCGGTGCCGTCAGGCGACCGGAGAATTGGCCGCCGCCGCGTATATCGTGATCTTTCCATTTTATCATCGCGGGAAGGTCGGCGTGACCCGGGCGCGGTATTGTTCCGGCATATTTCGAACTGTCAATGTTCTTGTTCTTTATGATCATCAGTATCGGCGATCCGTCGGTTACGTTGTCAATGATGCCGGAAATAAATTCCGTTTCATCATCTTCTTTCCTCGGAGTTCCGATGCCGTCCTTCGGCTTCCGGAGATCCATATCCCTTTTCAATTCGTCCGTTGAAATGCGCACACCGGCAGGAACATTCTCAAGTATGCATCCCACACAGGGACCGTGACTTTTTCCGAACAGATGGAATTTTATTTTTTCGCCGAATGAATACATGCTCAGACCTCCGCGTTCATACCCAGCTTTTTGATGTGATCAAGGAACAACGGATACGAAACATCGTAACAGTTACTTTTTTTCATCATCACTTCACCGTCGCAAAGAAGTGAGGCCACGGCACCCGCCATCAGTATGCGGTGATCCTCGTGATGTTCCACTTCTCCGCCGTTAAGACGTTTCACGCCGTTGATTACGCAACCGTCATCCGTTTCTCTTACATCGGCACCCAGTGCGGATAACATGTTCACCGTCGCTTTTATTCGGTCGCTTTCTTTGAATCTCAGTTGCGGAGCTCCATATAACACGCTTTTACCGGGCGCGGTACACAGAAGGACCGCAACTATCGGAAAAAGATCGGGAATATCGCCCATGCGGACATCCGTTGCTTTAAGTTCGTTTGCCGAAGCCGTTATTTCGCTGCCGCTGACCGATACGTTTGCGCCGACTTCTTTCAAGATGTCAACGATCTTTTTGTCTCCCTGAGGATCGTTCATGTCCATGTTCCTTGCGGTCACGGAACCGCCGAGTGCTCCCGCCACCAACGGGAACGAAGCGGATGACATATCCGACGGTACGATGATATCGCGTCCGGTGTATCCGTTGCCGCCGCGTATTCGTATATCGCTGTTGTTCATGACGACATCCGAGCCGAAACGTTTCATCATATCCGCCGTTATGTTCACATAGGGCCGGGATGAAAGCACACCTTCTATGTGTATCACGGTATCGTTTACAAGCATCGGAGCGGTTATCATGAGAGATGATACGAATTGTGAGCTCACGTTACCGTTTATGCGCACATCGCCTCCTTTGTTGGGTCCGCATATTGTGACGGGTGCTTTTCCCTCGTTCGATGAACATTTGACGTTCATTTCGGAAAGGGCATCCAGCAACGGAGCCATCGGTCTTGACCGCAATGATGCGTCACCCGTGATCGTAATCGGTGAATCAAACATTGACGCTATTCCGGCGAATATCCTCATCGTCGTTCCGGAGTTGTCCGCATCCACCGTCTTGTCGGGAGCGCATAATCCGTTGTTGACTATTTCGATGTTATCGGAATGTCTTTTCACTTCCGCACCGATCGCTTTGACGGCGTTCAGCGTTGCTCTTGTATCCAGTGAATCAAGGGCGTTGAATACTTTACAGCTTCCCGGAGAGAGTGCTGAAAGGAAGAATGCTCTGTGCGTATGACTCTTGGAAGGAGGCGGTGTTATCACACCTTTCACTGTTGTTCCGGAGAATCTCATCATATGTTCACCTTGTCCTCGTGACGATCGTTTCGTATCCGACGGCATCCAGATCCCGGAGAAATGAAGCACCGTCACCTTTCCCGATGATCACCGATATCGCCGGCCCGGTTCCGGAGACTCCTGCGGCAAAGGCTCCCATGTTCATTGCTTTCCTCGCGATACGATCATCGGTTCCGACGATCTTTGATATAAGCTCTCCGTTTTTCGTGAGCGCCGGACGCCAATCCTTCTCCGCAATTTTTATCAGTTCCCGGGATGCATCGGATATCGCATAAAACCTTTCTCTGTCAAGGGAATGTTTACGTATCTTTTCCTCGGGGACAAGAAGTATCACATCATTCTCTTCCACATCTTTTCTGATCATGAGATCATCACGTTCATTATCGGTCATCACAAACCCTCCGAGGTGGCAGCCGCACGCATCGTCGAACGCACCGGTTACCGTAACTTCGGCTTCCCTGGCGCATTTGACGCCGAGGCGTATGATATCCATAATATCGTATTCAATCACACGGTTTTGTGATATCACGTTCGCAACGGATGATATCACGGCGTTGCATGCGGAACTCGAACTTTTCAACCCTCTGGATATAGGTATCTGTGAATCGATCGAGAGTATCCAATCATTCGGTTCTTCCGTTTGAAAATGTTGAAACGTATTCTTCACGCAGATCCTTGCCATTTCATCGTTCTCATGGAGATCATTGACTATTTTCACACGTTTTCCGGAACCGCCGACACTGAATTTTGCTTTTGTCACCAGATCGATGCCCACGGTTGCGCCTATGCCGCACGGTATTGCGTTTATGACGGTCACCGCGCCGTACGACCTCATATCGCATTCCTCATGATCTCATACGGCACACGTACGGACGTGAACAGTTCGAATGCTTTGATACCCTGATATGCCAGCATTTCCTCTCCGCGTATGATGTTGCATCCTTTGTTCTCCGCGGTATCGGTAAGATGCGTCCTCCCGTACGCCATGTCGAATACCGTTTGCCGGCTGTTTATCCGATCTGTGTTGACGGGATATTCGGAACGGTCGTTCTTCAAATTCAGCGGAGTGCAGTTAACGATCAGATCGTATATTTCGACTGCAACACATTCTTTTTTCTGCGACCTCACCGAGAACTCCGATGCTATCCTTTCAACGGCATCCCGATTACGACCGGTTATATCGGTATCGTATCCGTTCTCGGAAAGGAAGTACGCACACGACCTTGCGGCACCTCCGGATCCCATTATCAATGCTTTCTCGGTTGTATCCGGTAAACTCATTTTCAACGCTTTCTCTATTCCGTAAACATCCGTATTGTATCCTTTCAGTTTTCCGCGGTCGTTCACTATCGTGTTGACCGCACCGACCGTCTCGGACACTTTGTCACATTCTTTTACATATTCAGGTATATCGGTCTTGTAAGGTTTGGTGACATTAATCCCTTTTATGTCGTAACCGAAAATGAACTCATCCGTGCGATCAAGCGAAGGTGTATCGAATGTCAGATACTTTCCGTTGATCCCGGCATAAGCAAAGGCTGCGTCATGCATCGCCGGCGATCGTGTGTAACCGATTTCCGATCCGATTATTCCGGTTATAATGCAATCATCTCCGAGGCGTCTCATCTCTCTGACGCTCAGCTGTCCGGGAGCGGTTGCTTTTCCGACGTATGCGAACGTGAACTCATTTCCCAATATCTTCTGCCTTATTCTGGTGATCGTCCCAATATTACCCATGCCCAATATCACATGCCTTCTTTTGATCGATTCTGAGAGATCAAGCAACGTTACCGCATCTTTCACCGAGTTCACGGTGAATGCGGCCTTCACGATATCGCCGTCCGTCTTTCCGATCATTTCATTGATTCCGTAAAGGTCAGGCGTACCGTTGAAGTCATGGTATGACGTTATGACGTCATTCTTAACATTCGGACGGCAAGTATGATCAACATCGATTATCCAGTCGTCCGGTATTGCGGACATTTTGACGCCGTTTTTGAATGAAACGAGGCCCGTTTGTCCGTTCTTCAGAATGTTCGCCGGAATCGTGTCAAACACGTCCGTGCGTATCTCGATCATATCGGCTGATGACAGGTCATCCGAACGGATGTCATCGGCTGAACTCAAAGATGCACATATTTTCATTATAATTCCTTTATCTTCTCGTCCACTCGCATTCCGAAGTGTCTGCCGCCCGATGAAAGGAGCACAAACACTTCATCGCCCTTCTTCAATTCGCTGACCGATACCGAACCGTTCGGAGTCACAAGTTTCACGGTCTCGGCGTTCTGCAATATCGTTGTATATTCGTTTCCGTCGTGTTCCGCGGAAACGATCAGCATCGGTCTTATCTCGGTCTTGCATCTTCCGATCGTTGC
>Ga0123353_10018538_pt1 | contig 10294 bp, 7 predicted proteins | sample TergutLab28metaG_3_FD_92763 | JGI IMG/M metagenome (GOLD analysis project Ga0123353, IMG submission 92763) | Labiotermes labralis P3 segment gut microbial communities from Petit-Saut dam, French Guiana - Lab288 P3 | ecosystem: Host-associated > Arthropoda: Insects > Digestive system > Gut ...
GCCAGGGCTGCGCCTGGGCATCGCGATGTGCGTCCACCAGGGCAACGTGAACGAAGTCGCCGACATGATCCGCTTCGCCGAGGAAGACCTCGGCGCGTCGTGCTTTGCCCACTTCAATTTCATCCCGGTCGGACGCGGATTAAAAATGGTCAGCGGCGACATCACGCCCTCGCAACGGGAAAAGTTGCTGGCCCTGCTGAACGAAAAAATGCAAAAAGGCGGAATGGGCGTGATTTCGACCGCACCGCAGCTTGGACGAGTGTGCCTGGCCGGGGCCGCGCTAGAGAGCGGCCGGGCGGCGTGCTCGCACGCGGGCGCCGGAAGCGGCGTGAAGGCCCGCGTGGTCGCCAAATACCTCGGCGGATGCGGTGCCGGCCGAACGTACGTGTGCATCGAACCCAACGGAAACGTCACGCCGTGCGTGTATTTGCCGCACCGCGTGATGGGCAACCTTCGCCAGGCCCCGCTGATGGAGATTTACCGGTCGAGCGTCTTCTGGGATATTTTGAATGACCGCGACCACCGGCTTCACCATTGCGAGGTGTGCGCGTTCAAGAATTACTGCGGCGGCTGTCGCGCCCGCGCGGACGCGTACTTCGGCCAATTGCACGCCGGCGACCCCGGCTGTATTTTCAACAACAAACACTGGGGCAAACTCGTCACCGACGGCGTAGCCGTCGGCACCGACGCCGACGCCGCCGACAAGGCGGCCGAGGACGTCGTGCTCACCCCCACCCGCCACGGCCCGGCGTGAGATCGACGACGCAGAGACGGTGACTTCGGGCAAAAAAACGCGAGCGGCCCGGAGAAGTCCGGGCCGCTCGTGTTGTCGTTCATACGGGGTGACGGTTATTCGTCGTCGTCAATATCCACGCCCTTGTCCGAATCGTCCGAATCGTCCGAATCGTCGTCATCGGAGTTATCGTCGTCGCCGGTCGTCCCGCTTCCGGACGTCCAGTCGTCGTCGGCATCGTCGACCTCGGTCGTCTTGGCCGGTCCATCCGGGTCGATCAAGCTGTCAGGCCCGACCGGGGGTTTCTCGACCGCTTCGTTGGCGGCCTGGTTTTCCGCGGGCTTGACCGCGTTGCCCGCGGTGTTGCTCGCCGCCCTGTTGTCCGAATCGCTGCCGCAGCCGACCAGCACCAGACCCAATCCCGTCACCAGCACCCATGCAACCAGACTCAGCTTGCTCATCGTTTCTCCTTTCTAAGGATGTCGTTTCGTGTGGCGGAAAAATTCCGTAATTCCACCGGCAATTTCCGTAACCAATCTCGTAACCGACACAGATTACATCGGCAATCGCGAAGAATTGCAACCTTTTTTTGTCGCAAAAGCCAATTGCCAGAACGAGGCCGGAGTGGTTAAATGGTTTCCAGGTTCCGCCCCCGCGCCCGCGCGAGGCGAGGGCGGCGTAAAATGACGGAAAAATGACGCGGATTTGGTTGTGATTTTCCGCCAATCTTGCCGATAGAATTCGAGCGGAACTTTTTTGTCCTGGCGCCGCCGTCAACATCGGTTGGCCCTTTTGAGATCGTGACTTCGTGCCCGAGGCCAATATGCCGAAAAAGAAAGAAAAAAGTTTTGACCCCGACGATAAGGAATTTGTCCCCGCCGTGTTCGCCCGCGACAACGAAGAGGCCGCCTATTACCGCGACCTGCTGACCGAACACGATATCCCCGCCGTAATCGGCGGGCCCGGCGGCGGCGGGGACGACGACGAACCCGTCGGAGAGGGCGTGCCCGTCCTCGTCCCCGAAGCCAACCTCGACGAAGCCAGCGAACTCATCGCCGAAGGAGAAGACCTCGACGCCTTCGAGGACGACGAGGACGAACTCTTCGAAAACGAGGACGGCGACGACGCCTTCGACGACGAGGACGATCTCGACGACCGGGACGAAGAGGACGAAGAAGAACTCGACGAGGACGACCTCGACGATCAGGACGAGGAAGACTCCGACGAGGAGGACCTCGACGACGAAGAAGAAGACGAGGAAGACCCCGACGACGAAGCGTTCGAGGAGGACGAAGAAGAGGACGACGAATTCCTGGATGACGACGAGGAATTCGAAGACGACGACCTCGACGACGAAGACGACGACGAAGGATTCGACGACTCTGACGACGACGAGGACGACGATACCGACCTGGACGACGAGTAGCGTCCGGCATGCCCCGCCGCCGCGCCATCATCGTCGCCGTTGCCGCCGGGCTGGCGGCGGGAGTGGTGTTTTGCCTCCTGCACCCCAAGCCGCGGTCGTTAATGCGCCGCGCGGGACTGCCCACGGCCGGAAACGCGACCGTCGAGCAGCGGGTGGAGCAGTTCGGTCCGGCGGCACGGGCCCGGCTGGCGGTCCATTTTCGCCGCGCGGGACTGGAGGTTCCACCGAACGAACTGGTGCTGGTGGGCATCAAGGACACCGCTCGGCTGGAGGTCTGGGGCCGTTCCGACGACGGACCCTTCCACTGGATCGTCACCTACCCCATCGCGGCCGCCAGCGGAACGCTCGGACCCAAACTCCGCGAAGGCGACCGCCAGGTGCCCGAAGGACTCTACCCCGTCGAATCGCTCAACCCCAACAGCCGCTTTCACCTGGCCCTGCGAGTGGGCTACCCCAACGACTTCGACCGGAGCATGGCCGTCGCCGACGGGCGAACCCGCCTCGGCGGCGACATCATGATCCACGGCGGCAGCGCGTCCATCGGATGCCTGGCCATGGGCGATCAGGCCGCGGAAGACCTGTTCATCCTGGCCGCCCAAACGGGCATCGAACGCGTGTCCGTCATCCTCACCCCCGTCGACTTCCGCAACCGCGGCCTCCCCGCCGACATGCCCGCCACGCCCGAATGGACGGCCACCCTCTACCAAAACATCCGACAAAAACTGGCGGAATTGAAAACGGAATAGACGGTGCCTTCTAGTCACCGATGTGCAGCGCCCCGCCGGAGGCTTCGCGCAGGCCGATGGCGGAGGCGATGGCGTGGGTGGAGGTGTGGCTGATGGAGATCAGAATCCGGCACAGACCCTGCTGGTCGGCGATTTCGCGGCAGCGGCCTCGCAGCGTGACCCGCGGCTCGCCGGAGGGCAGATTGCGAACCTCGATGTCCGTCCACGCGATCCCGTTCCGCCAGCCCGTGCCCAGCACCTTCAACACGGCCTCCTTGGCGGCGAAACGCCCAGCCAGGTGCTCGATTTCCCGCTTGCGGCCGAGGCAATACTCCAACTCCGCCTCCGTGAAAACCCGCTCCAGAAACCGCCGCCCGTGCGCCTTCACGCTCTTGCGAACCCGGGCGCAATCCACAATGTCCACACCGTGTGCCGTTATGTTCATGGGCACCATCGTACGACAATTATTTTTGCAGTTCAATCCGTTCCCTCGGCGACGTGACGTCGGTGTGTTCGAACGGTTTGGGTCCCAGGCGGATCGGGCGGTGCAGGCCGACGTTGACCAGCAGGCCCATGGCGGCGCAGTTGACCACCAGGCTGGACCCGCCGTAACTGATGAACGGCAGCGTCATGCCCGTCACCGGCGTCAGCCCCAGCGTCATGCCCACGTTGATCACGATCTGCGTAAACAGCAGCGACAGCACCCCCACCGCCAACAGCCGTCCGAACGGATCATTCGTCCAGACCGCGATTTCCGTGCCGAACAGGAAAATCACGCCATACAACAGCAGCAGAATCGCGCATCCCAGCAGCCCCCACTGGCCGCCGATCACGCAGAAAATGAAGTCGCAATGGTCATCCGGAAGCACGGAGAAGAAATTGTCGCTGTCGTTCCAGTCGCTCCGCCCCGTCAGGCCTCCCGACCCCAGCACCAGCCGTCCCTGGCGGGCTTGGTAGCCCTCGGTCCGGGCCAATCGCGGGTCGTTGGGCCTCAACCAGGCGGCGATCCGGCGGGCGCGTTCGGCGTATTGTCCGGTTTGCGTTTTGCCCATCATCACGCGCAGCGCGAGCGGCTGGAGGTCGTGCGCCCGCCCGTCGCGCCACTGCACGCGACTGTATGCCACCGGCGTTTCGGGGCGGTCAAGCGGTTTCATCGCCTCGTTGACATTGTAAAACGTCATCGGCCCGAGCCGCCAGGAGGTGAACTGCCCTTTGGCGACCTGTTCGGGAAATTCGTCGGGTGCGGGCATTCGAATGGGCACAAACACCACGAACAGGCCCATCGCGAGGATCACCAGCAGGTGTCGCCCCTTCGCACCGGCCACGAAAAGCATGAAGTACAACGTGGGCAGAAACAGCATCGCCGTTCCGATGTCGGGTTCGAGGGCGATCAGCCCCATCGGCAGCAGGGTGAGCAGGAACGGCCAAATGAGCCCGCGGAGTCGGCGGTAGTGGTCGCCGTATCGCAGGTACCACGCGAGCATGATGACGAACGAGAATTTGGCGATTTCCGACGGTTGAATGAGGAGGAAGCCCAGGTCGAACCATCGCCGCGCCCCGCGGATGGGCGGCGTGGCGAAGATGGCGATCAGCAGGACGAGGGTCAGTCCGTACAGGATGTACGACCACTCCCCCACGCGGTGATACGGCACGAGCGTCATGGCCACGAACACGGCCAGCCCCAGCAGGGCGAACTTCCATTGCTTTCCGGCGAAGTCGATGCTGGTCACCTCGGTCTGCTGACAGACGGCCAGCGCCGACACGCCAATGATCATCAAACAGATCATCGCCGCGACGATCGGCCAGGAGGTTCCTTTCAGCAGGTTTTGTATGACCTCGTTCATGTCGTCGTTTTCGCGATGGCTTGCCTCTTTGCGCTGTAGGGTGTTGTGTAAGGCAAAACGTTTGCGTTGGCTCTGCCTGTTTGCGTTGTAAGGCGTCCCGTACGAAAAACGTTGCCTTCCCAGTCTCGCGTGAAGGTGCCGGCATGTAGCCGCGGAGCGGCGTCTAATATAGCCCAGGGCGAGCCGTACTCGGCGAGCCCTGGGGATCGTCGAAAAAAACATTCAAGCCCCGTAGGGGCGTCTACACCAATTGGCCAGTCGGTATAGACGCCCCGCTGGGGCTTGAATGTTATAAGACACCTATCCCCAGGGCTCGCGGAGTACCGCTCGCCCTGGGCTATACTAAACGCCGCTCCGCGGCTACATACCGGCACTCCAACACGCGACTGGGAAGGCCAATCCATTGTTTTCCATGTCGAACCCATACACACCTGCAGTTTCAACAACTCTCTCACTGACCGCTCGTCGTTATGTACCCCAGTTCCTTGCACGCCTTGAGCGCCTCGATGCACAGGGGTCCGGCGACGCTGGCGCCGCCGCCGAAGGCGGTGCCGTCGTCGGCGATTCCTTCCATATCCATGCCGGGCAGGTAGTGCACGTACTCCACCACGGCCACGAACGCCACCTTCGGATTCCGCGCCGGCGCGAATCCCGCGAACCAGCACATGTTGCCCGTGCGAAGAATCTCCCGCCGCCGCGTCCCGTCCTCGTCGGTGACGAACCTCGTATCCTTGGACACCTGCGCGGTGCCGCTCTTGCCGCACACCTCGAAACCCAACTGATGGCCTCCTTTGTCGACCCAGACCTTGTACGCCGTCCCGCCCTGCTTGGACGTCACGCCGAGCATGCCCGCGCGGATCGGCTCCCAGTGCTCCGGCGGGACGGGCACGTGACCCCGCTTCGGCACAGGACCGCCCTCGCCGGGGCGGATGATCGACGGCTGAATCATCTCGCCGTTACGGGCGATCGTCGCCATCAGGTTCACCACGTGCAGCGGCGTGACCAGCAGTTTTCCCTGGCCGATCGCCGACTGCCACATGTCCACGCGGCGTTCGATCGGGTCCGCCGGCAAATTCTGCGAACCCGCACGTTCCACCGACAGGCCCGTGCCGGGCTCGTCGAACAGACCGAACCGCGCCTGCCACCGCGGCAGCATCTCCGGGTCCTTGCGGTACATCCAGGCGCCGCACCAGTTGAAGTACGCGTTGCAACTGCGCAGAATGGCTTCGTCGAGCGGCAAGGCCCCGTGCTGCCCCGTGCACCGCAATTCGTTGGGTTTGTTCTCGAGCATGTGCCCGCGGCAAACGATGGTCGTCCTGGCGTTGATGATGCCCTCCGTCAGCGCCGCGGCCGCCGTAATCGGCTTGACCGTCGAACCCGGCGGATACAGCCTCGTGATGCAGCGGTTCCTCAGCGGAAAGTTCAGATCGTCCTTCACCAGCAGCGCATACGGGCGGTCGATCCACTCCTGGCTGTTCCGCGGCGGAGGCGAAGCGGTGGCGGCCTCGGCGGCGGCTTCGCTCACGCGGCGCCAGTAGGTTTGCTGGTTGTACGTCGGAATGCTCACCATGGCCAAAATTTCGCCGGTGGGGACGTCCATCACCAGGATGGCGCCGTTGTGGTACGGGTACGACTCGCGGAAAAATTTCGTCAACCGGACCTGCAACCGCATGTCGAGCGTGAGGTGCACGTCCCGGCCGTCGTGGGCGGGAATGGTCTCCACCGGCCTGCCCGCCGTGGTGGACTCGTAGCCGCGCGTGGGTTTGAGCGCGAATTCGCACAGTTTCTCCACGCCGGATTCGCCGATGACGTCCGACGGGCGGTAGTTGTACAACGCCCGCTTGACCGCGTCGGGCTCCTCGTCGGCCGTGAGGTTGTACGCGGCCAGGTCCTCGCGGAACACGGGCCTGACCTGGCCGATGACGTGGCAGGCGAATTCCCCAGCCGGGTAGTCCCGCTTGCTGCCGTGCCGAACCGCCACGCCCGGCAACCCCTCGATGTGGTCCCTGAAGTAGCGGTAATGGGCCTCGCCCTCCAGTTGGGCGATGGCATGGTACTCGTTCATCTGCCAGGGCCTGTCGTTGATGATCTCGGCGATGCGTTCCACGCGGGCGACGGTCCTCCGCCGAACGGATTCGAACGATTCTTCGCCGCCGCACGCCTGCACCGCCCAGGCCAGGGCGCGCTCCATGCGCTCCTGAAAAATCTCGCCCGCGCGGTCGGCATCGGGCGTGCCCTTGAGCTGCCGCTTGAGCGCGCGTTGCTGATTGCGAATCCAGGTGGGGTCTTCGGCGATCAGACCGTAGTCCATGCAGAACTCGTAACTCACATTGTCGCGCGCGAGCACGTTGCCGTTGCGGTCGAGGATCGCGCCCCGGCTGGCGGTGACATACGACGTCCGCGTCAGCGACTGCTCGTACTCGTCGCGGCACGCCTGCCCGTGGACAATTTGCAGCACAAACAGCCGCCCCAGCAACGCCAGGAACACCAGCCCCATCGCGGACAACAAAATGGCCACTCTACGTTTGTACATTTACGGCGATCATCATAACATAAATGGACGACCGTTTGTTCGAAGGAACATTTTCGTTAATTCGTTGACTCGTTGACTCGTTAACTCGTCGAGTGGTCAACGAATCAACGAGTTAACGAATCAACGGGGCAACGAAATGTCCGAACTGTTCGAACAACGCGAGACGCTCTCGCCGGCCGCGGGACGGGTGGTGGGCGTGGTGATCCACGCCGCCGTGTGGTCGGTGTTCGATTACCTTTGGCCGCCGTCGCTGGGCGAGCCGGCCGTCGGTCGTCGGGTGCAGGTTCCGTTCGGGCGAGGCAACCGCGGGAGCGTCGCGTTTGTGGTCGAGGTCGATCGGCCGCACCCGCCGATGGCGCTCAAGCACGTCACCGCCGCCCTGGACGACGGCCCCACGCTCGACACCACGCTGTTGCGGCTGGGGCAGTGGATGAGTCATTACTACATGACTCCGCCGGGCATGGTGCTGGCCGCGATGGTGCCGGCCGCGGTCGGACGACACGCGCCCAAACACGAAACCGTCGCCCGCCTGGCCGGCGAACCGGACCATTGGCCCAAACAACTCGGCCTCAACCAGCGAAAACTGCTCGACGCGTTGCTGGAGGCCCGCAAACAGGGCGTCGAACCCGTGCCGCTGGAGCGGCTGTTCGCCCACGGCGGCGACCGCCAGACCGCCCGCACGCTGCAAAACCGCGGACTGGTGAAACTGGAGTCCCGCCCCGTCCAACTGCCCACCCTGACCGACGTCACGCCCGAAGACGCGCTCGAACTCAACGACGAACAGTCCGCCGCACTGGCGGCCATCGAGCGTGTCGCGGGCGTCTCGCCCGCGTGTGTCGAGGGCGTCCCGCCCGCGCGTCCCGAGGGCGTCCCGCCCGCGGCAACGTCCGCCAATGGGCAAGAGGTTCCATCATGGCCAATCCAACGCGGGCGGGACGCCCGCGACACGTTTTCCGTCACGCTGCTGCACGGTGTGACCGGAAGCGGAAAGACGGAGGTGTACGTCCGCGCGGTGCGGAAGGTGATCGCCGCCGGCCGGCAGGCGATTCTGCTCGTGCCGGAGATCGCCCTGGCCACGCAGACGTTGCAGCGGCTGGTGACTCGCCTGCCCCGCGTCGCCGTGCTGCACAGCGGACTGACCGACGCACAACGGGCGTTTTACTGGCACAAAATCGCCGCCGGAGAAGCGTCGGTGGTCGTCGGACCCCGAAGCGCCATCTTCGCCCCGCTGCGACGGCTGGGGCTGATCATCGTCGACGAGGAGCACGAGTCCAGTTACAAGCAGGACACCGCCCCGCGCTACCACGGCCGCGACACGGCCGTCATGCGGGCCCGCCTGGCGGGCGTGCCCATCGTCCTCGGCTCCGCCACGCCGAGCCTGGAGTCGCTGGTCAACGCGCAGCAAGGCCGCTACTCGCTGCTGAAACTGACTCGCCGCGTGCGGGACCTGCCCATGCCGAAACTGAACATCGTGCCGCTCCGCAAGGAACTCACGCCGGGCAAAATCGAACTGATCGGCGCGACGCTGACGCGGAAAATCGCCGCCGCACTCGACCGCCGCGAGCAGGTGATCCTGCTGATGAACCGCCGCGGCTACGCCAGCTACGTGTTCTGCCCCAAGTGCGAATGGCAACTCCAGTGCGACGCCTGCACGCGGGCGATGGTGTTCCACCAGGCGACGCAATTGGCCACCTGCCACTACTGCCAAAGCTCCACGCTGCTGCCGCAGATTTGCCCCGCCTGCAAGGGCAAAATCGTGCTGTTCGGGTTCGGCATTCAGCGGATCGAGGGCGAACTGTCGCGGAAGTTTCCGACGGCCCGCGTGGCCCGCGTCGACAGCGACACCATGACCACGCCCGCGCAGTTTCAAAAGGTGTTCGACGAATTCAGCCGCGGCGACCTCGACCTGCTGCTGGGCACGCAGATGGTGGCCAAAGGGCTGGATTTTCCGCGCGTCTCGCTGGTGGGCGTGGTGTCGGCCGACACGTCGCTGGCGATTCCCGATTTCCGGGCGGCCGAGCGGACGTTTCAACTGGTGGTCCAGGTGGCCGGCCGGGCGGGTCGGTCCGACGTGCCCGGCGAGGTGATCGTGCAGACGCTCCACGAGGACGAACCGGCCATCCGTTTCGCAGCCGGGCACGACTTCGACGGTTTCGCCGCCGCCGAACTGCCCCTCCGACACGACGCGCAACTGCCGCCCTTCGGCAGAATGGTCCGTTTCGTCATCCGCCACGCCCACGTCGGCCAGGCCGAAACGGGCAGCCGCGCCCTCGCCGATGCCCTGCAACGCGTCCTGCCGCCGGACATCCGCCTGATGGGTCCCATGCCCGCCGGCGTGCAGAAAATCCGCAACCTGTTCCGTTACCAAATTCTGCTGACCGCCGCCCGTGCCGGCCATATTCAGCACGTCGTCTCCCCGCGATGGGCGGAATTGACAAAAAATATCGACGCCGAAATCATCGCCGATGTGGACCCGGTGAATCTGCTGTAGCGACACAGGAAAAACGTTTCGTGATGGCTTGTCGTTTTGCGCTGTAGGGTGTTACGTAAGACAAAACGCTCGCGATGGCTCCGCCTGTTTGCGTTGCAGAACGTCCCACACGACAAACGTTTCCTCCCCGACCTCGCGCGAAAGGGCCGGCATCGGTCTTGGCCCCGGAAGGGGCCGCGTTGGGTAGCCCAGGGCGAACCGTACTCGGTTCGCCCTGGGAATAGCGCCCCCAAAAGAACAAGCCCCGGCAGGGCGCCTTGGAAATTGTTTACTTCCAAGACGCCCCTGCCGGGGCTTGAATGTTCTAAAAAACTGAACCCAGGGCGAGCCTGGGTACAGGCCCGCCCTGGGCTACCCAACACGGCCCCTCCCGGGGCCAAGACCGATGCCGGCACTGCCACGCGAGGCCGGGGAGGCCGACCGGTTGTTTTCGAAGCGAAAACAAAATATCCTTATGTGTCAGGAAACAACGTCATGATTTTTCGAATGAACAAGATATTGGCATCACAATACCCTGAAGGACTCGATGGTCTTGCCGCTCC
>Ga0123353_10018539_pt1 | contig 10294 bp, 3 predicted proteins | sample TergutLab28metaG_3_FD_92763 | JGI IMG/M metagenome (GOLD analysis project Ga0123353, IMG submission 92763) | Labiotermes labralis P3 segment gut microbial communities from Petit-Saut dam, French Guiana - Lab288 P3 | ecosystem: Host-associated > Arthropoda: Insects > Digestive system > Gut ...
ACCCTGCTCGCCGGGGGCGCCGTCGCGCCGGAAGGCGAGGACGCCGTCCGGCGCGTCCAGCCAGGTCACCTCGGAGCCGGCCCCCAGGGCCGGGTGCAGCCGGCGCAGCTCCAGGGCCGTACGGTACATCTCCAGGGTGGAGTCCCAGTCGCCGGTCTGCGCCGCGACGCTCAGCTCGGCCCACTGCGCGGGCTGCGGCAGCCAGCTCGGGCCGCCGTCGGCCGGCCCGAAACCGTACGGCGGCTCGCTGCCCGACCACGGGATCGGCACCCGGCAGCCGTCGCGGAAGCCGTCCTGGCCGGCCGCGCGGAAGAACGACGGGTCCTGGCGCACCTCGTCCGGCAGGTCGGTGACGTCCGGCAGGCCCAGCTCCTCGCCCTGGTACAGGTACGCGGAACCCGGCAGCGCCAGCATCAGCAGGGTCGCCGCCCGCGCCCGGCGCAGGCCCAGCGCGCGGTCGCCCGGGGTGCGCAACTGGGTCCCCAGACCGGGCGGGTTGGCGAACCGGGTGGCGTGCCGCGTCACGTCGTGGTTGGACAGCACCCAGGTGGCCGGCGCGCCCACCGAGCCCATCGCGGTCAGCGACTTGTCGATGACCGCCCGCAGCGCGGTCCCCTCCCACGGGGTCGTCAGGTACTCGAAGTTGAACGCCTGGTGCAGCTCGTCGGGCCGCAGGTACAGCGCGGCCCGCTCGATGGTCGGCGTCCACGCCTCGGCCACCGCGATGCGCTCCCCGGAGTACTCGTCCAGCACCCGGCGCCAGTCGCGGTAGATCTCGTGCACGCCGTCCTGGTCGAAGTACGGCATGGGCGCGGTGCCCAGCAGCGCCAGCTGCTCCTCGTGGCCGATGTCCGGCAGCCCCGCGGCCTTCACCAGGCCGTGGGCGACGTCCACCCGGAAGCCGTCGATGCCCAGGTCCAGCCAGAACCGCAGCACCGAGCGGAACTCGTCGTGCACCGCCGGGTGGTCCCAGTTGAAGTCCGGCTGCTCGGGCGCGAACAGGTGCAGGTACCACTCGCCGGGCGTGCCGTCGGCGTCGGTGGTGCGGGTCCAGGCCGGGCCGCCGAAGATGGACTCCCAGTCGTTCGGAGGCAGTTCGCCGTGCTCGCCCTTGCCCGCACGGAAGTGGAAGCGCTCGCGCAGCGGGGAGCCCGGGCCCTCGCGCAGCGCCTGCTTGAACCACTCGTGCTGGTCGGAGCAGTGGTTGGGCACCAGGTCGACGATCACCCGCAGGCCCAGGTCGTGGGCGGTGCGCACCAGGTCGTCGGCGTCGGTGAGGGTGCCGAACATCGGGTCCACCGCGCGGTAGTCGGCCACGTCGTAGCCGGCGTCCGCCTGCGGGGAGGCGTAGAACGGCGACAGCCAGACGGCGTCCACGCCCAGGTCCCGCAGGTACGGCAGCCGGGCGGTGACGCCCGGCAGGTCGCCCATGCCGTCGCCGTTCCCGTCGGCGAAACTGCGCGGGTACACCTGGTAGATGACCGCGTCGCGCCACCAGTCTCTGCGCTCGGCGTCGTCGGCGGCGGCGGCGGAGCTGGGCGCGTCGGTGAGGTGCTGGCTCATGGAATCCCTTGTTGGGGTGGTGGTGGGCTCATACCCCGCCTGGCGGCGGGGATGGCATACGTGCGTGCGGGGGCGGGGTCGTCGGTGCCCCTCGGCCGGCTCGGGCGTCGGCCCTCAGCCCTTGGTTCCGCCGGCCGTCAGGCCGGTCACCAGGTGTTTCTGGACGAGCATGAAGACGATCGCCGCGGGTATCGCGATGACCACCGAGGCGGCGGTCATGCTGCCCCAGTCGGCGCGCTGGTCGGCGGCGAAGGTGCGGATGCCGACCGCCAGGGTGGTGTGCGGGTCGCGCATGAACTGGTTGGAGTACGCGACCTCGCCCCAGGCGGTCAGGAAGCTGTAGAAGGCGGTGACCGCGAGGCCCGGCTTGGCCAGCGGCATGACGAGCCGCCAGAAGGTGCCGAACGGCGTCAGGCCGTCGACCCGGCCGGCCTCGTCGATCTCCCGCGGGATGGTGTCGAAGTAGCCCTTGAGCATCCAGGCGCAGAACGGCACCGAGATCGTGCAGTAGACCAGGACCAGGCCGATGTAGGTGTCCAGCAGGTTCAGCTGCACCAGCAGGTTGTACAGCGGCACGATCAGCACGGCCATCGGGAACATCTGGGTGACCAGGAAGGTCCACATCAGCGGCCGGTGGCCGGGGAAGCGCATCCGGGACACCGCGTAGCCGGCGCTGGCGGCGACCAGCACGCCCAGCACGGTGGTGGCCGCGGCGACGATCACCGAGTTGAGGAACCACCGCGGGAAGTGGCTGTGCAGCAGCACGAACCGGTAGTTGCCGAGCCCGAGGTGGTCCACCACCTCGTGCGGCTGCTGCCACGCGGTGCTGGGGCCGAGCGAGATGAAGACGATCCACAGCACCGGGAAGACCGCGATGGCGCTGGCCACCAGCAGGGTGGCGTGCAGCGCGACCGAGGCGCCGACGCTGCGTTCGTTGCGGCCGCGGGTACGGGGTCGGGTGGCGGTGGCTGTGCCCGTGCGGGTGCGGGGGGCGCGGCGGCCGGCGGAGCCGCCGTGGGTGGTTGCGCTCATGGTCGTCCGGCTCCTAGTCCTGCGTCTTGATCTGTCGGCGGTAGAAGGTGGAGAACGCCACGAGGATCAGCAGGATGACGATTCCGTAGGTGGCCGAGCCCGCGTAGTCCGCGGCGCCGCCGGAGAAGGCCATCTCGTAGGCGTGCGTGACGAGGATGTCCGTGTCGCCGGTGGTGTTGTTGCCGAGCAGCAGGTAGATGATCGGGAACATGTTGAACGTCCACACCGTGGACAGCAGGATCACCGTGCTGGTCACCGGACGCAGGCCCGGCACCGTGACGTTGAGGAACCGCTGCAGCGGCGTGGCGCCGTCCATCTCGGCCGCCTCGTACAGCTCGTTGGGGATGGCCTGCAGGCCGCCGAGGATCGCCACCATCATGAACGGCACGCCGCACCAGATGTTGACCAGGATGACGGCGACCTTCTGGGCGAGCGGGGTGCCCAGCCAGTCCTGCGCGGGCAGCCCGATCTTGGTGATGATGTCGTTGAACACGCCGTACTGGGAGTTGAACATCAGCCGCCAGGCGAAGACGCCGATGAAGGCGGGCACCGCCCAGGGCAGGATCAGCGCCATCCGGTAGAACAGCCGGAACTTCACCGGGCGGTTGAGCAGCATCGCCATGGCCAGGCCGATGGCGTAGGTGATCCCCACGCACGAGACCGTCCACACGATCGTCCACTCCAGGCGCGGGTAGAAGTCGCCGTCGGCGCCGGAGAGGACCTGCCAGTAGTTGTGCAGCCCGACGAAGTGGTAGCTGGCCGGGATGTGGATCGGGCCGATGTTCTGCGCGACGTTGCGCTCGTTGGCGTTGGTGAACGACAGGTACACGCCGTAGCACAGCGGGTAGAGCACCAGGACGCCGATCACGATGACCACCGGGGCGACCATCGCCCACGCGTACCAGTGCTTGTCCCACGACCGCCTGATCGCCTGCAGCGGCGTGCTGCTGCGGCGCTTGGGCGGGCGCGGCGCGGCCGCCCGGTCCCGGGCGGGCTCCTCCATGGTGGCGGTGGTCATCGCTCCTCGGCTTCTCGTCGCATCTCTACATCGGGTGTTCCGGCGGGGGACTGACCGGACCGGCCGGCCGGGCGCGTGGGCCCCGCGCCCCGGTGGGGGCGGGGCCCCGGCCGGCCGGTCCGGAACTGGCGGTCGCGGTTACTGGACGGCGTAGCCCGGCAGGAGCTTCGAGAACTCCTTGGCGGCGGCGTCCAGGCCGGACTGGACCGTGGTCTGGCCCTGCAGGATCTTGATGTACTGCTGCTGCAGCGGCGTGAACAGGCTGCCGACCTGCGGGAGCGCGACGCGCGGGCGGGCGGTGTCCATGATCGGCTTGAAGCCGGCGATGGTCTGGTTCTTCAGCACCTCGGGGGTGTAGGCGGAGGTGCGGGTCGGCAGGGTGCCGTTCTTCAGGGCGATCTGCTGCTGCGACGCGGACGAGGTCATGAACTGCGTGAACAGGTAGGCCGCGTCGAGGTTCTTCGAGCCCTGGTAGACGGCCAGGTCGTGGCCGCCGGTCGGGGCGAGCGCCTTGCCGCTGGAGCCGGCCGGCACCGGGGCGTAGCCGAGGTTGGACTCCTTGCCCTGGAAGGCCGAGCCGGTCAGGTCGTCGCCGACCGACCAGGGGCCCTGGATGAGCATGGCGACCTTGCCGGTCTTGAAGGAGGTCTGCATGTTGTCGTACGCGCTGGCGAAGTCGACCTTCAGCGACGAGGTGTCGTAGATCTTCTTCGCCTCGGTGACCGCCTTGACGGCCTCGGCGGAGTTGATGGTGATCTTCTTCGCGGCCGGGTCGGCCAGGTCGGCGCCCTCACCGAACAGCACCGGGAACAGGAAGTACGAGTCGGGGTTGACGTACGTGCCCGTGACGCCGGGGACCTTCTGCTTGATGGTCGCGGAGTCGGCGATCAGCTCGTCCCAGGTGGCCGGCGGCTTGGTGATGCCGGCCTTGGCGAAGATGTCCTTGTTGTAGAGCAGGCCGAGGGTGTCGGTGACCGACGGCACGCCGTAGGTCTTCCCGTCGTACTTGGTGGTGTTCATCGGGCCGGCGACGAAGTCGCCGGTGTCCTGCAGCGCGGCGGTGCCGTCGAGCGGGGCGATGTAGTGCAGCGACGCGTACTCCGGGATCAGGCCGACGTCGGTGCGGACGACGTCGGGCGCGCCCTTGCCGCTCTGCGCCGCGGCCTTGAACTTCTGCTCCACGGTGCCGAAGTCGACGTTCTGGTAGTTGACCTTGATCTTCGGGTACTTCGCCTCGAAGTCCTTGACCAGCGCCTGGTAGGTCGGGGCCTCGTTCTTGGCGTCCGAGGTGTCCCAGTAGGTGATGGTGCCCGAGACCGAGGCGGGGTCCTTCGCCTTGCCGCTGTCGCTCTTGCTGTCGCTGCCGCTGTTGCCGCCACAGGCGGTGACCCCGAGAACGATGGCCGCGGCCATCGCCACGGCGGATATGCCGCGTCGCATACCTGACTCCTTGATGAGGGAAGTGCCCGATCGCCCTGATCCGGCGAGGAGCCGGTCGTGTCCTCGACGGCTCCGCCCGCTCGGGCTGGAGGGACGTTAGCAGCGGTGCAAGGTCTTGCGAAAGCCTCTGCAAGAAACTTTCTGCAAGATCGTACAGGCGCCCCCCGCCCCCTCCGGGAAGGCGTGCGGGCGACAGCTTCTCGATGCGCGCTCGGTGGGGGCGGGGCCGAGGGTGCCGGGCAACGGCGTCAGCAGTTCCTGGTGACGGATCGGCCGGTGATCACCCGAACGGGTTCTGTCCGTAAGCGTGTTGACGCCGAGTGGGGCGTGTCGGGTGCGCGGTGAGTTGGATGGAATCTCTTGCAATGCCTTGCTGCAACGCTCCTTGGGGGGATACGGTCCCGGACAGCTCCGGCACCGAGGCCGGGGCGGCACCCGGTTTCATGCGCGTGGGTCCGGGCGCGAGGCTGTCCCTTCTCGCCCCGCGTGGGCGGGTGACCGCAAGGAGAACTGCCCGTGGCCCTGGGTTTCTTCAGGCTGCACGCCTTCCGGCGGGCGCGGCTCGGCCGGCGAGGCCGCCGCACCGCCGCCGCCACCGCCTTCACCGCGCTCGCGGCCCTGGCCGTGCCGACGGCCGCCGCGCACGCGCAGCCGGCGCCGCCCCCGCCGCCGTCGGACCGGGCGCTCGCCGCGCAGGCCGCGCGGCACGGCGACACCCGCGAGCAGTTCTACTTCGTGATGCCGGACCGGTTCGCGAACGGAGACCCGTCGAACGACCGCGGCGGCCTGGTGGGCGGGCGGCTGACTACCGGGTTCGACCCCACGGACAAGGGCTTCTACCAGGGCGGCGACCTCAAGGGCCTCACACAGAAGCTCGACTACATCAAGGGGCTGGGCACCACCGCGATCTGGATGGCGCCGATCTTCAAGAACAAGCCGGTGCAGGGCACCGGCAAGGACGCCTCGGCCGGCTACCACGGCTACTGGATCACCGACTTCACCCAGGTCGACCCGCACTTCGGCACCAACGACGACCTGCGCAAGCTGATCTCCGCCGCCCACGCCAAGGGCATGAAGATCTTCTTCGACGTCATCACCAACCACACCGCCGACGTGATCGGCAACACCCAGAACACCTACGACTACCTGTCGAAGGGCGCGTTCCCGTACCTGTCGGCGGACGGCACGCCGTTCGACGACAGCACCTACGCCGACGGGACCAAGGGCTTCCCGAAGGTGACCGCCGCCTCCTTCCCGCGCACGCCCACCGTGCCCGCGGACGAGAAGGACGTGAAGGTCCCGGCGTGGCTCAACGACCCGACGATGTACCACAACCGCGGTGACTCCACCTTCGCCGGCGAGAGCGCCGACCAGGGCGACTTCTCCGGCCTCGACGACCTGTGGACCGAACGGCCCGAGGTCGTCCAGGGCATGGAGAAGATCTACGAGAGCTGGGTGAAGGACTTCGCGATCGACGGCTTCCGGATCGACACCGTGAAGAACGTCGACATGCCGTTCTGGACCCAGTGGGCCACCGCGCTCGACCGGTACGCGGCCCAGCACGGCCGCAAGGACTTCTTCCTGTTCGGCGAGACCTACTCCGCTGACCCCGCGGTCACCTCGCCGTACGTCACCCAGGGCCGGCTCGACGCGACCCTGGACTTCCCGTTCCAGGACGCCGCCCGCGCCTACGCCTCGCAGGGCGCCTCCCCGGCCAAGCTCGCCAACCTCTACGCGCAGGACTACCGGTACACCACCGACAAGGCCAACGCGTACGAGGAGGTCACCTTCCTCGGCAACCACGACATGGGCCGCATCGGCTCCTTCCTGAAGCAGGACAACCCCCGGGCGGGCGACGCCGAACTGCTCAAGCGGGACGAGCTGGCCAACGAGGTGATGTTCCTCGGCCGCGGCAACCCCGTCGTCTACTACGGCGACGAGCAGGGCTTCACCGGCGCGGGCGGCGACAAGGACGCGCGGCAGACGATGTTCGCCTCCCAGGTCGCCGACTACCTCGACGACCCCGAGATCGGCACCACCCGCACCGCCGCCTCCGACGCCTACGACCCCTCGCACCCGCTCTACCGCGCCATCGCCGCGCTGTCGGCCCTCACCAAGGCCCACCCCGCGCTGCGCGACGGCGTGCAGACCGAGCGGTACGCCGACACCGGCAGCGGGCCCGGCGTGTACGCCTACTCCCGGACCGACGCCGCCAGCCGCGACGACTACCTGGTCGCGGTCAACAACGCGACCACCGCCAGGACCGTGACCGTGCCGACCGGCAACACCGCGGGCGCCGCCTACCGGGCGATCTACGGCACCACCGGGACGGTCACCGCCGCCGGCGACACCGCGACCGTCACCCTGACCGTGCCCGCCCTCAGCTCCGTGGTGTACCGGGCGGCGGCGCCGCTGCCCGCCGCGGCCACCGCGCCGAGGATCACCCTGACCGCGCCCGCCGCCGGCGCCACCGGCACCGTCGAGCTCGACGCCGACGTCACCGGAGGCGGCCTGAACCGCGTGGTGTTCGCCGCGCAGACCGGCAACGGGCCCTGGCAGGTGCTGGGTTCGGCCGACCACGCGCCGTACCGCGTGACGCAGACCCTCGCCGACACGGTGCCCGCCGGAACGGCGGTGCGCTACAAGGCCGTTGCCGTCGACGACAGCGGCCGCACCGCGTCCGCCACCGCGGACACCGTCACCGGCGCCGCACCCGTCGCCGCGCCGCCCACCGCGGTCAGCCGCGACTACGCGATCGTCCACTACCAGCGGACCGACGGCGACTACACGAACTGGGGCCTGTACACCTGGGGCGACATCGCCGACGGCGAGGGCACGACCTGGCCCGCCGGCCACCCCTTCACCGGCCGCGACGCCTACGGCGCCTTCGCGTACGTCAAGCTCAAGCCGGGTGCGTCCAGCGTCGGGTTCATCGTGGTCGACAAGAACGGGGTGAAGGACACCGACGGCGACCGCAGCATCGACCTGACGACCACCGGCGAGGTGTGGGTGAAGCAGGGCAGCCCGGACGTCGCCACCAGCGCGCCGGACGGCGCCTACCCGCCGCAGGACACCGGCAAGGCGATCATCCACTACCACCGGGCCGACGGGGACTACACCGGCTGGGGCCTGCACGACTGGACGGGCGCCGCGAACCCGACGGACTGGTCGGCGCCGCTGCAGCCCACCCGGATCGACTCCTACGGCGCGGTGTTCGAGGTGCCGCTCGCCGCGGGCGCGACCTCGCTCAGCTACATCATCCACAAGGGCGACACCAAGGACCTGCCCGACGACCAGTCCCTCGACCTCACGTCCGACGGGCACGAGGTGTGGCTGCTCGACGGCACCGAGAAGCACCTGCTGCCGCAGCCGAAGGGCTCCGGCGCCGACCTCGACCTCGGCAAGGCCCAGGCCCAGTGGATCGACCGGGACACCGTCGCCTGGCAGACCGGCGCGCCGTCCGCGTCCCAGCAGCTGGTGTACGCGCCCGACGGCGGGCTCACCGTCAAGGACGGCGTGCTCTCCGGCGCCGGCCAGCACTGGCTGCGGCTGAGCAAGGTCGCCGGCGGCCTCACCGCCGCCCAGCTCGCCAAGTTCCCGCAGCTGAAGGGCTATTCCGCCTTCACCGTCGACCCGCGCGACCGCGCCCGGGTGCGCGACGCGCTGCACGGGCAGCTCGTCGCCACCCAACTGGCCGCCAACGGCGCCCTGCTGGCGGCGACCGGCGTGCAGACGCAGGGCGTGCTCGACGACCTGTACGGCGACGCAGCCCAGCACGCCGCGCTCGGGCCGGTGTTCGACGCCCACGGCAAGCCCACGCTGTCGGTGTGGGCGCCCACCGCGCACAAGGTCGCGCTGGAGATCGGCGGGAGGACCGTCGCGATGCGCGAGGACCCGGCCAGTGGTGTCTGGTCGGTGACCGGCACCCCGGCGTGGACCGGGCAGCCGTACCTGTACGACGTGACGGTGTGGGCGCCCAGCGTGCAGCAGCTCGTCGTCAACAAGGTCACCGACCCCTACTCCGTCGCGCTCACCGCCGACTCGAAGCAGAGCCTCCTGGTGAACCTCGACGACCCGAAGCTCGCGCCCAAGGGCTGGGCCACCCAGGCCAAGCCGGCGGCCGTGCCGATGAGCCGGGCGCAGATCCAGGAGCTGCACGTCCGTGACTTCTCCGTCGCGGACACCACCGTGCCGGCCGCCGACCGCGGCAAGTACACCGCGTTCACCGACAGTTCGTCGGCGGGCATGACCCATCTGAAGGACCTGGCCAAGGCCGGCGTCTCCTACGTGCACCTGCTGCCCGTGTTCGACTTCTCGTCCGTCCCGGAGAAGGCGGCCGACCAGGCGACCCCGGACTGCGACCTGGCCTCGTACGCGCCCGACAGCGACCAGCAGCAGGCGTGCATCGCGAAGACCGCGGCCAAGGACGCCTACAACTGGGGCTACGACCCGTACCACTACACCGTGCCCGAGGGCTCGTACGCCACCGACTCCCAAGGGACCGCGCGCACCGTGCAGTTCCGGCAGATGGTGCAGGGCCTCAACAACGCGGGCCTGCGCGTGGTGATGGACGTCGTCTACAACCACACCTCGGCCGCGGGGCAGGCCGACACCTCCGTGCTCGACAAGATCGTCCCCGGCTACTACCAGCGGCTGATGCCCGACGGCTCGGTGGCCAACTCCACCTGCTGCGCCAACACCGCGCCCGAGAACACCATGATGGGCAAGCTCGTCGTCGACTCCGTCGTCACCTGGGCCAAGGAGTACAAGGTCGACGGCTTCCGCTTCGACCTGATGGGCCACCACCCCAAGGCGAACATCCTCGCCGTGCGCAAGGCGCTCGACGCGCTGACCCCCGCCAAGGACGGCGTCGACGGCAAGAAGATCATCCTGTACGGCGAGGGCTGGAACTTCGGCGAGGTCGCCGACAACGCCCGCTTCGTGCAGGCCACGCAGGCGAACATGGCCGGCACCGGCATCGCCACCTTCTCCGACCGGGCCCGCGACGCGGTGCGCGGCGGCAGCCCCTTCGACTCCGACCCCGGCGTCCAGGGCTTCGCCTCCGGTCTGTACACCGACCCCAACGGCTCGACGGCCAACGGTACGCCGGCCGAGCAGAAGGCCCGGCTGCTGCACTACCAGGACCTCATCCAGGTCGGACTCACCGGCAACCTGCGGCCGTTCCACTTCACCGGCTCCGACGGCAAGGAGGTCACCGGCGGCGAGGTCGACTACAACGGC
>Ga0123353_10018540_pt1 | contig 10293 bp, 5 predicted proteins | sample TergutLab28metaG_3_FD_92763 | JGI IMG/M metagenome (GOLD analysis project Ga0123353, IMG submission 92763) | Labiotermes labralis P3 segment gut microbial communities from Petit-Saut dam, French Guiana - Lab288 P3 | ecosystem: Host-associated > Arthropoda: Insects > Digestive system > Gut ...
AATTCCCCGCATTTCACGGAACCCGAAGTTTCATTACCGCACTCACAAGCGTCCGCCACCTGTCTCTATCCTGGGCCAGCCCAATCCAGTCCATATACCCACACCCCACCTCCTAGAGATCCATCCTAATATTATCCACCCATCTACGCCTACGTCTCCCCAGTGGTCTCTTTCCCTCCGGTTTCCCCACCAAGACTCTATACACCCCCCTCTCCTCACCCATACGCGACAATGTAGACATAGAAACCAAAAAAAAAAGTTGTGAAAAATAAACAGCTTTATGCTTCGATTTTAATTTAGCCCAAATCGTTTGCAACTCTCAAAGCACACAGTGTGCTGCCACTAGCAGAACAAACCGATGAATGTGGCGCAGTTCAACAGTCGCTATTCATTGTGATGATCACGCGAAACACAAAAATAAACTGTGTGAGGCAAACTTCAGATTTCTTAACATTAAACCTGGCAGTATATGTATATACTGATCATTGGTCTGTAAGTGCTTACAAGATTTACAATAAGGGCTTGGATTTATTTGGTGTTTGAGACGTGAAACAAAAGTATCCCGCTATTGCACAGAAGTAAAATGTAATTACTACTTTGGTTGTCAGCAATAAGAAATGTACCATTACCGGAAGAAACTTCAGACATAAAATATGTCTTATCCAAAGAAAAATAGCAAGAAGTGTAATTTAGATAGGAGATGATTTACGTTTCCAAAGAGAAAACTGATTTTCACAAATTGTCAAAGGCCGGCAAGAAACTTAACTCTTAAGCTCAGGGTCATCCTAAGTTACAACTTACACCTTACTAAAACTTTGAAAATACAAACACCGATATAGTGCCAGCCTAATTAAGCGACCATGGATATCTGTGAACATAAATTCCGTATTGCACAGTATTTCGATTAAACACCATCCTTGACATACCACGACAAATTTCGGTGAACAAACAGTGGCGCTATACCGGGTTTATTTGTACATTACAAGAATTAAAGCTATTTGCATACCAACAAAACTGTAGGACATGAAGCACATAGCCGGACATTTCTGCTAATGTTCCCGTTCCTCTGGGATATGCCGCCGTCTCACTGGGTAAAATGTTCTTGACGTTTCGATGAAAAGTACTAGTCTCATCATCAAATACAGCAATGCCCAAGAAGAGAGTAAAAACATTACGATGCCTCGAAACGCTGGAGACCAATTACCCAGTGAGGCGGAGTCACATCTCAGGAACTTCGGTCACACCGCTGCGAAAATGTGAAGCTTGACAATTACTCTTCTTGTCGGACCATGAACCGTAATGTGCAATGCACTCAGAGTAGGCGCTTTATCACACCACTAGGTAGCTGCAATTGCAGTGACGGGGAATTAAAACTACAGTCCAAAAGTAATGACAGCCTGAAATAAACAAGATAAAAGTGACTTATAATGCCAGTGGCAAAGCATGCTAAGTGTGTGTCTTGAATCACTGCTGTCTTAACATATATTTTCGCGGTCGCCTATAGCAACTTATAATTCTGTGTGTTAAGGCCTTGCAGCATCAGCTGTACTTGCGACACCGAGCGACCGAAGCAAGCAAATCACAACTGTGAATAAGGTCGAATGCATTGTGCTTTACAAGCCGGGAATGCAAGGGACCTCCATCGCTTTTACACGTGGATAACAAATGGATAAGAACTTGAAGGCCAAGTGTTGGTTTCAAGGGTACGTAAACAATTTTAGTGTTAACGTTCGTCACAAAGTGCGTCAGGCATAGCAGGTAAGTTCAACAGAAGACTGCCTGTTTATCGGAAGGACTGAAATCAACACATACATTATGTATATGGTCAACGAAATTCTGCAGTTGATGTGTCTACATCGGGGGCACTGTGTTGATTATGGACGAGGAGAGAAATGTGGCAAGTATGACTTACTTCAAGGTAATATCCTAGTATTAAGCGGAAAGACTAAAAGAAACGCGGATACAAGGAAGTGCTACTGTAGCATTAAGGACTGAAATCATTAACAGGTCCACAGGCTTATTGTTCCTTCTCTGTTTAGCGTTTCTACAGCTACGGCACTGTCTGTACAATGATGACCAACCATACAATGATGACCAACCATACAATGATGACCAACGATGCTTGCGTAATTTAATGTGGTTCATCCTGTTATGTTAATATGCTATACTATATACATATACATATACTATATACATACACACACACACAAGCAGTAATTATTAACCACGTAACACATTTTTTAATTATAAACCACAGTCAGCTACAAGTTTCGGCTAGTTTAAGCAGTTCTAGAACTGTGTACAGTTAAATAAAAGGTGGGAATATACAGCTGCATACATAACATTAAAAAAAAACTGCAATTTAAATTTTGTGAAATGCGTTATGTTCATATATGCTGCCACAATACCCAATTGGTACGGCGAAAATTAATGTGACTTTCATAGTGTAACTTTTGCAAGGACGATATGGCTCCCTGATGATGTTCTTAGGACCGAAACATGTTGGAGCGTTTTAATGTTTCAATGTGTAAAATTTTATATATTTTATATATGTGCAGTAGTTGCTACAATAATTAAGTAACTCGACAACATGCACGGCGTAACAACGAAAATAAAAAATTAAAAAAAAACCGTCCACGATATTCATATCTTTGTATCAATTATAACTTTCTCTATTCCATCTAGTACCCAAGTATTTAGAACTCCTAACAACCTCAATGTCATGACCTTTATTTCGTTTCCTCTTCTTGTTCTCATATTTTATAACATTACTTTTATTTTTTCGACACTGATGTTAGTCCTACATTTAGCTCTCCTTTCAGCTCTTAGTGTACTTTAGAAAACAGCTCTTTTCATTATTTCCATAATGTTTATATCATTTACACATCACATTAGCTGCGCTATCTGTAAAATAGTGTGGACTTGTCTTGTACTGACAGCTGTCTTATTAAATACTCCAACGCTCCATTAAAGAGGTAGGGTGCTAATCCGTCTCCTTGTTTCAAGCTACCGCCTCCCTAAAAACCATCAGTCATCACTGCCCCTATCTTAACACGGTAGGTCGACTCATTCATAAATTTCGAACGCATGTTAAAAAAATCTGTACTGGACTATTTTCAATTATCGAGAACCGTGCACTGAACAATTGGATATATCAAAAACCAGTGCATGTAAGTGCACGAAAGTGTATTACACACTTACGTGCGTTTGTTGGTTTTGATATGTCTATCTGGTTGAACGTTCTTTTCATGTATTATCCCCCCACCTTCCTCGGGGTGAGAAGCAAACTTTCAGGATAGCTGGCGTTACTGACGGGAATCGAAATAGGAAAATTCCGAATACAATTTTGAAATAATACCGCTGAGCTAATTTGCTCGGTCTGAATATTGGGTACGATAAATATATGGTTATACACTATGAACTGAAATTAGGGACAGAAGCAGCTCTGTCTTATGTCAATGTGACAGTCCAGCATTCGACACAAAGCTGCAGGAAATACATAAATCAATACAGCCCAGCTAGTCTGTGCTCTAACCACCATTCGATCCGGATACTTCCTGCTGCAAACAAACTCACCAGCTATCGCGTCGTACTCTGGAGTTTTCACATTACACAAATTAATTACTTTATAATCGTTTCAACCGCGCTGGGTACAAGCAACCCTGATTTCAGGTTCAAGGGTAATGGTGCTTTAATCGGGTGGTTATGCAAGACTCACGGAGCATAAGGGATATTCTGTTGGAACTGGACCGAAAGAGGATTCGCCTCAGTTCTCACAGCCGGTCCCGTCAGTCCGAGTTTCAACAATGCCAGCCAACGTTTACTCGCGTGACATTTGAAGTACTCACAGCGGTGCTTTGTGGGCAGGGATAATATAGACAGTATAGCGACTCGCTACAGCCTGGAGGGTCCGGGGATCGAATCCAGATGTGGGCAAGATTTTCCCTACCCGTCCAGGCCGGAACTGGGGTCCACCCAGTCTCCTATGCAATGCGTACCGGGTCATTTTCGGGGGGGGGGGGGGGGGGGGGGGGGGGGGGGGGGGAGGGGGGGGGGTAGAGCGGCAGACGTGTGGCTTTAACCACCCACCCCATCCATTGCCGAGGTTAAAGAAAGAGAAGAGCTATACATCTACCCACTCTTCTGTTCCATCATGGCAGATTATAGGGTGAAGGTTTACTCACAGCGGTGTTGAAGATTCAAGTGCTATGGGATGTCATGCCATGTTGAGCGGCTTACAGTTACCGACCGATCGGAAGATCAGCAGTCCAAGAACTGTCTTAGGCTACTTTATAACGAAGTACCATCCTTATATAGGTCGGAAACGTCTTACTAGTCTACACGGCCTTAACAACCCAGAAGACTAGAGTCTACAACTGACACTGACTCCCACCGACCAGGAAGACCTCTGCCCTGTGCAAGACGAGTTGGACAATGCTACACAAGCCACGCTGGCTTGCACTGAAGGTGCCTGTTGTACAGAAAAGTTTTAATGTAGCAAGTGGATTTACTTGCATGCGGTATAAAGTTTTAAGAAAGTTAAAATCTGCAGCGTCATTACCCTGTATTAAGTACTATGTATTACCGGCGACTCTTCAAAATTAGAGGCACGACAGAAGCAGATCTGCAGACGATAAGCTTTATGGCTGCCGATCGCGATATTATGGCTGTAAAAATTCAAGGGAATGAAGTATGCATTTTTCACGATCTTCATCACGATTATATATTCCTTAAAAAAAAAGGATATACCCGCACGTTAATAATTCAGTTTCTCTTACTGGAAGATATCTCTTTGAGTCAACATTATATGCCAGATAATTTTTACGGCTTGCCAGGTGTGGTACACACAGGATGGTTCGTCATCGCTGGGTTAGGCTCTGTACAAAGCAGAGAGTAAAAAGATAAATGAGTGTAGCAGCGACTTATAAGAAATAACGTCCATCATGCCTGAATACATTGTCTAGGCACATACTTCGAGAACCTAAAAAATACTCAGTTATTTTAAAGAACATACTGTGTTTGACGTTCAGGTGAGGGTGCATCGTGATAAAGTCTTATAATAAAACCAACTATATGCACTGATTTCTCAAATTTATTTTTGGAATAAAACTCTACATGTTTCGGACAGTTCCTCTGTCCGAAACATGTAGAGTTTTATTCCAAAAATAAATTTGAGAAATCAGTGCATCTAGTTGGTTTTATTATTAAGAACATACTGTGTGCCAATCGTAATTTGGTGCAATAGTCATTCATTCATTCACCCATACCGTAGTCCGTCTTAAGACAGGTTCGTAGCCTCCTCCAAAGCGAGATCTCCACACAGTGCGATCTAGGGCTTCCTCTTTCAAATGATGTTGATGGTGATGGTGATGACGATGATGATGATGATAGGTCACCATTTTTTCCTTTAGCCGACATTCACACAGACTGTAACTACGAACACCGCAGTGGTATTTTCGGGTATTAAAACCATGGAAGTATTCAGAACCTTGTACCGAGATGCTTCTCTCGCACCAACAATTAGGGGGGGGGGGTGGAAGGGGAAAATCGAAGACTTGTTTGTATTCCAGAAATATTAAATAAGAATTGATCGGATTGATTTACACCCCTACCTAAATGTGGTACTTTATAAGCCTCCAGTCTCTTTTTTATTTTCTTACGATAGGTCCAGATCACCCCTTACATGCCATTTTCTATTAGCTATTTATAACCTTCTCCGCATGCTCACTCGACAATATATAACATCTATAGCTGAAATGTTTGAGGTAAATTCTGCACAAAAATGAACTTAAAACATTCTACGATCCAAACCGGAAGTCATGGTAGCGTATAACCTGCGTCGTAATTCCAGTCATTCACAACGAATGTTAACCATCTTTTCCTGGAAATTAAGCTGATAAATTTCTGTCTTTGGTTAATAATATGTGGCATAAGTAACTAAAGAAACTACAGAGAAGCCACATACAGACATGCACAAGGAAACTATCAGTGATTTTTAAAAGCTACACTGTTTTTACACTGGTAAGTCAGTTCACATCACGTCTCTTCCAACCATTTGGTACAAGGCGTGAAGCGGCAACTTCTCCAGCACGGGTGCAGGGCGTGTAACCTATACGCGAGCTACAAGACGACGGCGCAGACCCTGAAGGTGCGCAAGACGAAAATAGTGGGTCGATAGAGAAATGTAAACTGCACGTATATTACGAGACTGGAACGTGCATAACAAAGATGTCAAACAAGGCATCTTTATGTAAAATAAGGTTATCCTAACAACTGTCCTTTATGAAATATGCGCATGAAGTATGCTTCTAATTTCTCAACGTCATGCACACGGTCCCGTTAACAAGACTCAGGAAAACCAACCACAGGAGAATAGACATTGCATTCAGGGTAGAAAAAAGCCGCTATAGTAGTACCGAAATACAGTCATGGCAGTACTACTGTACATTGAAAGAAATAACTTGCCTTAAATTAGTTTAGGCTTATGTTCGAGATTTGGAATAGGATTTTGTATGCAGAACAATACCATTGACGTTGTGTCGTCTGTAAACAACCAATTGAACTTCGGCAACATTATATTCTTCTCACAAATAAATCTTTTTCGAAATTCTCTTAAAAGTATTATCAATAGCAGAACACAACAGTGCACCAAATAAGCTAAAATTATCTCACTGCTTAAACAAGCAAAACGTCATAAAGACATTCTTAACTTTTGCACTAGATGGAGCTCAGTTGTATCCTTCACGCTCCAGCCGCTATACCCTCGGAGAAACAGACCACCCCCCCCCCTTTGGGTACCCATTGAGGCTGTGTGGCCCCCACTGTGGGGGCTTGGCATTTTTGGAGAAAAACATATCTTGCTCGTGCCGGAAATCGGCCCCCAGTCCATAGCCACTCCGGGTGTTCAGTGTAAAACGTACGCCACTGCATATAAGGTGAAGGCCATGTAATATCTCAGCTGCTGGATCGCCAACTTCTCACTGAGGGGATATAGATATGGGTTCACCCCCAGGGCAGTCCACGTAAGATCTGTGGACGAAAAAGTGGCAGAAAGACAGATTTCTCTCAAAGAATTTCGACTTTTCTCTCTCAACATTCCACCAAAGCTTCATATTCATGCACTTGCATCCGAGAGATGGAAAATGGACCCAGTAAAGCCGCAATTCCTGGAGCCATAGTTTCAAAACAACAACACGAGAGTGAAAAACAGCTGTTAGGTAGTTGCTAATTATGATACCGCTTCTACTCGTGTTAGGTGACACGTCGCGAAATCTGCCGCCTACATGACATATCGTGAGTTCCGATCTTGACCTATGAATATTGTTAATACTGAATTTAGAAGACTCGACATGGCAACAGTGTTATCCTGTTCGTACCCATTGATAAAAATCCTACGTAGTTCATAGAGGAAGAGACAAAAAATTGTCGATTTTTATCCATTATAATGACTTCGTGATGGAATCAGGAGAAGTGAAAACTGAGGTACGGCATGCGCAATTTGGTACGGATGGATATACGGGAATGGACTATGAAACACAGAATATTTAAAGGAATACTGCATAAAGGTAAAGTTCACCCTAGAACAGACAACGAAGGCCCAGAAATGGAGTAGATGTATAGATATACTCTTCTATAACCTCGGCGCTAGATGGCGGTGGGTGATCAACGCCACGTACCGGCCACTTTAACCCCGGAAAAGACCCGGTACCCATTGTGTAGGAGGATGAGTGGGCCTCACGGCCGGTCTGAAAGGGTGTGGAAAATCTCGCCCCCACCAGGATCCATCCCCGGACCGTCCAGCTCGTATCGAGTCACTACACCGACTGAGCTATCCCGGCCCACGAAGAATACTGAGTACTAAGATACATTAAGAGATTCTTTGGTGATTCTCCTCAATCTCTAGGGTAAATTATGGCTAACATCGTAAAACATACCGTAACTGCATACTTACACACCGTTCTCAACTCTTAAACAGTAATGATAATAACAATTTGTTCTTAGAATATTTGACGACGGTTCTTTATCTGGAAATGTTCTACAGCATGGTGTGGGATGTGAGAATGAATAAATTATGAATAGATAAATTTTAAACTCATGGTTCCGTGCATCGTAATTCAATGTTAATAAAAATCCAACCAGATGCAACAGTATTCTGATATTTATTTACTGCAGAGTCACTCTACAGGTTTCGTGTGTCACAGTACCCATCATCAGGAGTACTAAAAACTGTAACCGCAGCCTCTGGTACAGGTCATAATACTGGTACAGCTACTTACAGTTTTTAGTACTCCTGATGATGGGTGCTGTGAAACCCGAAACATGTAGAGTGACTCTGCAGTAAATAAATAGTATACTGTTGCATCTGGTTGGAATTTATTAACATATAAATGGATAAGTATTTGGAAGGAGGGGTTTGTGGCATTTTTTTAAATTTGTAAGAAGATTCGCCTGGACAGAAATGGTAACATGTAAACGTGACCTCTACCTAACTAAATTAACATCACGACAGGAAGGACGTATAGGATGAGTAGAGTTGTGGAATGTTCGACACTAGAAGAAGATAAGTAGGTAGCTTCATGGTCTTAAGTGCCTGAAACACTGGGAAAGAGACCCGGTACCCCACAGCCGGCCGAGAAACAGTGGCGAAGGCAAACATCACCATCAAAGTTGAAAATCGAAACTCGAAGGGGGGAAACAGTGAAAACTATCAACGCAGCTCTGTCAAAATTCTAAATAAATACTGGTTGCATGCACAGGCACGAAAGAGCTATACCGCCATATCTGCCCACGTGGCGACAACGATGGTAACAGCATTATACGGCGTACGTAAATCTGACCAGTTGCAGACGGTGGCTTTAAGAAATCATTAAATAATATAACATTTCCTACCTTCAGATCATGACTTCTTTGACAAACACAGAATTTCTTCTTCATCCTGGAATTTGTCATAAACTTGGAGTCTGTTGTAGACTCCGAGTTCGTTTCGAACTGCAGGGTAGACTCGCGAGGCGTGACGTGCCGTGGCTAACTGGCGACTTCCCGAGAGTGGAACTATGTGATGCCTGAGAGCGTCGCTCATTACGTGGGGCAGTGATGTGTAGGGGAACTTCCTGCCAAGGACCGTCAGACCACAACAGTCATGCGAGCAGGTGTGCACGTCCTTTTATATTATCTAGTAGCTAATCAGAGGGTATCTACAACTTTATATAGAATCGGAACGAAGAACAAGAAGATAGGTTCGTACGAGGAAGTGGAAAGAGATCCCAACTACAAATATACAGAAATGACTGATGATACGTCACTGACTGTCGTCTGACAGCCGAAACTTAGAATTTAGAAACATTTGTAACTTAAAATTCAAAATTTCTTATGCGTAAATATTAAATTTAATGTAATCAGGACTTTCAGAAGTGCGAAAGAACAAAAAAAACGAATTAATGAAAGAAACACAAAATAAAACCAATAGCGATTCTACATATGTTGTAAAAACCAGGGACGTGTAAACGAAAATCTGAATACACCGGCATCGAATAATTCGCACTGGACTTACGGATGCACCGTGTCAGTTCCGATTGTGGCGGCTTTAACCCTTAGCAGACGTGAAAATTTGTGAGTTCTTTTCTATTTCATGACCCCCGATTTCTGAACAGAACTGATTTTTTAAGGCTCCCATGCTTCGCCCATTTGTCCATGTGGACAAGAACAGTGCGTAGATGAAGATGAGTATGGAGCACTGGTGGAATAATAGTGAGAGGGGAAAACAGATGTAAGCGCAGAAAAACCTGTCACACGCACTTCGTGCACTATTAATCCCAAAAGGTTTGGCACAGGATTGAACTCGTGACTTGGTGGTGAGAAGTCTGCAAAGAACCACCTTTAAAGGCGGAAAGTAACCCGAATTATATTTAAAAATGCATTACAAACACTGCAGTACATACGCACCATCTCGGTTATAAAAACCAGTTAATATTTTATAGAGCAATAATCACTTTTTTTTCTGAGGGCCGTACACATGACACACAGGACCTACGCACTTGGTGGACAGAGCGCAGAATTTCTTAATGTTAAACCTCGATACATAAAGCAACCGCCAGATTTTACTATAGATTTCACACCCCTTGAAACGTCTGGAGGAGTACTCGGTGGCGCAGTTGGTTTAGACACTACGCTACAAGTCGGAAGGTCGCGGGCTCGATTTTCGATGGTGTCACTGGAATTTTTCATTGGCATAATCCTTCCGGCCGCACTCAGCCTCTACCAGAAATGAGTACCGGGAATATTTCCTTGGGGGGG
>Ga0123353_10018541_pt1 | contig 10293 bp, 9 predicted proteins | sample TergutLab28metaG_3_FD_92763 | JGI IMG/M metagenome (GOLD analysis project Ga0123353, IMG submission 92763) | Labiotermes labralis P3 segment gut microbial communities from Petit-Saut dam, French Guiana - Lab288 P3 | ecosystem: Host-associated > Arthropoda: Insects > Digestive system > Gut ...
CGGCTTATAGAAGACGAAGGCGAAGTACCTGTGTCAGCGGCGGCCAGGGAAATATACGAAGAGCTGATCACATACAGCAGAGATTAGTTGGATAGTGAAGTAGTACTTTACGTAGAGCGCAGACCAAAAAAACCGCAAACAGCATCCGAACTGTTAAGCCGGGCGCTTCTTGATTACTCATTAATAACTAAGAGGAACATCCCGGATTCACAATTGGACATGGTCACATCGGGCGGGCTTGTCCATTTCATTCGCAAAGGGCCATGGGGAAAGCCTTTTTTTCATAGTCCATTCGAAGATATTTATTATTCATTTTCTCACTCGGGCAGATTCGAGGCTGTGCTGATGGCTGATATTGTCGTGGGTCTTGATATTGAAGACAGCGCACGTAAGGAGGCACGAAAGAGCGATAATCTGATCAAAATCGCAGAACGTTTCTTTACTGAGGAAGAATATAATTGGGTACGCAGCGGTGCGAACGGTAAGCTTCTTACAGCAGACAGAAAACCGAATATCATAAACGCTTTTTTTGCGGTTTGGACCGCAAAAGAGAGTTATGTAAAATATACCGGCAAGGGTCTTACTCACGGGCTCCATAACTTTTCTGTTCTTGAAGAAATCGATGACGTACTGATAGAACAAATCAGTATAGATCAAGCGCCGGAACTCTTTTGCTCATGCTGCATCCCTTTACGCAGTAAAGCCGATAATGTTAGAATAAAGTATTATGGCTGAGTGGGAAATACCCCGAAAAAACGAAGGCACTGCTGCAAAAAAAAAGCAGCGTCCTTCCGCGACAGACAAAGGCATGAGCCTGTGCTGCAGGCAAAGTCGTACCGAATTCCAGATAAGACGATCACTTGCAAAATCGGCTTATTCGGCCGGCGAGATCGACTGTGCGATCAAAAACCTTATTGACACAGGTTACATCAACGACAAGGATTACGCGGAGCGCTTTCTTGAGATATTGATCGGTAAAAAACGCGGCCGCAGGCGAGTACTCGACGATTTAAAAAGACACGGTATCGAGGCCGCACTTGCGGAAAAGACTGTAAGAGAAGGTTATTCCGTTGAGGATGAAAAAAAGAACGCGGAAGCTGCGGCTTATAAGGCAATAAAAGTCATGCCGCAGGGTCGTGAAAGGAAAAAAGTAAGAGACAGCCTATACCGTCATCTAACATCGCAGGGATACGGATATGATATAACGGCGGCTGTTATGGATAGTGTTTTCAGCAGGGAACAAGATTACGATTATGAGTACACTAATGACGATTGATTTGATAAAAAGAATAGCAATGCAGATGCAGATAATGCATTTATAGATGATGAAACAGCAAATGAATCGAAATGGGACGAAAGGAACGGATAATGTTTAAGCAACTATCGGATGAAGCGATAGCAAAAGTTCAGGACAGGCAGGCAAATGAATGGGAAGAGAAAAACCTGCTGTATAAATGCGTGGAAGGCAGAGAGGGCGCACCGCGTTTTATGTTTTACGAAGGACCCCCTACGGCAAACGGAATGCCCGGAATCCACCATGTCATGTCAAGGACGCTGAAGGATTCTGTTAACAGGCACAAAAGCATGGAAGGTTATCAGGTACCGCGCAAAGCCGGCTGGGACACGCACGGGCTTCCTGTCGAAATAGAAGTTGAAAAAGAACTCGGGCTGAAAACCAAAAAAGACATAGAAGACTACGGCATTGCGGAATTCAACGAAAAATGCAGGGAATCCGTATTTAAATATGAGAGCCGCTGGCGTGAAATGAGCCGCCGCATGGCATTTGTCGCGGATATGGATGATCCTTATATAACGCTGAAAAACGACTACATCGAAACCGGCTGGTATATCATCAAGCAGGTCTTTGAAAAAGGCCTTATATACGAAGGGCATAAGATACTGCCGTACTGTCCGCGCTGCGGTACAGGGCTTGCGAGCCATGAAGTCAGTCTCGGCTACAAGGAAGTCAAAACAAACACCGTTGTCGTCCTGTTTAAACGTGCGGATGAAGATGAATATTTCCTTGCCTGGACCACCACTCCCTGGACACTTGCATCAAATGTTGCGCTTACGGTAGGCGAAAACATCGTATATGTAAAAGCCAGGATAAAAACCGCCGATGAAGTTGAAGCAGAGGGCGCAAAAGTCTCAGAGATCACAAAAATACACGGAGGTAAAAAAGTATATCTGGCAAAAGACCTTGCAGACAAAATACTCGGCGCGGGAATGTGGGAAGCACTCGCTGAATTAAAAGGCTCGGAGCTGGAATACATGGAATATGAGCAGCTTATGCCGTTTATTGATGCATATGAAGGGCCAAAGGAGCAAAAAGCATTTTTTGTGACGGTCGGCGATTATGTCACTACGGAAGAAGGCACAGGCATAGTCCATACCGCTCCGGCATTCGGTGAGGATGACTACAGGACTGGGCGCAAGTACGAACTGCCCGTAGTAAACCCTGTTGATGAAGACGGAAAGTATACAAAAACCCCGTGGGCCGGTCGATTTGTGATGGAAGAAGGTCTTGATGTCGACATCATCAAATGGCTGGCAGCGGAGGGCAAACTTTTCTCAAAAGAAAAGATGCTGCACAACTACCCATTCTGCTGGCGCTGCGACACAGCGCTTATCTATTACAGCAAACCGAGCTGGTATATTGAAATGACGAAGGTCAAAGACGACCTTGTCAGAAATAACGATCAGGTGAACTGGGTACCCGATTTTATCGGAGAAAAACGTTTCGGCAACTGGCTTGAAAATGTCAATGACTGGGCCATCTCACGTTCACGCTACTGGGGGACTCCGATACCGATCTGGCGCTGCGGGGACTGCGGCGAACTGATTGCGATCGGCTCCAGAAAAGAGCTGCGTGAACGCGGCATAGAGGATATACCACTAGGCGAGAATGGTGTTCCGGACATTGAACTCCACAGGCCTTATGTTGATGACATACATATCAAATGTGATAAATGCGGCGGTTTCATGCAGAGGATACCGGAAGTTATAGACTGCTGGTTTGACAGCGGAGCAATGCCTTTTGCCCAGCAGCACTGGCCCTTTGAAAATAAAGAGTTGTTCGAAGAAAGGCTTTTCCCGGCGGACTTTGTCTGCGAGGGCATTGACCAGACCAGGGGATGGTTTTATTCACTTATGGCGATCTCGACACTGATAAAAAACGAACCGCCGTACAGGAACGTGCTTGTTAATGACTTGATCCTGGATAAGGACGGTAAAAAAATGTCCAAGTCCAAGGATAACACGGTCGACCCATTTGACCAGTTCGATAAGTTCGGAGCCGATGCGACAAGATGGTATCTGCTCTGCACATCGCCGGCGTGGTCACCGACCAAGTATGATGAGGAAGGTGTTAAAGAAGTTGCCGGAAAATTCTTCGGCACACTGAGAAACACATATTACTTTTTTGCGCTATACGCAAATCAGGACGGAATAGACCCGCGTCATTTTGACATCGACGCTGCGGTAAGGCCGGAGCTTGACCGATGGATACTCTCAAAGTACAACAGGCTGATCAGCGGGTATATGGAAGCAATGGACGCTTATGACCACATGAAGGCGGTCAGGCAGATCCAGAACTTTGTCATAGAGGATTTGTCCAACTGGTATATCAGGCGGACACGCAGGCGTTTCTGGGCAGAAGGGCTTGATGATGATAAAAAAGCGGTGTATGCCACAACATACGAAATACTTGTAGGACTCTCCGGGCTTATCGCGCCGGTAGCCCCCTTTATTTCGGATGAGATGTATATCAATCTCACGGGAGAAGAATCCGTTCACCTGTCACTTTATCCTGAAGCCAATAGCGAGCTTTTGGATGAAAATCTGGAACGTAAGATGGATCTTGTCAGAGATATTGTAAGCCTGGGCAGAGGCGTGCGGGAAAAAGAAAAAATCAAAGTCCGCCAGCCGCTTCCTGCATGCCTGATAGACGCAAAACATAAGGAAACAGTCGGCGAAGCGATAGAGCTTATAAAAGAGGAACTTAATGTAAAAGAGATACGCTTCGAGTCCGATCTTTCACAGTATATGAGTTTCAGTATCAAACCGGACTTTAAGCAGGCAGGCCCTGTTCTCGGCCCGCGGATGAAGGACTTTGTGACTTCGCTTGCCCGCGCGGATGCGGGCGGACTTCTGGCGGCACTCGGAAAAGAGGGCAGTGTATTCTGGTCTATTTCCGGAGCGGAAATAGTAGAGGGTGCTGATGACCCGGACATCGTAAAAATTGACGAGACATTGATATCTGTGCAGATAAAAGCAAAAGAAGGTTTTGCCGTAGCCATGGAAAGCGGCCTGTTTACTATACTTGACTCTTCACTGAGCCCCGAACTGATAAGCGAAGGTCTTATGAGGGAATTCATCTCAAAAGTGCAGCAGGAACGTAAAAACATGGGTCTTGAGATGATGGACAGGATAAATGTGTCATTCTCAGGTGATGATGAAGTGCATAGGGCTGTAGGTGAGTATAGGGACTACATAAAAAAAGAAATACTGGCAACGACATTGGATATTGCAGAAAAACAAGTTGACTCTGCAACGGACGGCTCAGCAGCGGAATTCGACCTGAACGGCCACAAAACATTAATAAGGATAGACAAGGTATAGGTGGAATAACATAGAAGTCGATATTAAGTTAAAAATTAATTGCTTTGGATTTTTTGTGAACTGCCAAGGAACGTGAACGAATGAGGAAGGCGCGTACTAAAACGTACGTAACCGACGAGTGAGTGAGCAGTAACACAGGCAGGCGCAAAAAAGATAAGCAATAGATAAGGTATAGGGTTATGAGCAAAGCAAGCGACACAATAAATAAAAGCAGAAAAATAGTACTGAAAATCGGAAGCAATGTGCTGACCGGTGACGACGGTAAAATCGACGAGAGCATCGTAGAAGATATCGTCGATCAGGTATCGGAGCTGATAAAAGGCGGTAAACAGGTTGCGCTTGTCTCTTCGGGCGCAGAAGCATCCGGTCTGGGTGTTACGGGCCTTTGGAGCAGGCATGGGGACATGAATTTCAGGCAGGCTATGTGCGCCGTTGGTCAGGTGGAACTGATGATGGCATACAAGAGATGTTTTGAAAAAATTGACACCGTTGTAGGACAGATACTGTTGACCTGGAGGGATTTTGCTGACGAACAGCATAAGCTTCATGTCAGGAATACATTATTTACGCTGATAGACGAAGGCGTAGTGCCCGTAATCAACGAGAACGACAGTATCAATGTCGATGAATTAACACTCGGCGACAATGACAGACTGGCGGCACTTACGGCAAGCCTGTGGAATGCCGACCTGCTTATTATGATGAGCGATATTGACGGACTTTATGACCGGCCACCGGGAAGCTCCGGCGAGCCGACACTCATTCATGAAGTCGAAGATTTGGAAGAAATGAAAAGAAACATCGATATATCCGGCAAAAGTGAACTAGGCACAGGCGGCATGCAGACAAAAATTGAAGCCGCCGAAGAAGTCAGAAAGTACGGCATGCCTATGCTGCTTGTAAACGGAAAACAAAAAGGAGTTCTAACAAGCATCAAAAACGGCACCGAAACAGGTACTTTTTTTCACTCATAATGTAAAAAGAACAGAAGTCGTATGCTTGTGAGAAACCAAATGCTCGTGAGAACCCACAAACAGATGAATGGCGACATAGAAAAAAACACTATAAGCGATATAAACGGAGGTAATACATGATACTCGGGGTGATCGGAGCGGGGAATATGGGCGGAGCGCTTATAAAAGGCTTTGCCGCCGGTAAAACCGAAAACGACGGAATAATAATATTCGATCCGGACACGGAAAAATTAAGGGACTTTGAGGGTCTACCCGGTGTTGACGCTGCGGGCAGCCTTAAAGAGCTTGTCAGAGATTCCGATTATGTCCTGATCGCGCTTAAACCAAATGTCTTTGACTCAGTTGTTCCGCAGATTGCAGCAGCAAGCTGTGACAAGGTTTATATTTCAATAGCCGCAGGCATCAGCATAAGCTGGCTGAAAAGTACACTCGGTGAAAAGAGCAGAATAATAAGGACTATGCCAAATACTCCCGCAATGGTGAGTGAAGGCATGACTGCACTCACGAGGAGCCGGGAGGTGACAGATTCGGAATATGCGGACGTATGCAGGATATTTGAGTCGCTCGGTCTCGTGATCGAAGTAAAAGAAGAGCAGATGCATGTCGTGACGGGGATCAGCGGCAGCAGTCCGGCATATACCTACATGTATATTCAGGCGCTGATCGAAAAAGCGGAAAATGAAGGACTTGATAAAGAAACGGCCAGGTTACTTGCCGCTCAGTCGACGCTCGGCGCCGCAAAAATGGTGTTGGAATCCGAAGAAAGCCCCGAACAGCTCCGCAGGAATGTCTGCAGCCCCGGAGGAACCACGATCGAGGCAGTGACTTCCCTTGAAAACACCGGATTTACGGATAATATCAAAGAAGCCGTTGATGCCTGTATAAGTAAATCAAAAACTATGGAAAAATAAAATGAAAACTATCGAAGAAAAAACAATAAGCAGCGAGAAAATCTTCGAAGGGAAAATTCTCAATCTAAGAAAAGACATAGTCACCAGCAGGCAGGGGCAGTCGACGCGTGAGATCGTGGAGCATAAAGACGGTGTGGTTATCGTAGGTATCACAAAAGACGGAATGGTTCCTATGGTACATCAATACAGGAAGCCCGCGGAGCAGGTCGTTTTGGAGGTTCCCGCCGGACTTATCGATGATGGCGAAGCCCCCGAGACAGCAGCGCTCCGGGAACTGAAAGAAGAAACAGGATATACCGCCGGTCTTATAAAAAAACTAGGCGCCGGCTATTCATCTGTGGGTTACGCAACCGAAGTACTGCATATGTACCTTGCCGAGGATCTAAGCCCCGGAGAACAGGAACTTGATCCCGGAGAGTCGATCGACATAGAAATGATCGACATGAACAAACTATATAAAATGGCGATTAACGGGGACATCATCGACATGAAGAGCATTACCGCGATAATGCTTGCAAAAGAAGCATTATGATATAATATCAGGGATAAATTATTACAGGGGAGACAGCGGTTCGGATATGAAAACCTATCTTGAAATCCTAAAAGATCATTTTGCCTGGAAGCATCAAATTATCAAACTCGCAAAGTCTGATATCATCAAAACATACAGCGGTGCGGCTCTGGGCTGGGCATGGACCCTTGTAAAACCAACAATTACTATTCTTGTCTTCTGGTTCGCATTTTCCGTCGGCCTCAGGATAGGCGGAGACGTTGAAGGGTATCCGTTTGTGCTTTGGCTCATAGCAGGCCTTATTCCGTGGTTTTTTATGAGTGAAATGTTTGCGGGCGGCGCAAGTTCCATCCGCAGTTATAAACATCTTGTTACAAAGATGAAATTTCCGGTGTCGACGATCCCGACCTTTTTCGGATTATCATCGCTTGCAGTCCATATCGGGCTGATGGTGCTTGTAGTAATTATATTCTGCCTGTACGGGCATTACCCGGACATATACATGTTACAGCTGCCGATATATATGCTGTTGATGCTGATGTATTTCATCTCTTGGGCACTTTTTGCCGGCATGCTCTCCGCAATAAGCAATGACTTCCTTAATCTTGTAAAAAGCCTGACAACAGCGCTTTTCTGGATGTCGGGCATTATGTGGGATATCAACAGGATAGATACAACAGATATCGCCTGGATGAAAACCGTCCTGATGTTTAATCCTGTCACATTTTTTGCAACGGGTTATCGTAATGTATTTATCTACAAGATCTGGATATGGGATGAACCGACAGCTTTATTATGTTTCGGGATAGTATACATACTGACATTCCTCGGGTCGATCTGGGCGTACAAAAAGTTAGTTAAGGAGATTCCGGATGTACTCTGATAATTCCGTAGCCAAAAACAGAAAAACAGTCATCAGCTTCTCCAATGTCACTAAAATGTATAAGCTCTATGCAAATGACAAGAAACGCTTCCTTGCGATTTTTTCCGACAGTATCGCGCACAGGGATAAATTAGCGGTAAACGATGCGAGTTTTAATATAGAAGCAGGTGAGTCTGTTGCTATTTTCGGCAAGAACGGTGCCGGCAAATCCACTGTACTGAAAATGATAACAGGCGTGACATTCCCCACGGAGGGGGATGTCGTTGTTGACGGCAGAGTCAGTGCGCTTCTTGAGCTTACGGCCGGATTTGACCTGCAGATGACAGGCAGGGAGAACATATTTCTGAAAGGCCAGCTGATGGGGCTGAAGGATAAAGAAATCAAAGAAATCGAACCTGCGGTCGTTGATTTTGCCGAGCTTGAGGAATACGTTGACCAGCCGGTAAGAACATATTCCAGCGGTATGAAAGCAAGGCTTGGTTTTGCCATAAACGTAAACATAAGCCCCGAGATATTGATAGTTGATGAAGCCCTCAGTGTCGGTGATACCGATTTTAAGAATAAATGCGTCAAAAAAGTCAATGAGATCATCAGCAAAGAGCATGTGACCTTACTTTTTGTTACACACGCAGTAAGTGTGGCAAGAGAATTTTGTAAAAGAGGAATGGTCATGAAAAAAGGAAAGCTTGTTTTTGACGGGGATATAAATGATGCCATTGAATATTACGAAACGAAAGGAAAGAAGAAATAATGACGAAAAAAGTTTTGGTCACAGGAGCTGACGGCTTTATAGGAAGTCATTTAACACAGTATTTATTATCGAAAGGCTATGAGGTCAAAGCTTTTACCTTATATAATTCTTTCAATACATGGGGTTGGCTGGACAGTATCCCACATAATGAGCTGGCGGAGATCGAGGTTTTTACGGGGGACGTCAGGGATCCAAACGGAGTCAAAGAAGCGATGAAAGGTATTGATGAAGTGTTTCATCTTGCAGCTTTGATTGCGATACCGTTCAGCTACCATTCCCCGGACACATATGTTGATACTAATATCAAAGGCACATTGAATATCCTGCAGGCAGCGAGGGAATTAAATACAAAACGTATAATGATCACATCGACATCGGAAGTATACGGAACTGCACAATATGTTCCCATTGATGAGAAACACCCGTATCAGGGGCAGTCCCCCTACTCGGCGACAAAAATAGGAGCTGACAGGCTTGCCGAAAGCTTTTACAGAAGTTTTGAGATGCCTATTACGATAGTCAGACCTTTTAATACCTACGGTCCAAGGCAGTCCGCACGGGCGGTCATTCCCACGATTATCATGCAGCTTTTATCAGGAAAGACTGAAATTGAACTGGGGGCACTTTCTCCGACCAGAGATTTTAATTATGTAAAAGATACAGTTGACGGTTATTACGAAATCGCAAGATCCGAATCGTGTATTGGCGAAGAAATCAATATTGCCACACAAAAGGAAATATCTATCGGTGATTTAGCAAAGGAAATGATCGACCAAATAAATCCGGAGGCGGAGATCGTATGCGATGAGCAAAGGCTCAGACCTGAAAAAAGCGAAGTTAACAGGCTGCTTGGAAGTAATGAAAAAATAAAAAGCCTGACTGACTGGAAACCAAAATACTCATTAGCCGAAGGTCTGGCAGAGACAATAGATTTTTTAAAGAATAACTTGGATAAGTATAAGTTGGATATATATAATATTTAGAAATTTCGTTGTTGGATAATTATTACCTAAAGCTGAGGGTCATCACCTTAAGTAAAGAATTAAGCATTTAGAAAGGATTAAAGAAAAGAATTAATGTCAAATACAATAAAAGACTATATTATCGATGAAAAATATACAGTTTTAAAAGCAATGGAAGCCATTAATAATAATGCAAAAGGTATCGTTTTAGTATGTGATGGTATGAAATTAAAGGCAGTTGTAACAGATGGAAATATCAGGAGATATATTTTAAATAATGGGGATCTTCATGCAAATGTATCAAGTGTAGCAAATTACAAACCGATTACTATCCGAAATACAGAAAATATCAATAAAAAATATTTTCTTAAAACAAAACAGATCAATGCTTTGCCGACTCTTAATGAAAAAGGCGAAGTTGTTTCGATTGATTTTCATGACGATATCAGCGTATACAAAACAACTGACTTGAATCTCCCGGTTGTGATCATGGCCGGCGGAAAAGGCACAAGATTGCAGCCATTTACTGAGGTCTTGCCAAAGCCCTTGATACCGATATCCGACAGAACTATAACAGAAATAATAATGGATGAATTTGAAAAATTCGGTTGTTATGATTTCAACATGATCGTTAACTATAAAAGTAGCTTGATCAAGGCCTATTTCAGTGAATCCGGTAGC
>Ga0123353_10018543_pt1 | contig 10293 bp, 4 predicted proteins | sample TergutLab28metaG_3_FD_92763 | JGI IMG/M metagenome (GOLD analysis project Ga0123353, IMG submission 92763) | Labiotermes labralis P3 segment gut microbial communities from Petit-Saut dam, French Guiana - Lab288 P3 | ecosystem: Host-associated > Arthropoda: Insects > Digestive system > Gut ...
CCACCCACCCACCCATCCACTCATCCACCCACCCATCTACTCACCCACCCACCCACTTGCCCACTCGCTGACCCATTCACTCACCCACCCACCCACCCACTCGCCCATTCACATACCCACTCGCTCACCCATCCACTCGCCCACTCGTTCACTAGCTGACCCACTCACTCGCTCACCCACCCACCCACTTGCTCACCCACTCACCTGTAATCCGTCCAATACCCGGTATACTTTTCGCCACGTAAGCTGCAGTGTGCGCCCCAAGGCTGTGTCCAATCATATGGAACCTGCCTGGTGATGCTCCTTCTCTGTCTATTAAATACTTGCTCAACCTGCAGTCATTAAACACGCTCGTTATTACACGGCCGAACTGTTTTAACGTTACAATTTAGCGAATGTAACAACAGTTGAAATTTACAGCTGGTGTAGCGTTGCAAAATGGCACACATACTGCGAGAACAGAAATGCTGATGAAGACACACCTCATGACACACATATACATATATTGATATACACGCACCGACGTTTCGGCGGAGCTTCCTGACCTTATCTTTAGCGTAGTCAACGGGATTCTTCTTTAAGACTACCCTGTCCTTAACTACCCTGAAGACAGACACAGCAAACACCTCCGAATCATCACCGACTGTATAGCAATCTGCATGGCGCCATGTGCCGTTAGACTGAACACTTAATTATTTTGATGAATCTTGAAAATCTTAATCATTTTCATGGATCTTGAGTTGTTAACAACACACCACAAACGGCAATTGTTGTATAGCTCTTATGGCGTGACCTGCGAATATCTGGCCCACTGCAAAGGGTTTAAAGAAACACTCAGCATAACGCACTTGGGGTCTTTTATACTTCATATAAATCCCCGAAATTCGTTACTAGGCGTGTCGTTACCATTATTATTATTATTATTATTATTATCATCATCATCGATACTTGCACCATGGTTACCACCTGTTGGTGGCTAGCGCTCCTCAGTGTCGTAAGTAGTTGTCAGGCCTGACAACGACACAAAAAGTGCAAATGCCTTAAATGCAGGCCACGTCCTTTCTTCTGTCTTGCACGTGACCCGCTATCAGCGACTAAGCCGTTTCTCGGGCTTTCGTGAAATTCCGAGTAGAATTTCTTTTCAAAAAGTGGCCCCCCCCCCCCAACCAAAAAAAAAACACACGAATTTCGTGAAATATTCGCAGTACCAATCACACATTACTGACGTGCGGAAACGAGTGTCCGCTGTACTCTGCATGTTTGTTGGCCGATTATTTTCTTTCGAAGTTTAGTACAAAATGTCTCCATGCAATATCGTTGCGCAGTTGTGAGTTTTGTAAAAAGTCGGCACAAAAAAAGATTTATTGCAAAGAAAGTACGTACAGCATGTTCAAGGTCACGTAATAACATTGTTCCTTTAACCAGTTTCAATAAATATTGGCACAAGTGAAATTGAGGTCAATATAAATACATGTGCAAATAAAGACAGTGGTAAACTATAAAATAAAATAAAAACCACTGTGACTTTCAGGAAGCTAATTATAGCTGTATACAGTGAGCTGCGGGGGGACCGCGGTAGCACAGTGGTTAAGGTGCTGTGCTATAAAACGGAAGGTCGTTGGTTAGATCCCAACTGGTGTCAGTGGATTCTTCATTGACATAAAATCCTTCCGATCGCACTATGGCACTGGGGTCGACTCAGCCTCTAACAGAAATGAGTACCAGGAGTATTTCCTAGGGGTAAAGGCGGCCGGTGCGTTTGGCTGACAACCTACCAACATCCTGTGCCGTTGTCACGAAATCTGGGAACCTTAACTTCCTGGAACCCTCTGGGCCTGTCGAGGCCTCTAATGGGACTGCTTTGCTTTACAGTGAGCTACGGTCCGTTGTGTTTATATTGTCTGTATTTGTTTGTCTGTGAATTCGGCTGGAGTATCATTTCTTATTTGTTGGATTTGAGGTTGGGATGTGAGGGGCAGTGAGCAAAGAATTTGGCTGAAAGTCGGTGCATGATAACGGGGATGGGCTGAGTGTGTAGAGTGTAGTGTAGGTGGGAAGTGGGGTACGTCTGGGGTGATTACCGATGACTCCGAGACGTTTTGACTGGATAACGTGGAGTGTGAGGTAGTTGGAGGGACGTGTGGAGCTGCAGACAGGGGCGGCGTGAGTGAGAGCGGGTCAAATGAGTAATTTGTAGAGGGTTAACCTGTTGGACTGTGTGAACATTGGATCTGGGGCGAGGAGGAGGAAAATGTTACATCAACCGCCCGTAACTTTATTGGCGACGGTGTGCAGGTGTCGGCTGCAGAGAAGTTCTGAATCTAGCACAAGGCCTAGAGAGCGGTCGGCCGTGGCCCAAAGCACAAAGGTGTCCTGGATTTGAATAGGGTCCGGAGGAAGACAACCATTCTTTTGTTATGTAGGCGAAAATACATTTAAACCTACGATGTGAAATTTCACAGCATTTTGAACGTAAAGAACGCCTTGCAAATCCCGTGCACTACGTCACGGAGTGCACCATTTGCTGTCTTGTCCACAGCAGCGGACGGACAGACCGGACATGTCGACAGCTACACAGAGTATCGGGCAGTACAGCGACGAGACAGGCTGTGCCAGCGGTACTGAAAGCTGGGAGCAGCTGACAGACCTAAATGAGCAGCTCCTGTGTCACTGCAGGAGACTTAGTGGATCGAGTTTATTGTAGGGGATTTGGGGTTTGTGTGGTGTGGGCTGTGTGCTGTTCAGGGCGTTTGACACCTGAAGACGAATTCATTATGATCTTTCGAAACGTCGGGAACAACACACCATACGACACAGCATCACATCCAAGAAAATTTGAATCCTCAGAAACATCGCAGTGAGAACCTCGAATTTAGAAAGTTTATTATAAATCAGACAGTTGATGTGGAAAAGCAAGGTGCAGGTGGAGGACACCAACGCAGCGTGTTCAGTTTTTGGCACACATTCGTTTTTGTGTTGTCTGTTAAGTGTTACGTTGGATTCCTTAAAACGCCCCGACAGCTACTCGTTTAAAAAACGACTCTGGGCGAAATGTCTTCTCACACGGCAGCAGACAGTCGTGTGTAGAGTGTCGCCGCTGCTAACAAGAAGTAGCACAGGGTGCCTCACCATTTGTCCTCTCCTCGATCCACTAGTTCTGTCGTAGAGACAGCCACATCCATTCGGATATCCCATGACAGATCCGATGCTCATTGCAACGATACGGGAAACATGTACCTACGATGATGACGTCAACGGCAGCAGAGGAATTATCACAGATACTGTGCATATACTGTACATGTACTGTGCATATACTGTACAGATACTGTGCATATACTGTACATGTACTGTGCATATACTGTGCATACACTGTACATATACTGTACATGTACTGTGCATATACTGTACAGATAATGTGCATATACTTTGCATATACTATGTATATACTGTACATATACTGTACATGTACTGTGCATGTACTTTACAGATAATGTACATATACTGTGCATATACTGTAAATGTACTGTGCATATACTGTACATATACTGTGCATATACAGTACATGTACTGTATTTATATTGTACATGTAATGTACATATACTGTGCAGATACTGTGCGTATAGTATACATGTACTGTATTTATACTGTACATATACTTGTAGATACTGTGCATATAGTGTACATCTACTGTATTTATACTGTACATGTACTGTGCATATATAGTGCATATACTGTACAGATACTGTGCATATACTATAAATGTACTGTATTTATACTATACATGTACTGTACATATACTCTGCCTATACTGAGCATATACTGTGCATATACTGTACATATACTGTACATATATTGTGCAGATACTGTGCATATACTGTAAGCATAATGTGCATATACTGTACATATACTGTAAATGTACTGTACATATACTGTGCATATACTGCACATAAACTGTGCATATACTGTGCAGATACTGTGCAGATACTGTGCATATATTGTGCAGATACTGTACATAAAATGTACATGTACTGTATTTATACTGTGCATATACTGTGTAGATACTGTGCATATACTTTACATGTACTGTACGCATAATGTGCATGTAATCTACATATACTGTACATACAATGTGCGTATACTATACATAAAATGTGCATATACTGTGTATATACAGTGCATACACTGTACATATACTGTACATATACTGTACGTATAGTGTGCATATACTACATATACTATATATACTTTATATATACTGTGCATATACTGTACATATACTGTACATATAATGTGCATATACTGGTCATATACTCTACATATACTGTGTATATACTGTACATATACTGTACATATAGCGTGCATATACTATACATATACTATATATACTTTATATATACTGTACATATACTATAAATATACTGCGCATATACTGTAGTATACTGTGAATGTACTCTGCATGTACTGTACATATACTCTGCATGCACTGTACATATACTGTAAATATGCTGTGCACACACTGTACATACACTCTACATATACTGTACGTATAGTGTACATATACTGTGCATACACTATGCACAAACTGTACATATACTGTACGTATACTGTACACACATAGAATTACCTATCATTGCCTCACCTCGTAATCTCAGCCCCGACGACTCTAATGTTGGCACACACTCTGTTGTATTCCCAGTCTCTTGCTCCAAGTCCCCAGTCCACCACGAAGACGCTGGCGTCAACCTGCAGTAAACAGTAACATTTTACTCTTCACCCACTACTTGACTCCGAAGACAAACCTACTAGGCTCCTCCGAAACTTCTGACACCGTATAAGAGCTCAGAAGACCTGAATCTGTAGCAGCATGTCGGTGTATGTGGGGCTGTTTACTGGCATGACGTCACAGTGCCAAAGGTCTCTCTTCTCAGCCTGTCAGTATCAACTGATACAGGATCGTATCCAGTGGCCGGCTGGCTTGCATAATCTTTTGAATTCTGTTGAACCAACTATCAAATCTGCAGCCACGCAATCCCTGAATCTTGTCCAAATGCAGGATTTTTGTGGAAAAACCTGACGGCAAGAAACTAAGAAACTCCTTGTATAACCTTGGAGTATAATGGAAGATAATATTGACATGGATCTTGAACAAGAAGGGCGGGAGTGAGCGGACTGGATTGATTTGTCTGAGGATCGGTACAAGCGTCGGTCTTTTGTGATCACGGTAATGAACCATCGGGTTCACAAAATGCGGGAAATTTTTTGACTTGGCTCCTTGAAGTTTTCAAACGAGATTGAGGAGCGTACTGGGGTCTAAGTGGGAGAGAGTGAGAAGGAACTCAGGTGACAGGCCGCAGGTTTTGTACTGCTGGCCACACACCGTTCGGGGAGACAGTTGGCTGTGCATGTAGCATATATGAAGGTTGTGGCGGGTAAAACCTGAGGGAGAGAGACCACATGTAACACCTAGGCTTGCAAGCGAGAATAATATAAAATGAAACGCAAAAGAATGAGCTACGGCGTGGACTGGATTAATCAGGCTCACGTGGGAAGAAGTGGACGGTGTTGTGTGGTCGCCTTGCTGAACCTTCTTTGTCCACAAAAGGAAGGAAAATTCTTGCCCCGGTAAAGAAATCTAAGCTGTGTCCGGACGGACGGACACTACCAAACTAACACCGTCTGGAGCTAGAACAGCCATTATGATGGGCATTGCAGCCTGCGGTGTCGTGACGTCTTTGTGTCGATATGGGAGCGTACTGCCTCCGTCTTCAGGACTGTGTAACCTGACTGACACACCTAAATAAATGTCCGCTTTCTGTCAAATAAATGTTACAGGGCCCAGCGCGTAGAACTAGTACGTACAATTGCGTGTACTTATGTTCTGACTACCGATGAATAGCCCTGACGTTTATGAGAACAGAAACATATTATTTTATTATTAGCCATTTAAGGCATGGACGTCAAAACCTTTGTTACGACAAAGGGCCACACCCCTTATTTTGGGCTGGTTTGCGGGCCGCACGTTAAAAAAAAACAGTAACTGATATATTTTGTGTAATGACACTAACACGACAGTGGCAGACTGCTTTTCTCTTCAGTGTTTTCTTGTAGCCTGATGGACACATTGCTTGGTTTTAAGTTGACCCAAGTTTCGCCCGTTTGTCTTTCCGATGAAAGTTGTACTAAGATGAAGGTGAGTGTGAGGTGATGGTGCAATGATACCGAACGGTAGACCGAAGTGCGCGGAGGAAACATGTGCCAATGCCACTTTGTACGCCACGAATATCACACAGTTTGGCCCGGAATCGAAACCGGGCGTTCACGGTGAAAGGCCGGCGGCTGATTGTCTGAGAAATAACATGGCATCTGAAGGACAGACGTACGTTTAAACCATACATGAATGCAGTTCCTACCTCACAGAGAACAGCTCCATCTCCATTACAAATGCCAGTTGGTTAGTGGTACTTAAATAAACTGGTCGCTGTTTAGTGTCACAGCCGTATGGAACACACAACGTGCACTGTGCGGGCAAAATGCAGAGTTTTTGCTGCTACAGGGCGTGGTACATATTGTTACCACTGGTTTTTAAATTTTCAGAATTCCTCATCTTGAATTAACTTAAAAGTAATACAAAGGGCATGCCAGCGTGTTTCTAGACCGTGCCTGACCGGCATATTGAACCACTGTGAGCTGCAATTGTGCGACAGGTTCAAACCTTGTGCACCGGCAATGAGAGCGCTTTTTGCTGGCCATGTTTATAACAACACGAGTTCGGAAATTAAATAACAGACCGGCATTTGTGGAAAATGATGGATCCACTGAACGCACCAGTACATAGCATTATTTGTAAGTTTGTTAACTTTCTTTAATCAGAAAATTCTGCCAACCTTTTAAATATTAAATTTAAACTGAAATTTATATAAATACCCAGTCCGTACCGCGCAGTAAACACTCTCCGTCTCAGTTATAAAAACCAGCCAGTTAATGCTATATAGGGAAATAATCGCTGTTTGTTCTGAGATCCACATAAAACAGATAAATACAGCTGTGTGGGCAGAACGTAGAATTGTTGAATGTTAAATCTGGTGGTACATATATTGACCACTGTGCTGTACATATAGTGACCGCTGTACGGTACATACAGTGACCGCTGTGCGGTACATATAGTGACCGCTGTGCGGTATATATAATGACCACTCTCCGGTACATATAGTGACCGCTGTGCGGTACATATAATGACCGCTGTGCGATATATATAATGACCACTGTGCGTTACATATAGTGACCGCTGTGCGGTACATATAGTGACCACTGTGCGGTACATATAGTGACCACTGTGCGGTACATATAATGACCGCTGTGCGGTATATATAGTGACCATTGTGCGGTACATATAATGACCGCTGTGCGGTACATATAGTGACGTATGTGCGGTACATACAGTGACGTATGTGCGGTACATATAGTGACCATTGTGTGGTACATATAGCGAACACTGTGCGGTACATACAGTGACGGATATGCGGTATATAGTGACCATTGGGACTTAAAGGAATGACAGGTTAGTTATTTTTCAGTGGACTTTATAAGCCAAATGCACCCAGAACTGTGTGGTGACTATGAAAATAGCTTTCTTCTGAATTATGTCGCCGTCTGTCTTGACAGACAGACACCGACGTTCGGAAATAAATGACGCCTTCATCTGTGAAGCAGAAGATAAAAGTAACGTATTCCTCAGTAACGCTGCTACCTGTATAACGTACTACAAACCGCCGTGCTCCAGAAGAGAGCTTTCCTTATAGAGTGCACACTTTTAACATTACGATCCAAATACTCACGTTATTTAGATACGCGTTCTTCATATCCTCCACCCAGGTGTCGTTGCCCGTCGACATGAATCCGTGAATTATGAAGGCAGTTTCTTTACTGCCGTTGTAGGAGGAATGTTTCATGTCAATATTTGGCCACGTCTTGACACAGTGCCTTCTGGTGGGTCTTTTCCTGTTTCAGAATTTTAACACATTAGAGTGTGTCCATGTTATCGTGTCTCTGAGCACTGCAACTATAACACATTACAGTGTGTCCATGTTATCGTGTCCCTGAGCACTGCAACTATAACACATTACAGTGTGTCCATGTTATCTTGTCCCTGAGCACTGCAACTATAACACATTACAGTGTTTCCATGTTATAGTGTCCCTGAACACTGCAACTATAACACATTACAGTGCTTCCATGTTATCGTGTCCCTGAGCACTGCAACTATAACACATTACATTGTGTCCATATTATCGTGCCCCTGAGCACTGCAACTATAACACATTACAGTGTGTCCATGTTATCGTGTCCCTGAGTACTGCAACTGTAACACATTACAGTGGGTCCATGTTATCGTGTCCCTGAGCACTGCAACTATAACACATTACAGTTTGTCCATGTTATCGTGTCCCTGAGCACTGCAACTATAACACATTACAGTTTGTCCATGTTATCGTGTCCCTGAGCACTGCAACTATAACACATTGCAGCGTGAAAAATAGTATTGCAGGTTGTACAGTCCATGACGTATTACACACTTTACCGAGGGGTTCTTTACTTTCAGAATATCATGGTTCTCTTTTCAGTGTAATTCAGTGTGAATCCATAGGGAAAGTACTGCTTTCACTACCCCGATTTTCATGAAAATCTTACATTTTCAACAGCGGCGGCTACACACAAATATCTTTTTCCTTATTTCACTCGAATCTGACATCAAATTGAAACATACGAATTGAAATTCACTTAAGTCGCTAAGTAAAAAGCAGATTTCCACGAAATTATATCGAACATCTGAATATAATTTTGCCCAAACCCAAGTGAAAATGTGGACAATGAAATGAGAATTTCACTTACGCCTAAGTATGGATTTCAATACATGGATTTTCACGAATTTCAAAATTACACAATTGCAACTATCAACTGGGTTCATTGAATTTTAACCAGATATTCTGAAAAATCATGCAAGATGGCGTAGTAGCTAATTTACGGCCTTAATAAATTGCGACTTTCACTGCGCCGGTTTCTACAAAATTAGTGCCTGTGCGGCACTTTTTTGTGCAGTATTCCTGTGCCGCATGTCATGTCATGAACACTTCAGAAACGGTTTCTCTCCCAGTCCTTCTGTCTCCCCTGTCAGTATCATTCCACCAACGCTCCACACTCATCTTCATCTACATGTTGCTCTTACCAGACGGACAAACTAGCAAAGCATTGGAACCCTCAAAAAAGCAGCGCACTTTTGGAATTTAGGGAACATCTTATGTAAAACAGGTCCTATTGTTTAGTGTTTGACAAGTCAGTCCCAGTTGTGGTCGGCAGACCTCGTACTGTACCTCGTGTAGAGGTAGAACCGTGTCTGAATGACCTCAGGCCTGGCAGGCAGAGGCACAGGTCGCAAAGGGCTGCTCCAAGGCTCCTCCACTGAGAAACAGCCGAGCTCTCCGTAACAGACGGACTCGTCTTCTGAGGAAGGAAAGAAGAAACGCTTTAGGTTACCGTGCGGTGGCTTAAACATGGCGACGGGCGGGCTTACGGTTTTGCAGTGGCGAGCTGTCGTTGTAGCAACTGCTGGGTAAAGTTTGGGACAGGACCTAGCCTGACCGAGACTATGTACACCTGCGGACAGCTGGAAGTGTTTCAGACACCGTAACTATGTGTCATGGACACGGACAGCTTCTTCGCACAAAGGACAATCCCGTATCTTGTCAGAGAGGGCGCCTCACGACTGTAAGAAGAATATTTTCCCGGCTGTCAAAAGGTACAGACAAAAGCAGAAGCATTAGAAGAAGAATACTTGGACAGTTCTTATTCAGACACGGAAATTTGACCAACTGAATAAAATATCGGAACTATTGAAATACGTTGCACGGGAGGGAGTAAAAAAGTGTAACATCAGTATGAGATCTTATATTCAATATATGTTATGTATTGTCCTCTGAGTAAGAAACACCGAATTTAACTGTGGTGCCCAGCGATTGAGTGTAGCTGAATGTAAGAGGTCCACCAGTAAATGTGCTTCTTGCTGTTTCATCTGAAGACGGTAGCAAAGACGGCCGGCGAACTGCCGTACTTGTTTAACCTTTTGGCGCCGGAATTATTTTTTTAATTTTAGCACATCCTGTATATAAAATGTGTATAATACAGGAACCAAATACGTTAGAATTATGAAACAAACTGCATTTTGAAGAGAAAAAAACGGAGAGTATATACCATGTTTAAAATATTCAGTACCTGTATTTGTTGAATAAATATATAAAA
>Ga0123353_10018545_pt1 | contig 10292 bp, 6 predicted proteins | sample TergutLab28metaG_3_FD_92763 | JGI IMG/M metagenome (GOLD analysis project Ga0123353, IMG submission 92763) | Labiotermes labralis P3 segment gut microbial communities from Petit-Saut dam, French Guiana - Lab288 P3 | ecosystem: Host-associated > Arthropoda: Insects > Digestive system > Gut ...
AATCGCGCGCGTCCCTGACATGCTTCTGAACTTGTTTCCTTCCTTATCAGGCTAAGGACTTATCAGCACTAGCGGGGTGAAGAGGAAGGTGTTTCTGATTCAGGTATCAGCAATGGACACATGGGAGCAAGTACGAGACCTCCGCTTAAATAAGAAGATAATATTGAAATGGATCTTACACAGACAAGCTGGGAGGCGGTGGTTCCACTAGTGTGACTCACTACAGGGAATACTGGCTGTCTCTGTAATGTTTGGGTTCTACAGGAGTGGAGCTGAGGGACCGTTACTTTCTGAAGCAAGACTGCTCCATGGTATCGGCTGGTCAGCTGTGTGACAATGCTGTCAAACGGCACGCCATTTCGTAACCTTCGATTTATATTGCACTGCTATAAACCAACGTTCATTTCTTCAGGGTCGGATGCAATTTTTGCTGTCCAAGCCTTCTGCTCTTTGTGAAGCTCATTGATGGGGAGGTCACTCCTTCATATTGAGTGTTCTTATTGCAGTCTTTTGTGAATCCAGCTTTTACATGAAGGGAACCAGCAATACTGAAGGGTGGATCAGGCCGGCCCTAGACATGGGATATCAGCGACATACTAAGCAGTGAAGGATCAGCGTTTGATCAGGGGTACTCAAGGAGATGAATATGAAGAACATTACAGATTTCTGGTACATTGTGCCGTGTAATTTGAAGGAAAGATGTACGTGCCGTCTACATGGCGTCATGTAGCGAAATTCCTTAACCCACAAGTAAGGCTGTTTAGCCAATATGGAAAGTAAACACGATATTACACCATCAATATATATGCACGGTATAACAATGATTTTGCACATAACTGTACGATCTACGATCTTATCCGTAGGGCGCCGTAATGCAGGGGGTCGCCCAAAATGTGCAGGCAGTAAAAAAGTCATCAACAAAATCAGTAGCTCATCTGAATTCAAAGTTTTGTCCTTGCTTTCCAAGTTCGCAGTGGTGGGTGTCACACAGAAACACCGTAGGATCACGATCTTCGGGATTTGACACAGTGAACATTGATCACGCCACAGACGCCCTTCTATTTTCCTACTGTTTTCGCTAATGAGTACACGAAGTTACACAGCAAACCACAAAGTCAATATGTCGTTTCAAAATGTCTTTAAGGGACTATTCTGTACATGTAAGGTGATTGCAGTGCGCCCCACTGTCTGTACCTGTAAGGTGAATGCAGTGCGCCCCACTGTCTGTCCATGTAAGGTGAATGCAGTGCGCCCCACTGTCTCTAAAATTTCATCTGAAAACATTTGGGCGCCTTTTTTTTGACGTTTTGCTGCCCGTGCTGCGTCTCAGTATATTTATCTCAGTATTTAACCAACTTGATACACAAAATTTGTTTCACAATAAGTTTTATATGTAGAGGCATGAAATTAAACTTATTGTGAAACAAATTTTGTGCATCAAGTTGGTTAAATACTGAGATAAACAATTTGACGCCTGTTTACCTGATATTTTTCTATCAATATTTGTACACGTTTAAAATTTCCGAAATGCATGCTGCATGCCTTACCAAGATCAATACCTTAAATACAGCGCGCTGAAAATATTTTGTGAACGGAATCTGTAACGTGACATTCTCCAGCCTCGTATCACTTCACACTTAACAGGAAGAAACGCTGGTTTTACAGAAGTGTTTAATTTTACGTTGTGGGGAAACCTTTAAAGGTGGGCATAAAAATCTTGTAGTTGAAAGAGAGAATGCAATCAGAGCACTGAAGATTAAACAATAGGATGAATGTAGATTTATTTCTCAGAAAGATGTAGCACGAATTGCAACTGTGTCTTAAGAGGAAACGGCCAGGAATACAGGAGAGCTGTTGGTTATCAAGACACTCTGACAGAAACTGGAATACGATAATCTTATCGTGGAGAATAGCAGATAAGGAAAAGCAATCCTTATTATTAACAATGATCAGTTTAGCCAAGAAGTTGATTTCTTCTTGATAGAAAACCAGCTCTGAGAAATGCATATAAATCCTACTGACGGATTTCCAAATCAAAGCCAGCTACAAACAGCTGTAATTCCACAGTTAGGTAGGATGACAAGAGACGTTTTGCAGTTCATTATGTCAGCTCCCCTGTTAACGGTACTCTCAAAATGCACACGGAGGGCGTTTCTATCTGTCCGTTGTTGCACCATCACGTAAAGCAAAAGGTAAAGGTAAAGGTAAAGCAATCGCTTCATAGGAACACGAACACAATTTAAAGTGCACAGACTGACTTGTGCCAAAGCACGATAGGAAAGCTGACCAGAGGCACTTCGGTTTGCAACCTGAGATCTTAGAACTACTACTGCAACAACGAAAAGCTTGGGCATTTTTCACTTTTGGTAGTTCATATGTCAGGAAGGTCACAAAGTCAAGAATAACTCTCGGATCAAGAGACTGCTGACCCCACATACGGAACACAAAACCAATTCATTCATAACACCACTGACTATGACAGTAACTAATATTCTTACTCAAATATGAAGTTGTTATTGTATCTCACATATATTAGAATCTCACCTTGTGTTTATATTTCACACGCCTGCCCTGCGCACTGCTAACATTTTGTGCACGTCTCATTCTGCTACTGCAAACTCACAGATACGAAGGATAAGTTTGGCCGAAACATGCACGAGTTGATACAACACTTGTCTCCCGATAAACAGTGTACTTTGTTGGTTTGTAAATCTGTCAAACTGCGTACAGAAACACACCGCAGTACAGCACAGGTCAACGGTGTGCTTTTGTAGAGCAAGCACTAACGTTCACACCCACGTAAGGCCTGTGTTTCTGCACCCACGTGTGTCCCTTTGGTTAACGAGGAAGGCGTATGGGGGAACGGAGGCACAGTTCGGCACTGGATCGAGATAAGTGGTCAGGTTGTACCGTGGCCGATGTGCTTGACTCGAAGGATCTCAGAATATCCACCGAACCGAGGTAGAGTCATCGTGTTGTTAAACACATTAACTGGTCAATAAATAAGAACAAATGTAGCAATGTAACAATACAGCAATATAGCAATACAGCAGTACAGCAATACAGCAGAATAGCAATATAGCAATGCAGCAATATAGCAATACGGCAGTATAGCCGCTGAGTTTGTTTTATATATTGGTGTCCGAATAGTAGTTCATATGAGCCCCAGCCAGACCCATTCTGAACAGTTGTATGCAGGTGTCTATGGGCACCAGAAAGACTAGATCTGGGAAGTTTATAGAAGGGACGAATCTCTTGCCCACGCCGGGAATCAGACTGCTATTCGTTGGTCGTCGAACCATATGCCCTAGTCGCTGGATCGGCTATGTCTAATTTTAGGTGTTTGGTCAGCAGTCATAAACTGTGAACAGAAGGCGGCGAGCACTTTTTGAGAGAAATCTGATGTAACCTCATTAGAAGTAAATTTTTCGTGAGGCTTGTCACTTTCTACATTGTTCCGAAGTGTGAACTTGAACAGCACTGAGGACACTACACGAACCTCAGACAGAGGAAGTCACACCAACATACATATTATTCACTTGTGCCACAAGGCCAGACCAGTACCGATGTCCATACAGCATCCCGTTCGATGCGTACTGAGGACTGTTGCCTGTGGGTATGAGTCGGCGAAGTACTCAGCAGCAAGCAGCAGGCTGTGCAATGGCTGCTCACCACAGAGTCTGACGTTCGATCCCGGGCCAGTCCATGTGGAGCGTAAGTGGCACTGGGAGGGGGTTCCTTCTGTCCAGAGGGTAAGAGGGTACTTCGGATACCCCTAGTGAGTCTCGTGCCGTAAGTGTTCCACACGCCACCTTCATCATTCTCTTACACGAACAAACTGGCGAGGCCAGGGAGCCTTCAAAACGCAATGCTGTTTCGTTAGTCTGGAACCACTAGATAAAGTGAGGTCAGTTGGTGTACTCAGTTTATCGTCGTGTACTGAGGCTGTGAGGCACACTGCGGACTGCGGAGCCTTCAGGCCAAGGGACTCCGTGGCCTGAACTGGCTGACGCAAGACTGTTATGAGGAAAACATGCTAGAAGTGCATCACCCTGATCCCTTCTGCGCTGACGTCACGTTTCGTGGCTCCAGATAACACTCGTGTCGCTGTCCCCAGCTATCTGTCTCTGTGATAAAGCCTGTACTATGTTCTCGGCAGGTTAAATCGTGTCTAAGAGAGGCTTCACGTGTTAACATAATCTGGCTGTTAAGTCCAAACAAAGGCCTTTCTACCAGAAAGACAGTGCCTGTGATGTCGCAGCCGGCGCGATTGACTACTCTGCTTACCCCTACAAATGCGATCTGCGACTCACATGACGGCAAGGCGACGAATAAGTCCGTCCAACGGAACCTGCAGTGTTCAGATGAAAGCGTCAGGCGTCTCCAAGTTTATACCGAGCTACCGGCCTACAGAACGTAACATACAGGACGACTGTACATGGCGTGACCTACACAGCACTTACAGTTACAAATTAACTTGCCGGACCCACAGAACAGCAATCCGGTAAGCAGTGCGCGCGCGCGCGCGCGCGCACACACACACACACACACACACACACACACACACACACACACACACACACAGAGTTTGTAAATGAGTCGTGTTGTTGTAATGATTTTCTGGATGTTATATTAATCGTGAATTGTTATGTTTTAAGGCCAAAATCTTATATTTAGTCCACGACTGCTTGATTCTATAAGCCTAATTCATTATTCGGCACCATCACACATATGGCGCATTAGTCCTGCGGCACTGGCAGTTTATTTAAATGAACAAACAACCAACCACACTGCAATACACAACACTGTCGACCTTTCCTCCCACCTGGCACACAACATAACACGCAAGTACACTGACACTTTGTCTCTCACACGCTAAAAATTCCTTACGACAGCGCACTTCTACTTATAGCTCTTTAAACCTTAACCAATGTTTCATGTTCAGTCCGCACCTCACAGAAAGCACACCACACCACGTCACCAACACAGCTGTCATTAGGAGCAGGCTGCTTAGGAAAACAAGCGCTGTTCACTCAGAGCCTAGCCTCCAAGCAAACACAGAAACTCAGGCAATGCTAAGTGCATTTTAAACTGCCAAAACACATAATACTGATTTTCGGCAGTGTCAGATGTGACAGAGCAACAGCAGCCCTGACCTTCTTCTGCGCGTGCAGCTGACACCGTCCGGCGTTGTAAACAGGACTCTAGTTATCTGTGAGTTAGAGACAGGATAATATTAAAGCGGATTTGAAAGAAATCGGATGGGTTGAAGCGGAGAGGATACATTTAGGTCAGGCAGTAACCAGTGGCTGTAATAAGTTCTGGGTTGCATGAAGTGAAGGGGATGTGATGAGCAGCTACGTGAGTGAGTGAGTGAGTGAGTGCTCGTTCCTCAGCACGGGCTCCACTCGGAGGAGACAATGACGTCATTGAAGTTGTCCAGGGGCGGCACAGCAGACGTAGTCCTGAATACGGTTCCAGCGTTCAGCGCTCTTAAATTGCAACTGTCATCATTAACTGCTGCCAACCCACATAAAATAATTCACGAAGTGTCTGTAATTGTGCCAACAGAGACAAAATCGTTTATCTCATTACGCCAGTCAGTGAAATATAATTTTAATTTCGGCGTTTATCGGAAACGTATAATTAATGTTTGGAGCACGCACACACACACACACACACACACACACACAAGAACAGGTGAAACAACTGAGGGGTGCAGGAAAATGCGTAACGGCGATCTTCACGGTCAAATTAATTAACTGGCGCAGTGACGCACAGACCGCGAAAACACAGTAATTAATTCCGATGGCAGGGCCTATCGCACTCAGCATGACGCCGTTTCTGGTGTCGTTAACCGTCCGGTATGCAGTGAAGAACACCGTGTTTTGAACATTGAGACAGTCGCAGAATTTGGGTACAGCTGTCACTGTCTAATGCACTGTGCAGTTCCTCCCCACCCTGTTGCCTGAATCCAACAGACACTACTTCCTGAACGGCGTGTCTTTTTGACTGTGAACAAACGGGCACACTGCAGAAAGCGATAACCCTTATGGCGACACGTGGTAGCTAGTTAGAGACATCGCAGACGTTAATGACCGGTGCCCACGTGCCGCCGACCTCTGTTCCAGCCAATGAACCCAGTGCACATTCACACACACTCATACCCATTTTCATACCACATCTCACACCTCACTGTGTCTCGCAAGTCATTTCCTTCGTTCCGGTGTTCCGACTTGTAGTTTTCTTCGCCATTTTGCGTGCTGCATGCCCTACCCATCCTATTCTTCGTGATATGTTGTGACGAGTACTCCGTCACGCCTTTTGTTAAATGCTGCTAGGATGATCGAACCAGGCAGACATGCCTCTTGCATGCGGGAGAAAGAAAGACACAGAAAAGCGAACTTAGGCTTTAAGGCCGGAGAGAAGACGCAGGTGAGGTGCAGTAGCAGAATGGCTCTTTAAGGAACGGAACGTGGTTGGGGTGCTGCCCAGTTGGGCACCTGAGAGACAACATGTCACACGATGCCTCAAAACTTCGCACCCAGCAGGGACCACCAAGAACGTTTAATTAAGGGGGAAACTACTTTACCGACTAAACTACTATCATCTTCTGAAGACAGGCTCACTGACCTGGTCACAAGACCAGCTGACGTCACACTATTATGTCCAGCACTCTGAAGAGCACAAAAAAGTCTCAGCTACGAACGTCCAGCAGAGCAAGGCCTGCGGACTGCAGCTCCGTCAGGACGGACTGTCGAATATGCCTGTGTTCACTACACGCCCGCCGCTTCTGTACGTGTTAACCCTCAAATAAAAATTAACGGCATGAGAATGACTCAGAATTACTGCCATTGGTCTGATCCCCAAGAAGGGTATGGGCACGTTCTAACGGCAGCAGTTTGCTGAGAGCTAGCTACAGCTGCGCCACGATCTTCTTCCCTCCCATACCCTAACACCATCGCTCTCCGGCCTTTGGACTGTCGTCAGATGCACTTGATCCTGGTCACGTGTCCTTGACCGCCTGAATATCACCACGCTGACGGTCTGTGTGCGGATCGCGATGCAAGTCACAATGGCGGTTTATGTTGGGACTCGTAACGAACACATAAGAACACTGTAAGAACTGATGTTGGTGGTGCACAGTGTCGCCACTGTGCTCTGAAGGCTTACAGACAACGGCACAGCGAAAAGCCTGAACACAGAATTGCCTGCCGGTACTTTATATTACCCCTTAAAGCCCAATGATTGTTACTGATATTTGGATTCTGACCACTTAGTTTATTTACGTGTTTGTGTGATTCGCACAACAAACAGCAGTTTCTAGTTCTGGCTCTAGTGTGACCTCAGTTACGGCGCTGCCTTCAGTGCTACTCTGAAGCCTCAACAAATGTTGGTCTTAGTAGCCTGTTTTCGAAATGCCTCGTAAAGATTGTCTCAGATGTGGTTCTCCCCATCCCCGGTTTCATTCCCAGCAGGAATGCCCACCCTTCCATTCCCAGGAAGCGGGCCTCAGGGCATCCTGGTACATGCGGAAACCCATTACTAGCAACTGATAGCGGATGGAAACCAGATGGCGTGGCCGGCACGACAGGGTTATGCAGTCAAGGTCATGGTGTTGCTAGATCAACAGCACCAGCTGCAAGGTACTACAGGTCCTGAGAAACGCCTTTGTGGTTCTACCAGACCACGCGGCGCCACGGCCCGCAAGACAGTGTTGTTCGGAAAAACTGTGGCAGTTCGGGGATTCTCCACGTGATCACCGCAGTACTGCTTAGTGAATTCATGTTGTTTGTCGTCGTCTGGTCTGCTAGAGCATGCAGTTGGACAGGCAGGTCCGCACACTGCACTGGACTGCCTTACGAAGTCCGAGTATGCGCAGTGTTGGTAACACACAGCACGAAGCGCTGCCTCGGTCCACGTGGCAGAACAAGATCAGCTCAAGATAGGAACCTGTACGGCGTGCTGCTCGCTGTGCAAACCGTTTGTTTGCTGATATCCGTGCCCTAGTGTCGCTGTATCCAATAAACACTGCAAAATTCCCTCATATGTTACTAAATCATCGCTTTATAAAGACTGCACGAAAATCAAAGTGCTACGTAACACAGTACAGGCTAGACACTAAGTTGAATTTTACAGCTGGTGATTCATGTTGTTGACCCACGCTGCTAGAATGTATCACTTGTTCTCCCTGCAGTGAAACATGGTGCAGTTACGTACAGTGTTAATGGAGGGGTGGTGTAATGTCTGCATTTGTCGGTGTTTGTTGATGACAGCTTAGGGTTCTTCACCGTGGTGACTAAGAAGATTATCGGTAACTGCCTTATTCGAGGGTGCAGTCGTACGACGCATTCGACTGGACGGTCTTGCAGTATCGTGACACTGCGTCACGTCTGCGCAGTCTCCTTGGCTCATCCTGACGCTCTGCTTCGGAAATGTCTCCATTTGCAGTTCTGAGAAACACCCGCGCCCTGTGCGATTTCTTTGGTTGACGTCAGAGCGACAGGAACCAAAGTTGTCTACGTAGAATTTGCAGTTATTCCACGATGCTGGCAACTCCTACATTCGCAATACAAAATTTGCTTATACAAGACTACAGACTTTAAAAAAAGATCAATTCAAAGTTTGAATTATTTTTCTTCCGTCCCCCACAATTTCTCCTCACAAAAATCTACTCTGTATGGTATTTGTATTATTAAACTTCCGCTCCAAATGTACCAACGTTACGCGAATTCCACAGAGGAAGTACCAACATAAGGAAGTGCGACACATGCTTAATGCACTGCTCAGTTCAGATACACGGATCTTTTTGACTCCAACGTAGCGGCGGACAGGAAATAGGAACTATTATTAGAAACTGGATATGAGAAGGGGATTAAAATGGAGGGTAGACAAGATGGCTGCTAAAAAATGAAACTGGTAGTCTAGAACTTAGTGGGTGGATGTCTACGTTAGGGGGGAACCCTTCAGAACACGCGCGCGCACGCACGCACGCACGCACACACGTAACAATAGTGGAGGAAACAATAAATCCCCCCTTTCCCTGCAGATCAATACCTCGATAGGCCGATATGCTGCACGCACACAGCACTGGCTGCAGTTGGTGCACAGCACAATTACCTGGACTGATGCTGATCACTGCTTAACCATTTAATAAAGTCCTGAAATTTTATGAAACCCGAAGGTTCATTACGTGTTTGACAAGGCTGCACATTCTTAACCAAGCCAGTGCAGTTCACACCCTCCAGTCTCTCACCTTCAGTGTTCATTTTAATGTAGTACTTCCATTTACTCCTTGGTCTTGCATGTGGTTCCTTTAATACAGTGTTTCAGATCAAAATTTTACACGCACTCTTTCCTCTCACGCCTGTTACATGCCTTATCCATCACATCTTCCCTAATGTGATCGTTCTACTAATATCACGTACGTCGTCACTTCAAAATTCTCTCCTGTCTACTGTTGATTCCGTCCTCCTTGGGCTGTTCCCAGACACCCTTTGTCTCTTTCTTACTTCGTCAATGCACAACACCAAGTTTGGCAAGAGTACAATACAGCAGACCAAATTGTGATTGTCTACATTGCAGATCCTACGCTTTCAGAGATACACAGGTATGATTTACCTTGTCGGAAGGAAGAGACCTTCGATTTACCCTGCACGCAAGGCATAGAGTTCAACACGACTGTGAGTGAAGAACAGGGGCCCTCGACAGGTGTTCGCGGTAGGAATGAGAACGCAGTGGTGGCGGAAGTGGAAGGAAATGCTGGAAAAGACCCTCAATGAGGTAAAAGAGTGCAGGAAGAAAAATCAGGAAAGAATCATCCAACTAGCTAACCATGTCGAGAAAGCAACTGTCATGGTCGAAGGTCGCTAACAGATGACTGGTTCTGTGCGCAAAGTGTCCGGTTACCTCGAGGCAAGATTAAGCAGTAAAATACATACGTGGTAGCATCAAAATGTTCATGGAATCACATTATTTCTTAGAAATACAAAACGGTGCAATCGTGTGAGTTATATTGCCTTCAAAATAGTCCCCTTGTGCAACTAAACACTTCTGCCAGCGACTGTAAAAATGTTGGAAATATTCCTGGAAGTTATTTTGTGAAAGCCTTTTCAGCTCTTCCGTCGTATTCTTAATGATGTCAGTTGTATCGCAAAGGCGCTGTCCCATCAATGCTGATTTCAGTCGAGGGAACAGGTAAAGATCAGCTGGAGCCCGGTCAGGAGAGTATGTGGGGTGTTGCAGTGTTGTCAGATCGTTCTTTCCTAAGGAATCCTTGACCACAAACTACC
>Ga0123353_10018546_pt1 | contig 10292 bp, 4 predicted proteins | sample TergutLab28metaG_3_FD_92763 | JGI IMG/M metagenome (GOLD analysis project Ga0123353, IMG submission 92763) | Labiotermes labralis P3 segment gut microbial communities from Petit-Saut dam, French Guiana - Lab288 P3 | ecosystem: Host-associated > Arthropoda: Insects > Digestive system > Gut ...
AAATAAAAAAAAAAAAAAAAAAAAAAAAAGCGAATAACTTGAAACCCCTAAGGCAGTTTTCAATTTTAAATTCACAATAAAATATCCATAATGCTTCGTCGTATACAACAACTGTCTTTCAGTTTTGAGTTACAACGAATATCATTTTTATCGCCTACTCTAAAACAACCAACATGCAGCTGTTCGTGAACAAAACATGGACTCCGCAGATCAATACCAAATAATTCAAGTTACAGCCCCCAATATTTAAACTGCCTAAACTGTTTTCTGAATATGGCCGAAAACTTTATTCTTAATATTTAACTTCTCAGTGTCGTGTTCGTCTTCATCCCCTCTCAAGAAGTTACATGAAGTGCAGAAGTGAACAAGTAACGGACGACTAAATTTTTAAATCACTCTACAGGCGCCTAGAATTTTGTGGTGGCAACTTTTTCTTTTTTTTTTATCTGTGGGTCCTTGAAGGTGTGCAATAGTTACAGGTAGCCTGCCCATGCAAGTTAAACTTGTTCAGCTGACAAGTCTGACTAGCAGCCAAAGTTTGTTCAGCATTAGATGTGTTACGAAGTGACTACTCAGGATTTACGGCAAACAAGAAAACTGTCTAACGCTAAACATTCGCTTGTAATACAAACCAGCCCGCATGTGTATGCTAACTTGCATTAAATTGTGCCTGGAAGGTGCGGCAAACGTATCTGTCAAACCACATTAAAATAACGTAAAGGCAGTTACAAAAGACGCAAACAACACATACTTAGAGCGCACATTTCAGCACGCGCTTCCGCGAAACTGCAATGTGCTAGTTAGAATTCAGAACCCAAAAACAGAATACAACGCCTAACCACATTCTTGTAATTCCCGTTCTAACGCGTATTGTCGGAAAAGCTTGCAGCAGTAAGGTTGAATTTTCTAAAGACAGACTTTGTTAATGGAAAATAACAAGTGCAAGAACTGGAGGGGGGGGGATGCATTAAAATGTAAGTAATCTTTTAGATTTACTAACAATGGTATTAAAGCCCAGCAGACAGACGATTCTACCAGCCGAAATATGAGTATTTTATACTCTGAAAATGTAGTCGATTCACTAAATTTCTGAATAGAAAGAACGGGTAAAAATAACTACAGGGTGGCATGCTGCGTCTGTTTTTTTACTACATACAGACCACACACTCTCCTTAAGCATTTTCAAGGTATACGATTTTCTGTCCAAAATATAATTTTAAAACGTTACAATTTTTCCTTGTGGTAATGAAAGCACGGTGAGGCGAAGGAATACATGCGCGCACACACATACCCGACCGTCGGCTCACGTAAGGCCTGAATTACGTACACTCGCCCTAACGCATATTTTTTCGTAAATTTATTTGCATAGTTTCCACTGATTTATTTACTGTGCCCAGAATTATGTTTAAGGTTTATCACAATTACGCTTTGCTAAGTACCTCAGCAGACGGTTATACGACTAGCCGAACACACACGTCACTTATACTACATAAACAAACAGTATACGAACACCGACAAGGCGCCAACCTCACTTAGCGCCAACAACGGTCTGTGACCATCAGTTCCCTACAGTACACTATTGCGACTTACCGCCACCCTCGAAATACCGCAACAAATTGCGGAGAAAAACAGCGGCCCTATATTGTACAGGACGATATATATATATATATATATATATATATATATATATAAACACACACACACATACGTATGAACATACATACATGCGTACACACATATATGCAAATACATAGACCTACATACATATATACATACAAACACACGCACACATACATACATACACACATACAAACACCTACATACACATACATACATATATAATACACACACATATACATACATATATACATACAAACACACATACTTACATACATACATACACACATGCACACACACATACTTACATACACACATCACTCACATATACACATACACATACATACACACACATACACACACATATACATACATACACACATACGTACGTACATACATACATCACACACATACCTACACACATACATACATACACACACACACACATACGTACCTACGTTTGGTGGGCACAGTGTCGAATTCCGACATACGCAAAATTCGACTTACGTAACAATTTGTGAAACGGAACTCTTCTTAAGTACTTGTATTCGGGGTAGGGAGCTGTTTCTACAAGCAGTGCACGTTCTAAATAGAAGGAACACAGTCAAGAATATGGTAAGACGACAACGGCATCGAAACGGCACATTTAAGGGATATTGTTATACTGATTATTTTTGTCAAAATCGGCGAGCTTCATGCAGACATAACATGTAGGTCTACAATCAAGACACTTTCACACAGGCCCTAAATACGTCGAGACAGGACATTCGTCGTCTGCGTAGTGTCATAGTACAAGGAATTGAAATTAAATTGATGTGACACACGGCGATACTCGGTAACAGCAGTGCCGCATACCGTAGGCTACTATCAAAATCTGCCAAATGCATACGTGAACACCCATTACTCCAGAAGGAAGAAGGCCTGTTCTGCACAGTCACGGTGTGTCAGAACTGATGTTCTGACACACCGTACGTGGAAGTTCATTCAGACCCATACGTGAGATGAAGCAAATACCGCGTTTCGTCACAACCTGTCAGATGACTCAAAATTTATTCTTAACACAAACTACTATTCACAAGCTACTTTCATTTTAAGTTAGGCCCTGTCACAATTATGAAACTAAAGTTTGCACTGCCGGCCGTCGAACACCGGTCCAATCAAATTTGTTATAAATAAATTCTGTATGGTGAGTTCTACTTCGTATCGCGTCTCAAAATATCTCACTTCTAAATCCCATGCGGACACGAAAACACCACACATAAAACTACAAACTGCTTGCAAAATAACTTCTTTACGTCCTACAAACGTGAAAGAGATTTGGGCGGCTTCTTACGGCCTCGTCTAAAGTAACAATAACAAAAGCAGCTCAAACTGCAGCCCAACGAGAGGGCACTGTTGGCGCATGGTAGCTTCCCCCACGTTAAGTACCTGTAATTGAACTAATACGAGTTTCCTTCCCCCACTCTTCGACCCGCCCGTCTTTGGTACTCAGCAGACCGATATATTATCACAAAATCATGGACATCAAAGTCACATCACAAACTGTATATTTACTTTCAACGACGTAAATTTAATTTTGTTTACATTCATGTTGTGTGTACAGTTCTACTAAAAATACACACACAACCTTGACAGACACGCCGCTCTCAACACACACAAAGTTGTACCAGTTTTACCCGTATACTTGGTCTAACCCACATTTTCGATATAAAACTTGCATAGTGGTAAAACAGCTGTATTGCCAACAACTGAAACATTGGGAGAACGAGCCTCTGTGAAGTACAATCCACTACAATATTCATTTCCTTTCTAAACAGCCCACAAAACGGCTCGTCAGCCACACTGTCTTTTCAACCACCCTCTTTACCCATACCTGCAGCCACATCCTCATATAGCGCTAACCCCACTAGCCGCCATTATCCAAAGATTTCAGAATTCCTAATTGTGCCCATAAAATTCGATATAGCATTATGTTACTGTATTTGCACTGCCTGCCCGTACTGTACAGCACAGGTAAATTTATTGCAGAAGAATACTGTCGTGCATGAAAATGGTCGAGGGAAGATCCGAAGTAACGATAATTTTTGCAAAGATTAGGGTACAGGAAACCGCACAACGGTCGACAATGTGCCTAATGCCAAAAGTGATAATGAAAATGATGATCGTGATGTCTCTGAAAAATGTGGCTAAAGAACCTCAAATATGTGTTAAAAATCCGTTTTTTGAACAGAAGAGTTTAGATAAGAATATGAAATGGTGCAGCTCTCCACACTGCCATATCCAAAGTTAGTAAGAAGAAAATTCGAACAACATAACCATATTTCACACCATTGTAATGAAGATGATTTGCAAGTATGGTACACTACTACTGAATTAAATGTTCTAATATGCACTTACTGTATAAATAACATATTTTTTTTACCATTTTAAGCAAATTTTACGAAAAAATTATAACGTATTTCGATTTACCGCCACCCTGAGTGGCAGTTTCATTGTAGATGATATACCCTATCTTCCCGCATGGCCACTCTTCTTCAACTGACTGACGCTAGAGATTAAGTTATTACGATCCTTCGAAACGTCGAGAATTTTGCGCAACGACACAACGTAACAATTCAGAAAACAACAATCGTCGGCTCGTAGTTACTTCTTGTGTAATAAGGCTACATTCCTTAATCCTAGTTTTGTAACACAAACCAGGGACTGAGTTATGTTGAGGTTCAAAGAAATTAACTGGCACTTTATCCAGTTATATCCAATGTATTTGGAACCCAAATAACAAACACCTCAAACTTGAAATTCAGCTCACGACTTTAAGGTAAAGATAGCGTTCCTCTACAATTAAGTGCTATGCCATGTATGCACATGGAGAGAGTATGCATAGCTCCACTGTTTCTTAACCACAACACCAAATAGAGGTGAGCGGTTAGCTTCACGCCCCGTCCGCTTTACCCAACGGCAACAGACTCCAGAACATGTAAATGCTAAGTACTGTCATGCAGGATGTCTTAGTCATGCCTGGTCCGTGAGCTTCACAAGAAACCCTCCTTCCTTCAGACAGCCCAAAAATGTTACTAATTTGTCAAACTATTTCTACTTCACATAACCTTTTTCTTAATTCTAATGTCCACGTGTCTTTGCCACCTCCGTTTTTAATAATATTAAACAAGAGCCTTTGCAATATCAAGTAGTTGTGACTTGTGAAAAATAATCTAGACAAAGAAGTTACTGTAAGTGATGTTGATAAGGAAAGCATGAATGCTTCTGGTATGTTTAAGGTTAAGGTTGTGCGACCTTTCAATACTCCCATTTTTTGAGAAATTTATTCAAATTACTTGAACAACAAGAGCACTTTATAATAGTGCACCTATTATTAGAGAATTCATACAGTTCATAGGTCACAAGCAGCCCTCACATAACTTGAATTCAGATCTTGACCAGTTAATGTGCTTGGTGCTGTCACTATGGTAAAGACAGAACATTGTGATTACTGATAAATACAGAGGGCCCATCACTCTCTCAAAAACGGAAAGCAGCTTCACCTTCCTTAATTCTTATGTTTATTAGTGTAGGTTGGCTTGCTGGTTATTTTAAGACATTGTAACACCCAGTGATGCTGGGGGCTTTACAGACTATTAATAGAGAACTGACCCTTAACTGTGAATACTCAATGTAACATCAGAGTTCTAAACAAGAACAATCATGACGATAATTTTCAAAAGAGTGTCACCAAACACATGGGTGTTATGACCACTACAAATTGCACAGTTATAAAGAAAACAATTAATTACAGAACACTTTATTATTAGCAGCATCATGTGGAATACATTCACCTGGCCCAGCACAAGGTCCATTGAACTTTTCACTTCAAGGAATTGGCTGAGAATTTTTCCAAATGGTTAAGTAATTATTAGCTGAAGAAGGGCTGACAAAACGGCATCAACATGAAATATTTTACTAATGTCACATTCTATATGCCAAGTGTAATGTTTGCAACAGTTTTTATTTTCTATAAATACAAGGGACATGATTACAAAATATGTTTAATTTTGTTAAAATAAATCTTACATGTCATACAATTTAGGTAATTATTAATCTGTATATCAAGAAACATTGTAGTTACTTCTAATTACCCATCACAAAACTTACTTGTATATTAATTACAGGCACATGATTACTTATAAATGTTACATTTCTGTTATCGAAATTCAAATTAGGCTTATAGTATCAAGTATAAACCATTCACCACTGCAAAGAGATGGTCTGATAAAGGTAAAGTTATCCCTGTGCATGCCACAAAGGCATATGGGGGAGGGCACTAACACATCCACTCATTCTTAACCTGAAGAAGAGATGGAAGTGAACGGTCAGCTTCATGCCCCGGCCGCTTTACCACCGGGAAAACAGACCCTGCACCTAATGAACTGGAGGATGGGCAGGTCCATAACTAAAATTCTTTTATGTACCATCTTTAGTTAGTAGTAGCAGATAAAGCACACATTTTAAACAGCCTACTTGGAAAATAAAATGTTATGTAGACAGAAGAGCTTTCAAAGTATATTTCTAATTAGTAAGTGACTGAACATTTCTTAGTGTACAACAGATGCTGGAATTCAGAATTTCCAACAGAGCGAACATAATATTTAGGACAAACTGGATAACACACAACCAACCGCATCAATCCATCAAAAACTCCTTCAGTCACTTTGCACTTGCAGATAACTATAAATTGCACCTGCCAACTTGCAAGTGGACATCTGAAAGTAAATTACAGCAATCAAGAGTTTCAGAGTGTCCAGTAAAACATACAAAACACGTGCTAAAAACAAATGGAAGTAAACAATACTATTTGTTTAACTACTTGCAGAATAAAAAAAATTTACACTCATAGACATGGTTTAATCTGTGACAGGGTACACAGACTCCACACACCAAAACCCACTTTATATCTAACTAGCAATGTCTGTCTTCCCTGATATAATTCAAACCTGACACAAATACTGATTATGTTCCCTCACTCACACTCTCTCACTCCCACACAAACACGCATATGTGCACAAACATACATTTTTCAAAAGGTGTATGAGAGCATAGTTTAGAATTCAGGAACTTCATTAACGATTATATGGATAAGCCTGAAACACAACAGTGAACAAATTAACCCTGGGGTTTGTTCCAGAGAATGTTTAACTCACATCCAGAAAGAATAAATTTTGATTTTGAGTGTAGTCAATTTGGAGCAAACAGCTTCACAAATTTACATTTAAACAAAAGACAAGACCACTTCAGTAGCCTTTGCATAAGCAAATGGATATTCTTTCTTCTTGGAAACCCAAACAATTCTAACATTACTCAATTTAGTTACATATTTAATGTGGACTCATTTGATAACTCCAGTTCTTCATGGCCAAAAACTGAAAGATGGGTGCTTCATCCATCCATGCCAAAAGGATGCTGTAGACATTCAAATTCTTCAGTATGTCCCACAACCTTTCAGAATAACTGTTCAGGGATGTTCAAGGTGGCATGCTGTAACAGCATCAATCTGAATGTAATTAATTGCATGGACTTCAGAGAATTATCTAATGTACTGCAACATTTCACATTGTTTAGTTTCATATTTACACTTCCAGAGAGTGCATGAATGAAAACTGCAATAAAAATAGACTATAAAAAAACCCATGACTGTGAAAGTGCATGTACAGTACACCAATATCAACGCACAATATGAACAACAAATATTTTAGAATGTATGCATGAAATAACTGTTAAAAAATTCATAAGAACTACAAATGTATAGAAAAGTAAATAATTCTGCAGTTAACTAATTGGTATTTTAGCTATGAAATAAATTATAAATACTGTCTTACTGAATAGAAAGGGAAATAAAGAGAAACAATCAGAAAATGACAAACAAGTAAATAGGGGTTCTTTTGAGTCAAAACACAACTATCTTATGATGTTATCTTTATTTAAGCCAACGACATGTTTCGGCCCCTGCACTGGGCTATCTTCAGGTCACAAGATATATAACTGAGGAGACTACACAGTGTGAATCATGAATAAAATAGTGTGACTCATAAAAATAAGATATATATACCTAAAATTCAACAAGATCTCATTGTCATTCAATATCCCAATGGTACACATTAGTAGTCTAATACCTGGAAATATAACATGGAAACACAACAGTGGTGGTTTAAAATAGAAACATATCATGGAAATGTAACAATATTATTTACACAACACAGATCTTTACATATTATGTGCCAAGGTCTTATGATTGAAGCAGTGATAAATTTTCGGATTCAGGGGTATTGTAGTGGAAGAGTTATTTCTCACCAGTATATCCGGGAACGTCTGTCTCGATGATTGGGATATAATAATTAGACAGCAAGTAAGTTTTTCTTGTAGATCAGTTTCTCCTACATTCCCAATCATGGAGCTGCATAGAAACTTGAGGAAATTTTCTATGGTTAAGTAATTAGTGCAGCCATGTTGGCGGTATTCTGTAGTATTTGCAGTCGATTATGGAAATGAGCTGTAGGGCATATTCTGTCGAAGATGGTATGTACAGATGCTGTGTCCCTTCTGAAGTAGAGGCATGATAAAGATAACAACACAAGATAATTGTGTTTTGACTCAAAAGAACCCCTATTTAATTGTAAATAAAACACAACGGGGATGATGCATCTAGAGATTGACAAACAATATGACTTATGGATCCAGGCAAATGAACTTACATAATTGTTAAATTTGTGTATGGAACAATGGTGGGCACCACTGTTCCATACACAAGCTGTTTCCAAGATACAGAATAATCAGGGTTTCAAGTCACGATATTACATCTACTTTATATGGGATCATATACATTCAACATTTTACAATGCTGTATGCTGTTCAAAATACCTAGACTTACTACAGTGTATCATACTAGTATAATTTTAGACATTTTGTTGTACTTCGTGTGTGGGCTGGGTAGCTCAGTGAGTATAACGACTGACTACAGGCTGGACGGTCCGGGATCGAATCCCGGTGGGGACGAGATTTTCCGCCCGTCCAGACCAGCCCTGGGGTCCACCCAGCCTCTTGTAAAATGGGTACCGGGTCTTTCCCGATGATAAAGTGTGGCCTGGGCGTTCTGCTGACCACTCACCCCCTTCTAGTGCCACAGTCATGGAAGAGTAGAGCTATACCTCTACCCACCCTCTGGGCCACACCCAGCCTGTAACGGGATCACTTTACCATTTTTTAAATGTACTTCATATTGTAAACTTATTGACTGATGTATGGTCTCCTTGATAATAACCTATGAAAATTGGAAACATGTTGGAGATGCAGTGTTTTAATTGTAAAATTACACACTGACAATTTGTATTTAGTTGGTTACAATAAGATTGTTTATCAAATAATGCACAGAATGAATAACAGTAACAGAAGCCCAATAAGTTTTCAAAAATGCTTCCATATCTTGTCTTGGCTTGGCCAGGGAAGGGGTTAAACGATATTTTCTTATTTCAAATGCCTCTGCAGAGAACACAAAACGTGATGCAGGCAATATTTTGAGCAGGTGTGATATAAGGTGTAATGATGTGGAGTGCATTCATAAGGCTTAGGAAAGGGCCCAGATTACAGGCTTTTGTGGAAGTGACATGAACCTCACATTCCTTAAAAGAATGGAAATTTACAGATTCACTGAGTGACTACTACCTTTTCAAGAAGAACTGTCACCAGCTGAGGCAGATAGGAACAAAGCTGCCTCTCACATTTCTTTATGGTAATGGATAGTAATCTAAATAACACACTCAAAGTTCTTCTGACAGTTCACAAACCAATAAATTCCACATTTTTACAACACTCTATTAATATAAGAAAACTTGTGACAGTAATACAGTAAAACAGTCAACATCAACAGTGATAATAAAAATGTATGAATTTGTTCTATATCATTAAAAACCAACAAAATGCACTAACTATATTACAATAAAATAGATCACCAAACACAGATATACCATTTATACCTTATTGTTTTATGATACTGGTGTTGCAGCAATGTGGATGTGTAATTTGAATTTTAATATTTTAAGACTTCTAACTTTTATGACAGAAGTGTGGGTGAAGAGTGCCTGAAATACTTGTTGGACCTACAAAGCTCTATTTCTGAGAAACTCCCTGATGATGGCAACTTGGTGCCAAAACATGTAAGAGTTGGCACCTGTTATGGTATGTGTTTTGTGATCTATTTTATCATAATGTAACTAGTGCATTTTGTCAGTTTTTAAAAATATGGAATTAGAAAATGCATGGTATGAACAGCGTAAAATGTATGAATTTATATCCGAATACAAAGCATATATAACATGCAACATACAGGAACAACTAAGTCACTATCATGTCCAATTGCATGACAGCTAGACAGATAAAAGTTCTAGCATTTGCATTCACTAGGCAAACATGCATTCTACACTAAAGAGAAAGGAGAAGAAGGAGGCTAAAATGTGAAAACCATTTTATAACTGTGAAATTTAGGTTATGGAGTTCTGTGTGGAGATGCCATTTTATCCATTACTCAAATTACAAAGCAACAGACAATAAATGAATATGAATTATGGGTGTGTATGTGTGTGTGTGGGGTGGGGGGGGGGGGTGAATCTGATGGAGTTCAAAAGCTAATC
>Ga0123353_10018548_pt1 | contig 10292 bp, 9 predicted proteins | sample TergutLab28metaG_3_FD_92763 | JGI IMG/M metagenome (GOLD analysis project Ga0123353, IMG submission 92763) | Labiotermes labralis P3 segment gut microbial communities from Petit-Saut dam, French Guiana - Lab288 P3 | ecosystem: Host-associated > Arthropoda: Insects > Digestive system > Gut ...
AAGAATGTGTCAGAAAGAGTTTATATAGTATAGGTTTACCTCCATAATTATTAGTGGAGAAGAAGTAACTCAGCATGCCCGTGACATGAAATGTGGTGTTGAATGACAATCACATAAACTCAACAATTAGTATTTCGTCTGAAAATAAATCATGTATCTTAGCTGACTGCAATGTGCAACTTTTTAAATAAACAAGATAAAGTTGTAAAGATAATTAAACATAAGGACCTTTTTTTGACGTTTTGTTGACCGTGCATCTCAGTATATTTATCTCAGTATTTAACCAACTACATGCACAAAATTTGATTCACAATAAGTTTTATTTCATGCCTCCACATGTTTCGAACACATATGCTCGAAACATGTAGAGGCATGAAATAAAACTTATTGTGAAACAAAAATTTTGTGCATCAAGTACGTTAAATACTGAGATAAACATAAGGACTTTGGTCTTCAGCGTTGACATCCTGCTATTCTGTGTGGTTTATGATGTGATAAAAGGAAGGTTACTGTTTTGACAACTGAAAAAAACATAGTATTTTCAATTGAAACTCATAACAATTTTGTATACTGCAAATAAACACATGCTGCTGCCCTTGAAACTTTCTATTCAGTTGTACAAAACTGCAAAGTCTAGAAACCTCCTTGCTTGTCACTTTCATGAAGATGTTACAGCAAACTAATAGGAAAATATAATGTAGTAGTATTGATAATACATCAATGATGGGCACACCTGACCTGTGTATAATGCATTCTAATTCTCGGCCTGCTGTTCCTTCTGAAACTGATACTGTCCACAAATTATTTGGAAGAAAACACTTTTCAGTTTCCTCACAAGTCTTCTTCAAAATAATTTTCGCTCAATAATAGACCAATATTTTTTCATAGAACACGACTATATATTATTTTTAAATCAGCTACATGTTTTGGATTGTAACAAAGCCATCATCATCCTGTGTACGGTAATTACAAACACAAAATTAACAGCTGTAATTATATACAAATTAAGACCTCAAATTGTTAGGCGAATTAGTATTATTCTGAATTCCTAATTCCTTGATAAGTTGACGGCTGAAGCAGCTGCACGTATACGACGAAATGTCTTAGAAATGTTGGTAGACGTGAGACGATGTCAGATTGCGTAGATGGGTTGAAAGGTCGTTATACATACAGCAGGACGAAATAACCTCAACGTTATTTTTCTCCCCAGTAAACAATTAACAACTTAACGAGTCACTCTGAAGACCAAAGCAGCACGTTCCGCAATACGTCGGAAAATATCTACCACACCACACGGAGTCATATCGCAGAAGTCGATAATCTTCACAGATTATTTTATTTGTCTTGCTTGTTCAAAGCACAATTTCGCTCATATATCACTGCTTTGGTCAGAGACTAAAGCCACTTGGAGTGAAGGAGAAAGCAGCTTTAAACCTCAGAAATAAATCATCGCTGTCAATGTGTACTCGCCAGCTGATAAAATAAATTCGACGAAGACGTGAAGAAAAGTGAATTCCTCAATCGCAGAGCAAACAGTTGCCTTCGGAATGAAAATTCCGTTTCACGCCATGCGAGACGGGCTTAGAGACAGCTTGAGGAAACCTGGTAATTTTTCATGTTATGAATACAAAAACAAACTATCCAAGTTATGACGTCTGACACAATACAGAAAATGGGGGCAACAGGCTGTGAAGTAATATTAAATACATAAAACAAATACTTCGTACATGGTTGTCGGTATAGTGACTAGGTTGCGGGGTTCGATTTCCGGCAAGGACAGGAAATTTCTCTCTTCACCAAAACGTCCACAGCAGTGCTGAGCCACTCCCCAGTCTCCCACATCATGAGTACCGGGGTTCATTCCCAAAGGGTAAAGGCGGCCGGAGCACGAGGCTGGCAACTTACCCTCATATACTGATGAAGTTGAGTGGAGCTACAACTCTACTCCCCCTATATGCCTTCATGGCCCGCAGAGGAACAACTTTATCTTTACCTTTGCCTTTGCCTTATATTTTGGAGCTCCCCATTTCGAATCTTGGTAGCGACACCAATTACGCATTGGTGTTTCGTTGATCTCTCAGTTACCCGAAGTTAATGCCGGCCTGCAAGATATTACGTCAGTACCCCTTCCTTCTAAAACGTTTCCTATTTACAAATCTCGGATATTATTCAACTAATCTTAGCTACTGACATTGACGTTAAACAATCCATAAACAAAAAAAAATGTATTTATTCAAAGAACGCATAGAATACACAATGTCTCCATCTCCGCGTTTTAAACGTGATTAAACCTATAGTACTATGGATGAGAAAAGTAACTGGTAGAAGTCAAAATGTACATCACAATTTTGGGACGAAAATAAGCGAAGGGGTAATGGAATGCACACAAATACAGAACTTTCTCTACTGGTCAATGGACGGGAACAGACAAATTCTCCCCTTTACTTGTAATGCACATTTCACTAGTCATTACTACAGTTAGCCCTTCTGAAGATAAATGCGAAAACGCGTCTAAGAAGACGCAGGAGCCACTATTTCTCCCCCTCCCCCCACTGTATTGTCGTCCGTTACGTGAACCGTGAACTTAAAATTAACAGATCCTTCTGGAAGGGCCTGATGATCAAATGCACGCACGCTCGTAACTACACGTGATACTAATTTATGATAATGTTAAATCCTTGTTACTGCCTGCAGTAAATAATAATACATGGGCTTAATACGTCTCTTGGGATAACAGAAAATGTTTATTGCCAGTTCCACACTGAAGACGCGAAACGGAGCGGAACCCACGGCACTATTACTGCGCACAATGAAACAAACCTTTAACACAGATTGGCAACATGCATCCACAACCGGAAGAGACACAGTATAGTGACTGATATACCGTGAATTTGACGTTCAGGTGACCGTGAATCGTGATAAATCCTTATAATAAAACCAAATAGATGCACCAATTTCTCAAGTTTATTTTTGGTATAAAACTCAACATGTTTCGGACAGTTCCTCTGTCCATCATCAGGAGTTTTCACTGTACACACAGCAATGGTATATGTCATACAGGTTTGCTGATAGCTTGCGAGCAGGATCAGGACGGAACTCCGTCCTGATCCTGCTCGCAAGCTGTCAGCAAACCTCTATGGCATATACCATTGTTCTGGGTACAGTGAAAAACTCCTGATGATGGACACAGGAACTGTCTGAAATATGTAGAGTTTTATTCCAAAAATAAATTTGAGAAAATAGTGCATCTAGTTGGTTTTATTATAAGAATATTCTGTGAATATTCGTACAAAAAGAAATATGAGTGACATCCAGCCGTAGCAAAGCCGATTAAAACGCCGATTTTTTCACCACGGAAACCAATGTCCTATCCAAAGGGAGTCCACACAGCACAGACATGATAACGGGGGGTGTTCTGCTCGATTAGTATGCCTACTTCCGTATCGTCTTGCTAATCATCCTCATACCTAAGTTACATATTTAGATGTCGTTGCCTACAGGGTGTGCGATAAGTCTGGCCATTCAGTACCTAGTCACAACGTCTGTCCTCAACCGGAACCCCATACCTGACGTTGCAACTGACTAGCCTCAAACTGAGCCACATTTAACCTCCGAGCGAGGACAGATACGCGCTACAAATAAAGAATAAACAATGAAGATACATGAAGATGAAACTATTTAAAATGGAACGCTTAATTAATTCTATTTAATAAAAGAAAGATGCCTGAGATGCACTGCTATATTTCACTGGTGATTATTTATAGTCCTCGCTGTATTTAACCAAGTAACACTAGCTGTATAGGAGTTCTGTTTTGGCATTTGAATTGTTATTCTTCAGTATGATATCCGAATTTTAAAAAATAACATTATTTCTTTCCTGGAGTATAACCAACCTCCAGTTTGGAGGGATGTCTTCAAAACTGTCAGCGCACATACTCAAACATAAGGTACATCGTATTCCGACAATAGTAACTCTCCATGATTCGGAATAGCGCACCTTACCGACATAGTGAAAAATACCGAATTGTTCCACTCTACGCTCTCGTGAAACACAACGATACATGAGTCTCTGCATCATGTATTTTGCAGCAGGTTTCGGTAGAAACAGACATCACCAGGTGAAATACCTCTCATCTATACAAATTCTTGTAACAACACTAGTGTTTTGTCATTAAAATGGGAATTGCTACACAACGAGCAGAGGCAAAAAAAAATGTTACGATAAATAAACAGGTAAAATGTCATACAAGTCACTTAGTGAGCATAGAAAGTAAAAACTCGCGTTTAGTCAAATCCAAAACTGCAAAACTTAAGAACGATATATTAGACATATAATATATGTGTATTTTTTTCTACAGCTTTTGTTCCATATGTACGTGTCCATTCACTCCAACGTATACGCGTATTTCACTGCTTATGCTCGAGATCCGCGCAGGAAGGCAGAGTCGTTTATTTATTTATGTCTCGCGTCACCGACAGTGGAATGTGTCAACAAATTTTAGTGACAATCCTTCTCGCGGTTCTCGGGCTGCTTCATTCGTGCGAAGGACGGAGGAATCTAACACGCTCCTTAGGCTTGATAACGCGCCTAAACATGAATCAAACTTTGGACCTGTATTCCTGCATGTGACAATTTTTTTTACGAAAGTGGCGTGCTCTCACACTACGCAGTTACAGCGTACCGACGTTAATCTGCCGACTTTAAGGTTTTTATATAAAGCGACTGCGAGCTAAACTCACTGCCCTACCGGAGGGAAAAACTCCCAGCTATGTTTTTCTTTTCAATATTAAAAAGTGATTGATGATGCTTCTATATGCTTCATCCCATCACAAAGAAGGAACAATTTACAGCTGGGCAAAAAAAAAAATATCATGTATCTGCGAAGGTTCTATGCTAGAAAGCTGTAAACCAGTCGTTTTAATACTGTGTCATACCCATATAAAGTACAAAGTCAAGCAACCAATTATAGTGGCTAAAATGGTACCGTTTCTGACTTGTAGTCGCTTGGTGCCCGGTTCGTTTCTAAGCCAGGATACCGACCGACCATCCTGATCATAGTGTATCGACGTGTTCTTCACTTCCTCCAGACAAATGGCAGGACAAATCTCAAAATAGGTTACGACCACCTCCTTCGAAGTCGTTTGCTAGTCGCCATCCCGCAATTACACGTTACGCAATCTGAGATACTGAGAAAGTTTGTTAAATAAAGAAATAAATAAATGGGTTAATTTCATTCGCAGACAATAGGTCAGTACTTTATTTACAATAGGGAAGAGCCCTAAAAACACAGCCTGAACAACAGACACTTTGACCAATTTTAGTAGACGGGGGTTTTTCCTCGGCAATTACCGGCAATCCGAGAAACAGTCCTCTGAGGTAGGGTATGGTCTATTCTTTCCCAGTCCACCGTACAGAATGAAGCTCCTTGTCTGAATCGTCGCTATGTAAATTTTCAATTAAAACAGCGTCATTACGGAGGCATTTTGCATGAAATACAAATGAAACAATAAGCCCTTGTATAATCAATTCTATCCCCCCTCTCTTCCTCCCGGGGCAATTTCCAGGCGCAAACCGAAGACTGTAGGCAAAAAGCATGCCGGACTGAAGACGTACAAGTCAGCAACGGGCCGTTGTATTACCTATCATTTCAATGCCTAAGATGCAGGCAGGCACAGTCTACGAAGCGTTGGACATTAAAGCTATGTGCACATGACCCAAGGTAACATACTGCAATAGAGTCCAAGTCAAATGTTCATGTCATCTCTACATTATCTACATTTTTTTTAACCTCACTTCAGGCGGCTTTTCATATACAACATGATTTTGATATCGTGTGATGACGAAGGCGCACACCAACGTTTCGGAGGAACATGCTGCTTTTATCTTCACGGATGAATGGTTAGGTTAGAGTTACATATAAAAAAACATGGTAAAGATACAGTTTGGTTAGAGACAAGGAAGGCAGCCAATCACAGTACACCTGACTCTCCTTTCTGACAAATGACTATATCTAACCCTGAAAATGGCAGTAAAATATGGATTATAAGAGGAAACAAAATATAGGCCTATTATACAGAGCAACTCATGACTTGACGTACCAGTTTTAGAAATTATTCCTGCGGTCATTCCTAATAAGAAATGCCATACTCTCAGCCCCAGTGCATATCTTCGAATGCCTGTGAATCAAGCGTACAGCATCACTTTACCGGAATTCTTTTCTATACGGGTTACTGCGTCTGAGATGTGACACGCAGCAAACCACTTCGTGTTTCCACTTTTTCCTTTCACGCCAGATCTTTCATGCTCCTCATAGATAAAATCTAGTAGTTGAAGTTTGGAGTACAGTTGCCCATTGCTGCGGACTACCACGACCAATCCACGTAGCAGGGAAGGAAACGACGGTCATTGTGCGTTTCCACTGCACGGCCAAGTATCGAGGGGCACTGTCATGTTTCGAAGTACAAACACATATCTTCTAACACGTGCGGAATTTAGTTTAGCAGAAATGGTTGGCGCCTAAAGGACGATCCTCCAGAGCAATTCATACCAACACGCACTGACGGAGACATTAACACTGCTTGACCTACGACGATCGCATACGTTTAAATGGCATTCTGACTTCGAATGACCTCAGGAATGAAATCCTGATGTTAAGACACAAATGGTGAATCGCTGTGTATGTACGTTTTTTACTTTCTACCAGCGGCGAAGGCTAAAATTATGGTCGCCTGTGTCACGGCACAGCTCTGTAGCATAACATCAGGTGGGTAGCAACGTTCTGCAGACGCACAACCCCTTCCTATTCAGGGAAGCGCACAAACAGACATAAGCTCCTCCGACACTTTGGTAAACACCAGCCGGACTGCAACAAGGTGTCATAGGCCTGAAGACGGCAATAAAAGGTGTATACTCTCATGAGAAAACAGTGAAGATAATCATATAATTTATCGGTTCAACAGGGTATTTGGCTCATTTTTTTTTTTCACAAAACAATGAGAGTTAAACCCCACTAGATGAGAAACAAACACAAAATCCGTAGACACACGCCAAAAGCGGTTCGAGGCAACTTTAATTCTCCTACTATGTAATAAACTGTTGGAGAAGAAACGTGCAATGTCCCATAGATACAAACAGCCATTATAAATATAAGAGCACTGACAACATAATTCTCTCACGAAATCCTTGGTGGAGAACTTACAGGTAATACTTTAATTTATGTCGACTGTATCAGCCAGTTGCAAAACGCGAACTTTATAGTACACTAATGCCTTAACTAAGGATTTATTTTCTCTTACTTCATAAAGGTACCTTACATTACACTTGTGTGTGCTGCCGTACAGTGCAGTGCTTGGCCAAAACCTGAAGACAGGTGCAATGGATAAATCTGAAAATGTAATATACAGCATAGGAGCATCTACCACCGTCATTCTGAAAGGAGGGAAGACGCTGCCCCAGTATGTAGCCGCAATAATAGGTAAGTTCTTAAAGTACTACAATATTTCAAAATTAAGGTCATTACTTTATATGACCTCAATCCCTATTACCTTCGAGTTAGATCACTCAACGGCTCGTTCCCACACTGCTTAGCGGAGAGTTTAAGAATAATCTGCAGTCATAACGTGAAGTTCTTATGACAAATAAGATGTACTTTGCAGTTCAATGGGATGTGTAGGGATTCAATACATAGGCCTCCATGTCGGGGCCTAAAACGGTAACATATTTAGCACCCTTCTCGGAAAAAGTGTGTTATTTATAATCCTCTATCATGAGGTTGGGCTTTTCTGCTATTTTGTACGTAAACAAGTACGTAGTTTGGGTTGTTTGACCATGCATCTTCCTGATGAAATAAAGTGAAATGCCAACTTGAAGCAACTAGGTAACTTTATTGATGTATTTTTAGCTCGACATGTTTCGGGCACATACGCCCATCATCAGGAGCATTGGATGTTGAGTTACAGCATACGGTTTTCTGCACCGAGTTTTTGGATGGGTGGTGGTCTTGAGAGCCGTTGCGTAGGTCGTGTGTACGGTGCGGATGGTGCCGTGCGAGTCGCGCGGCACCATCCGCACCGTAAACAGCGGCTCTCAAGACCACCACCCATCCAAAAACTCGGTGCAGAAAACCATATGCTGTAACTCAACATCCAATGCTCCTGATGATGGGCGTATGTACCCGAAACATGTCGAGCTAAAAATACATCAATAAAATTACCTAGTTGCATCAAGTTGGCATTTCACTTTATTTCATACGCAGTTTTAGTCCGTTCTAATCTCAGCTTCAAAACGTAACAGTAACGACTTAAAAAGTTAAACACTACTTTTCATCATATGCTGATTAATTACTAAAACAAGCGAAATTTAATTAAACTCGATTTGAACACCATGTCAACAGCAGTCACTTCTATCGTTGTACAGCCTACTGTAATTTTCTAACGTAAGTGATACCAAACAAAGCAGCACAGGCCACGGTTCACCCATTTATTTATGGTTCATTTAACAACGCTCGCACTAGCTCAACATGGTATACAGTGGAACTGCAGCGCGGTCACTGACCAAGTATTAGAAAGGATGTGAAAGGAAGAGGTAATGCCCAGAACTCATACCGGCATGTCTGGAGCAAATAGGGGACATCAGGAAAACCTCATTCAGGATAGCCAGTTTTCGGACCATTGCTTGAATAACGAGACCTCCAGAATACAATGCAGGCTGCACCATATCGGTAGTACGCAACTTCCTAAATTCTGCGTGCTAACAGACCCAAAAATCAAACATTTGTCACAGCAATTATTTCCAGAACACATAGAAACGTGGCCGTCGTTCTTAATTCTAACCTTAGGTTTCGGATTGAAGTTAATAAATCACGGCCTATATGAGGTAGACTACCGAAATTTCATACGCAGTTAGATCATAAAATGCCTACAAATTGCATGTGAATACTGTCCCCATGTCAACAATTACAAACATACTGATAACGCGAAGCTTCAATTTTACAACTAAAAAAAAAACCCTAAGGTCTTGCATGGAGAATTATAAGCAGGAAATCATAACTGATTTCTGTAAATATTACTTTACCTTTTTTTATGTTAAAATTCTATGTCAATAACTGTCCAACAAGATGCAACTATACACTGTTTATTTTACCTGTGAACTGCTCTACATATTTCGGGTGGTTTCTCCACCCTTCATCAGGAACACAAATAACTGTATCTACAGTATCTGGTAATGCTCAACTGCTGTTACTACCTGTCGCTATAGTGGAGGAGTTGAGACTGCGGTCTACAGTTATATGTGCTCCTGATGATGGCTGGAGAAACCACCCGAAACGTGTAGAGCAGTTCACAGGTAAAATAAACTGTGTATAGTTGCATCTTGTTGGACAGTTATTGACATACTTTACTTTTGTTTTGAGCCACGCCTTTAAATATATGAGGAAAGGTGTGGGGCCCCCGAGAATTACTCTTTTTGTAACCGGTTTGCATTTGTTCATCTGACAGCACTGCATGAAATCCGTCCACATTCGTAAGAACGGAGGGTGTATTTTTCCTCTTTCCTTCCGGAACGCTGCTCACTGCGGAATGCTTTCAAATCAGATACAAGAGGCTGAAAACCGCGTCTAGCCTTCCCTATTGGTGCAGGTTTCAGAGACTTATATTCACTGCACATGTTGTCCATTACACATGTACTGAGACTGCACATATTACACAAAAAGAGCATATCTATAATCGTGTCTTCGGTCATAGTCGTATATGACCTCGGTAAAGCGAAGTGATTCAGTGTTACCTGAAATTGTCAACGCTGCAACATTACAATCTATCCCAGTTGTGCATCCCCCATAAGGCGTAGAATAGGTCACAGAGTCCGAAAAAAAAATCTGTTCAACAGGCCTGTTCATTCTTAATACTTTGCCAAGTATATCTGCGTCTTGTAACAAATGTCGCCGAAATCAGCAAAAAAAAAACGCATAAAGGGTGCCGTGTAAAAGACTAGCATATAGAATATTGGAAAAAATATCTAATCACGGATCTTATGCGTATTGGACCGTGCATCATCTTGATATTTGAAAAAAGGTAGACCAACTAGATGACACTTGCTTTATTATCTACTGCTCAACATGTTTCAGCCGTTAATACGTCCATCTTCAGGAGCTTCAGGAATAGTGGTTCAGCCTACACTCGGATACCACACCACCAACAGACAATCCCGCTACATAACACCAGCACGCCTCAAGTCAGCCTACACAACACAACAAGTACTCGCTAGCTCCTGAAGATGGACGTATTAACGTCTGAAA
>Ga0123353_10018550_pt1 | contig 10291 bp, 4 predicted proteins | sample TergutLab28metaG_3_FD_92763 | JGI IMG/M metagenome (GOLD analysis project Ga0123353, IMG submission 92763) | Labiotermes labralis P3 segment gut microbial communities from Petit-Saut dam, French Guiana - Lab288 P3 | ecosystem: Host-associated > Arthropoda: Insects > Digestive system > Gut ...
GTGCAGAAAACCGTATGCTGCAACTCAATATCTAATGCTCCTGATGATGGGCGTATGTACCCGAAACATGTCGAGCTAAGAATACATCAATACAATTACCTAGTTGCATCAAGTTGGCAGTTCACTTTATTTCATGATGAAGATGCACGGTCAAACAACCCTTAAGACATCTAGTTTTTCCACACCGAAACTGAGCCCGGAATCTCGAATCCCGTACCTCGAAACAAGAGAGCCAGCCATTTCGCAACGATGTTTATTGTTCTTAATGTGGAGTTTCCGTTTTTATGACTTTACTTCTTAAACCATGCATCAAAAGTACTTTACTTTCTGCTTCTTCGCCCAACATAATGCATTTCACACACGTTTTCGCACGCATTTGCAAACATGTTTAATATAAAATCGCAGGCTTACGCAGTTTATTCCCTCACAATTCTAAAATGTTCCATGACAAGTTACGCTTTACCACAAAGCTTCTTTATATTTGTGAAAATAACAAAAGTTAGAACAGTATTCACCCGCACAGCAACAACTACTTCATGCAAAATGACTGAACTAACAACTCTCTGTTTCAACGAAGCGTCAGGCTAAAAGACTACCTCAGTTTTCCGAATGAGACAGCGGATAAAATATTCAAACACACACCGTCTTCCTGACCCCAAACAACTGAGACCATTGGACGTAGAAAACCTTCTTTCGAGGTACAAGCAGTATCAAAGACAGGAACATAAGAAGCATGCAGAAATTCTAGCGCTTACCGCGGTTATTTCAAATACAAAAGCGATGTCTTCTTAAAAAAGACACCCCAAAAATATTTCAAATGACCACGATTTAATTCTTCATTAAAGAACAATAAAACAATAGTATAAAATGATAAGTAATAAAAAATAAAAAATGTAGAAAGAGGCAGGGGGGAAACTAAAGAGAAAGAAAATGAAATGAGGAGGAGAGTGGGAAAAATTTAATTTAAAATATCAGGAAGTCAGAACGTAATCAAGCATGAACATTAAAAATGTATACATGCGAGGATATTGAAACACTTATTAAGCTTCTAAACCCTAATTAATCGGCCATTTAATAAAATACTGAAACGATGCTTACGACGAAAGGTAAGCGTAATTGCTGTAATTAATTAATTATTGATTTACAACGTCCAATGACAGGTTTCTGAGTTTTGGAAATTCTGACCTAGTGTTAAGAAAGTGTCTTTCCCCGGTTACGAATTAACTAAACAAGTAATTCTCTGGAGCAAAGTCCTTCTTGAGAAGCTAATATTTCCTAAAGAACACAAAAAGTCAGCATTTTAAGTAACCCAAAATTTCGTTACCGTGTTCAACACAGATTCAATTTTCTTAAGACCCCTGTCAATATAAATACTCCATCCACGCTTGGATCTTGGCACGCCTTTCTTTCCTACAGTTTGATACACAAAAATAACGTCCACATTTCTTTTCCCATGCAGTCTTACAATTTAAATATTAAACAATATTATCATGCATAAAATAAAGGCGAAATTTTGTATGGAACATAAGTAGGTTATTCGGAAAGTAAGTACCGTCTGCGCATATCTCTCGCGCTTCGTCGAGACTGTCACTTTGTGTATGTGCAGTGGCTTCTTATGTCAATTTAGAAACCACAGACGCCATTTCGTGAAATTTGTGTTATGTTTATGTTTGTTCCTGTGCGTTAAACATGTTTAAGACAATTGAAGGGGCCGCCGACTGTGAAATACGTCTGCAATTTGCTTTTTGAACGTTAGGAATGTGCTACCAAGTGAGATTCATCACCAGATCTGTCAAGTGTATGGTGACAATGCGATGAGTGATGGCACGGTTAGGAAATGGGTTCGGATGTTCAATGAAGGACGAGAGAACGTACACGATGAGGCGCGAAGTGGGCGTCCATCTTTGGTGAATGATGATTTCATGCGTAAGGCCAATGAAAGAGTGCGTGACGACAGACGTTTCACAATTTCTGATCTGTCCTTGCACTTTCCTCAGATTTCAAGGACTCTGCTCTATGACATTGTCAGTAGTGGCTAACATCGCAGGCGGCCGCATTCCATGAGGAGGGTACACAAAATTTGTGCCCCGCTACGATAAGTGCCTCAATAATGGCGGCGAATGTATGGAAAAATAGTTTGAAGAATGTAGAATCTGATAACAATAAAATATTATACGAAAACATACTCGATTATTTTTTACAGCGAAAGGATACTTACTTTCTGAATAAGCCTCGTACTTGCAATTTACATGTTAAAGAAGTAGCTTACACAATCATATGCATGACTTCATATTATTTATTGATTTGTCAAGTTAAGAATTTAGTCGGCTACAAAAACAGCAACAAATTAACGTGAATATATACTATTTTGAGAACTGTAGTATTTATTGCTGGTGACTTTGCTGCAGTATGTGAATTCTTGGTTGTCTATAGCATTCAGACGGCAGTTAAACTGAACATGGAGTACTTCATAATTTTGACTGTAGTAATGCCAAAATATAACTAATATGTCCTTTCATTAGATGACAAGAGAATTTATTTTCCATGGATATCGAACACAAATATATTTAGAAAAGTAATAGCTGGTATTTCTGAGCGAGTTATCTTGTTCATATCATTGAAAAGTTTGCAGATTGACATGTAAGGAAAAAAAGAGCAGTTGCATCACTTTACAAACGTCCAGACACGGAGAAACGTCACTCAACTTTTCCCTTGTTTTTGGCTCCATTTCCCTTTAGCCAGCATGGATATGTACGTTAGTGTTTTTTTATTTCCATTCTCGTCTTTCCGTATCCTACCACTCAATGCCCAAAAAACTTTATATTTCTTTCATCCTTCTCTTTGCGCTGATTTAGCTGTCCATTACATGACACAGACCCTAGTTCCATTTACTTTTCGTAACTCAACTTTTTCTTCTCTCCCTTTATCCATGCTTTTCTTTCTTCTGAAAGTGTTCTCCAACGTGAAAAGGCTGTATTTTTTAAAGAAAAATTTTCCTTTTTCTGTCTGCCGTGTCCTTCTCAACTTCATGCTGCTGTATCAGTCTTGAAGCAGAAACTAATCTCCAATATTCACAAGTTCTACAAGCAGAGTTCTCACTTGATAGGACGGTCAGATTTGAAGCTCGAAGAGGAGATATCTTGGTGACAGAGTCTTCTTTGATATTCTCAAGAAAAAGTAGAACTTACGGCAATTTTGGTGAGATTAAGACAGTCACAAGTAACACTACTTTTTGATCTCATGAAGTTAAATCAAATATTTCATTTATACAATCACTACTCTAACACTCCTTCAATTGCCCAAGCCAATCTTTGGTTATATTAAGGTAAGTGAAATTTATAGTGTTTCGGTATATTCACAAAAGGTATATGCTAATTCAATTTAATTTACAAAACCCAAATTCACTATAAACTATTAAGTCAGTTTAATACATTTATTATAGTAATTACTTCAAGGACACTCTAATCGAAAGATCAGTTCACGTATTTACAAAGACGAAAGTAGAAAATTTTATGAATAAGGAAAATCCACTTAATAAAATTTATAAACTCATAGTCCATTTCACCTCTAACATGTACTTTAATTCCCTTCTCTCGTTTACTCCTGCTTCTTCTTAGGTGTCTCTTTCCTTGAGACTGTCGAAAAATTATAATAAATTAATAGAAATGTAATTAATCAGTTTTATCTTACAATCATAAAATTATCTCAGTGTTATGAAATTTTAGTGTGATTTCATATAGTCATATAAATACAATGTAACAGGTAAAGAGAAATTTCAGAACATTACTCTATTCGGGAATGATGCACAGCAGCATATCGATCAGAAAATAAATTCAGCTTCTTCCGCTCAGCTTCTGTTTTAATTTTCAAACAGTACGCTGTTTCGGATATGGGTGATATTTCTATATTTTATGCGTTCTCAAAGAAAACCACATATCCCCTTGAAAACTTTCTTGTGTTTAATTTTGTAAAGAAAATCATTTTTTGATAAGACTAAAACTTTAAGTTATATATATATATATATATTTTTTTAAATTCTGTTTCCATTCCAGTATTCATGTCTTCACCTTGTCGTTTAGAAAATCTCAACCTTCTACGTACCTACAAGGAAGAGACAGGTTTTGGATCCAAAATGTTGTGTTTGACAAGCCCTATATTGCTAGCTAGGATCTGTGATAAGCTGAACTCCACATAATGTACGGATATATGGAGTGCATTCTACTTGTGTCAGACGCCAGTCCTGTCGCAAAACGTCACGATTCATCGGAAAATAAGAGCCGAGAAGTAATCAAGTAGAGTTTCTCGCTCAACACACGTCAGGAGGGATTTGAAAAAATATTCTACAACAAAGTGCAAAACTGTACATTCAGAAATTAATCTCTCTGATTACAGACTGACTACGTGCTTTATTGTACAGAAAGAATGGAAGTCTTGCACAAAATGTAGTCGGTAAGAGGTAATGTTTATGAAATGCACAATCAAAGCAAGCCTAAAATATGTAAAACTTGTCAGACATAATATGAAACATACGCAAGGTTTTACTTCGTAGATTAATAGTATTTAATACAGATTTTATACACTTGATTAGTACAAGCATTTATCTCCATTTAAAATTCCACGTGCCTGGATCCAGTTGCTCATTACGCATCTCTTCAGATACAGACTTCGCACATCCGTCATGTTAGTCAATAATTTTCTGCATTACAAATAAACAGCTAGAATTTTAATATTGTTTAACATCTAGTACCACAAATTATTTTATATCCCGCAGTAGATTTCGTTAGTTTCTTTTATACAAAGGGGGGCCAAAAATTCTCGGAATTGTTAAAGAAATTTATTTAAAATATTCATAAAAGTTTGAAACTTTAGTCCCCTTCAAGGTACTCCCCCTGTGACTGGATGCAGCGATCCCAACGCCGCTCCTACTGCTGGAAACATTGTCTGAAATCTTCAACGGAAATGCTGCCAAGGGCCGCCAGCGATTCTCGTTGAACCTCTGCGACGGCAGCAAAACGCCTCCCTTTTGGCTAAAAACAAAATGGTAGTTGAGTCCCAACACCCCCCTACCCCCCTTTCGACGACCTCGCTCCATGCAACTTTCTTTTGTTCCCAGGGATGAACCAGGATTTGAAAGGGAGGCGTTCTGCCGACTTTGCAGAGGTTCAACGAGAATCGCTGGCGGCCCTTGTCAGCATTTCCGTTGAAGATTTCAGACAATGCTTCCAGCAGTAGGAGCGACGCTGGGATCGCTGCATCCAGTCACAGGGGGAGTGCTTTGAAGGGGACTAAAGTTTCAGACTTGTACGTATATTTTAAATATTTTTTAAACATTTCTAGGCATTTTTGGGTCCCCCTTCGTACATGAAATTCAGTTCAAAACACGTACTCTATTATTATTGCAAGCTAATAAACCTCATTCCCACCCAACGGAATGTAATCTTTAACAGGCCTATGTACCTTCTTAGGTCTATAGGTCTATACCACACTTTTCAAACCTACATCCATTAGGAGCCGATATTGGTAACCGCGCCGTCTAAGGCATGGGTCTGTGTCCTCTGTCTGGTTGGCATTGCCGGTTCGCATCCCGCCGGGTCTTGAAGAACTGCTTCCTTTGATTCCTGTATGTTGTCAGATACTGGTCTCTTCGACGGCCCGATCATTCCTCCAGAGAAGGTCTACCGAGTGCGGTGTGTCTGAGTGTGACCACGAAGCCTCGATAATGAGGAGGACCTAGATCACTAGTGCTGTCGAGCCGTTAAAAAAAACCCGATGATGAGAGATTTCAGGTTCTCACATCTCTGGTTCTGGATAGTCATGTCTTATGGAATATACACGTAATACCCCTTCTATTGCGAAATAGTTACCGAAGTATGTAGGGGAGCTTCCAAAGTTCTTCGGTGGTCTAGGCACTCAAGACATTCACATATTGTGACGTGTAGATTGATAAAGATTTTACGATATTTCGGAGGCGCTTGCTGCCCCATGTTGAAGGTGTAAGCCATATCTACTTACTTATCGATTCAGCAGCACATGTCAGAAAACGTGAAGTTTACTACACTTCTTAATTCACAAGTTATTAATACATATATGTAAAGGAAAACTGATCCCGTTACAGGCCCTGTGTGGCCCAGAGGGTGGGTAGAGGTATAGCTCTAGTCTTCCATGACCGCGGCACCAGAAGTGGGTGAGTGGCCAGCAACACGCTCCGGCCGCACTTTATCCCCGGGAAAGACCCGGTACCCATTTTACAGGAAGCTGGGTGAGCCCCGGGGCCGGTCTGGACGGGCGGAAAATCTCGTCCCCACCGGGATTCGATCCCAGACTTTCCAACCCCCAGTCAGTCGCTATACTGACTAAGCTGCTCGGCCCACATAACATATATATATATATATATATATATATACACACACATACACACACATTCGGTTATGATGACACTCGAATTTTCTTTCCATTTTAATGACACTGTTTCAACTGCACAAATATTTAATAGAATCATGTTTAAAGTTAATACAAGGAAAGAAGACACACTGCCAGTAGCACAGCAGTGTTTGGATAACTGGGGAATGTTCAGACTTCAGTCGGTATAATCGTCTTCCAGAGAAAGTACCGAAAGTGAAGCAAAAGTGCAGTTATTTAATCTTCCAATATCAACGATATCATATACCTACTTTTTCTTATAAAATTTTAGGTAGAGAAACTGAAAAGCAATTAAACTGACACGGTTACCAGTAATAGTGGCTATGTCTGTACACATATTCGCGCCCGTTCCTTGACGTACACACGTAAGTTCCAATCCATAAACTGCAGTTTATTTCCTTACGTAATCCACCTAATATCCGTTGGCTGCTCCGCCAATAAGGGTTAGGATCCCGAGGGAAAGACGGCACAGCACTGGATTAAGATAATATTCACCCTATTTTAAAGGAAGCTGGTCGATTATACATAAAGGAGCCTTGACCTGGCCTGACCTGATCTTCGTAACGTGAAAGATTATAAAGCTGATACACATCCCACTTAACTAGAACGCAACGTCACGTAATTCATGTGTAACTTACACCGATGAAAGGAGGTGGTTACAATTCACAAATTATAATAATAATAATATTTGATTCATGTAATTTAACCAATGCAGCAATTTTCCAATATCGAACTTCCCTGGACAGGAGTAAATGACGAGCATAGACAAGAAACGGAATATAGAAGGAGATATTAATAACAGAGGATTTGCTTGTGCATTCTTTTTACCTTTGGCATTGCGAGTGTTTCTGGCTACTCTGCATGACTGTTGAAGACATTAACCACTTTAAGCCCACCTCTAGTTCTTACTGTCAATAAAATGACTACCGGTTGCTAAGGCAACTGTATTTCGGAAGTGGTTTTACTGCACCTACCACAACAATATTTTGTGCGTCTGCCTCATCGCTAGTACCAAATGTAGGCAATCATAAACTCAAAGCCTGGGGGTCGACTCCAGTTGAATAAATTTTCATTCCAGTATTCTTTAATATCCGAATCTCGATTTGATACAATCGGACCGGTGAAGAGACTGGGATAGTCTTTCATATGTCATCCTTTTATATACAAGTACATTGCGGAAAACTTGCGTACTTCCTTCCGTCTCCATAACCTTCGGACAAAATAAGGTATGACCGCACCGTTACAGGCCTAGAGTGGCCCAGAGGGTTCCAGGAAGTTAAGGTTCCCAGATTTCATGGCAACGGCACAGGATGGTGGTAGGTTGTCAGCCTTATGCACCGGCCGCCTTTACCCCCAGGATATGCTCCTGGTACTCATTTCTGTTAGAGGCTGAGTCGACCCCAGGGCCATAGTGCGATCGGAAGGATTTTGTATCAATGAAAAATTCCAATGGCACCAGGTGGGATCGGACCAGCGACCTTCCGAATTGTAGCACAGCACCTTAACCACTGTGCTACCGCGGTCCCCCTTCATAAAAAAGACAAAAATAAATTATTTCTTGAAGTCGTTAGAAACTGTAGTAAGGAACAGAACACACGACAGAAGATTAAATGATGAAGAGCGATATTTTTTATCACAAAATAAAATAAAACACGCAAATGTTTAAAATGTGTCGAGGAGAGTCATGAATGTAAGGGAGGGGAGGTGAAAAGGGAAAGGAGAGAGTAAAATAATTAAAGGTTTCATAATTTGTACACTTCACCCAAAGTTAATGATGATTAAATCCAGGAGAAGTAAGGAACAGTACGTGTAGCACGCATTGAGCAAATGAGTACAAATCTTTGCTGAGGAAATTCCAAAGCAAGGAGTCACTTGGGAAACATAACAGAAGATTGAGGGGTAGTATCAAAATTGACCTTAGGAAACTAGGTCTTCAGAGTGGCGGCTAAAATCATATGGCACAGCGCAAGTTCAGCGGAGATTCTCTTTAACACAGAAAGAAACTACCTCCTTCCACAAAAGAGGTTATTTCTTGATCAACCGAATAAATGTTGGCTCGACATGGACGGCCCTGAGCCGTAGAGGCAGTCAAAGCCTGTGTTTGGTGCAAGCATGTTACATGTTGTACACATGTTGTACACATGTTGTACACATGTTGTACACATGTCCGCAAATGAAAATGAAGATTTGCCATGGCGATATGAAGTGCAAGTTGTTGTTTATTCTGGGAATTAAACTAAATTTTGTAGCAAAAGTCTCTCAAAATGCAAAATTATTTAACCAGAAAGTTGGAAGTTCGTATGGTTACCATTACTTTTCAAATGGGTAAAGAAAAGGTCCTCTCCAACCTCTGAAATTACAAAAGACACGGTGGGTTGACATTTATTGGCACAGCAATCAAGAAGGTGTGAAATGAAAAGCTTTAAATCAGATGACAAATGGTTTTTAATTATCCAGTAGAATGACAGTCATTAATCCTTCTCTTACGAGTGCTTTAACACCCTGTCGAGGGTAATATTCCGTTCCTCACATGAGCAGTGACGTCATCTACATCACCAGCGATAAACCTCATATGAAATGGCATTCAGTCATTTTCAAAATTCGCAGCTTTGGCTAAATTACATCGCAGTCTCGTTGCGTGCCGCGATTTCTGAACTGCGTGTGAAGAAAACTGAACAACAAATTCGAGGGAACAGAAACAATGACCTAGTTATTTAGTTGGTCAAGAAATGTCAAAATCCTATGGAACTCGAAATTTAATCACTATATTAAAATATATTAAAGACTAACTAAACTCTTTTAGTTCATTGTTAATCTTAGTTTGACCACTCTAGGTTCGAATCCCAGAAAGCCTTCCAACCAGAGTTGTTAATTGTGTTGTTCTATGTATTTTTTGTGTATAAATGTGTACTGTACTACTGCCACCGGGTGTCAACCGAATTGCAATTGAAAAATATATCAATATCAATAACCATTTTTTTTTTTATATTTATGGTTTCGTGCATCGCTGATCAATATTAATTGTGTGCTATATTAATAACTGTCCAACAAGATGCAACACAAAGCAGTCTATTTACTATTCTGCAAGTTCATTCTACATGTTTCGGGTGTCAAACACACCCATTATCAGGAATTAAAAAAACTGCAACTACAGCCTCCGGTACAGGTCATATTTTTTGTGCAGCTACCTCCCGTCAACGTGGCCAAACTTGGCCACGTTGACACCCGAAACACGTAGAGTGAACTTGCAGAATAATAAATAGGCTGCTTTGTGTTGCATCTCGTTGGACAATTATTAATATAGATCAATATCAATAACTGCGCACATTCTAACTCTTGGGGCACCCAACATTAGGTCTACGGTTATTTTCGTCCCCCATGACCCAAGGACGCGGCCTGCATGAGCCTTTTAACAAAATAAGAGACCTAATTAGCACGGATGAACTAGCCAGGAGCACTAATAAAACAAATATCCAATTAAACAATCAAGTAATCTGAGGTTCTTTCAAACGGTAAATTATAGCCTCCTTTGTTGCAAAGTTTTGTCGCCACACTTTAGAAAATCTGCCACTTGTTTTCACGTTTCCCAGTGAAAAACACAATTGTCTTGATCATGAATCACCGTGAGAAATCACGCGTCGGTTTTCCACATGTTTTAGTTTTTAAAAGTAAATATAGGACGTTAAATTCTTGTTAAAAAAGAGAAGTGTTTTTCAAATGCCTTCAACACTCAAGATAGTTTCTTTATCACCTTAAATACTTCTGACAGTTTAAAAAATAACCAACACGATGTCACTTGTGGACTATCCTTTATTTTCATGGGTAGTCGTCATTCATTCTCTACATGTTTCGAGCTTTCGGGAAGCTCGAA
>Ga0123353_10018551_pt1 | contig 10291 bp, 4 predicted proteins | sample TergutLab28metaG_3_FD_92763 | JGI IMG/M metagenome (GOLD analysis project Ga0123353, IMG submission 92763) | Labiotermes labralis P3 segment gut microbial communities from Petit-Saut dam, French Guiana - Lab288 P3 | ecosystem: Host-associated > Arthropoda: Insects > Digestive system > Gut ...
AAACTTATTGTAAAACAAAAATGTTGTGCATCAAGTTGGTTAATTACTGAGATAAATATACTGTAACTTTGTAAGCACAGTAGTCTTAAAACACGTGGGCCTTCGTATAAATTGATATTTTTTCCGACATTAATCAAAATATTCAGGTATCGACAAATTTTAATAAAAATAGCTGAGATTCAATTTCACGGAAATAGGTAGATTGGAAGCCAATTATATATATATATGACAAAGCAAATAATTGCTGTTTGCTTTGCGAACGCACACAAGAAATTTTATTTTGCCCACACAGTTTATTATGTTTCGCACGATTGACACAGTAAATGGCTGTTATTTCTTTATACAACATGCAGCTATTGGTACATGTAATGGAGAAACAGTGGGTTTAATGGAAGGAACTAAAATTTGAATTCAATTCGTGTTTCGAAACATAATCACACTAGACTTCAGTTAAAATGTTATGATATTCAAGAATATTATACAGACCAAAACAGTGAGAAGCATTGTTTCTGATTTATGCCTTTTACACAGTATAACATGTCTGGAAAGGAGTGCGTGCCACCAAAACGTCATTTTTATATTTATGTTATATTTATATATTTTTTGGCGAATTGGGCTGTTGTAGATCTAATGACAGTACCAGAGCAACCACAAATTTATGCAACTTCCTTCTGCTACCGCAAATTAATTTCCTTAGATATCAAGCTCAAGTCACATTCATAAAATTAATCACAGCAAAACCATTCGTGCATTCTATTTAGCAGCAGTGAGTCATATTAGTGTCACCACAGAATGCAGTACACCAGTTAACCTGGCAGAGGTAATGTAACATTTACACTGGTTTTCTATCTCTTGGCGTTTTGTTTGTATGGAAATCTGAAAATCTGTTTCCATACTATTCGTGTTCCAAACGATAATTAAAATAAATAAAATCAAATACAACACGCGTACGTTACGTGATAAATAATAAAATAACACTGTACTTCAAACATAAAAATTTTAGCCTCCAACTCAACCACATGCTGCTGCTGCTGCTGCTTAAGTTTCCAGTACGTACGTCATCGCAGTTTCTGTAGGACAAACATACAGTTCTGATGCAATACATCGATAACTTTTACATGAAATTATTCTATCACATTTGCAGCTAATATACAGCAGTTTAATAACGGACCTCCTTGGTGATAGCCAGCCGGTGGTACAAAACATGCTGGAGTGCTAAGGGTTTTATCCACTCGGCTTACGTAACATGTGTTTCTTGTTTCCGTTTATTTCATTAACTTTATAATTTCGATTTCACCACGCTTCACCTTTGGTAAAACTAAAATCAAAACAGTATGGCTGGGGTCTTTTGAAGACTCTTTTAGTCCAGTACTTCAAAAGCAATCTTCACACCATTTGCACAGTTTTGCCTGTAGGTTTTATATGAACTTGCTGTGGCCTACAAAAGTTCATAATTTAACACTTGTAACGCCAATAATTCGTGACCGTCCCTACCAGACCGACATCTGTAGCCATGTAGTTTTCTCTGTACCGCCATAAAGTGCCAGTTTTGCAAAGCCGTTGTTCCACACCACAATTTTAATATCCACACTGCCTCGCCACAGCTGGGCCAGTCTCACAAGGTTGTCCTTCCATCACATTGCACAGGGCCTGTATGTATATTTAAAGCCATTACGCGTGGATATGACAGTCACTCTAATAAGAGACGTGAGTGTAATATAATACCAAACGTTTTCTCCGTCATTTGGCATTCTTTCGTTTTTATATTACTTCCAGAAATTCATCTCGTTATGATATTATCAGTTAGGGACAGAAGAGCGCCACTCGCTTTTTCACTGTCGTCCGTACTCTTTTGTATCATTTAAGTATTTAATTTTCTAGAGTCAGTGTACGTAATAGGTCGATAGATACATCACTTGCATTTTTCATGCAGATTTGCTGAATTAATTTCATACATCATAATTTCAAGAGTTAATGGCTGATTTTAGAGAATAATATGGATGTTGCTGATTTAAGGCATAAATATTAAATTTTTATTTTATATATATATATTTATTTATTTATTCTTAACGAAATACAAACTGCGAAGCTATATTTTGAGAGAGACTGAAATGAAAAATGTCAACCAGATGGACTGCAAACCTTTGTTTAGAAGAAAAGGGAGTCGATATTCTTGTAGCACGTAATTAGCAGTTTGCTTATTGCCTGGTAGCACTTGGCTCTATGCACTGTCACTGTCTTTCACTGAGCTTTCAGCCAACAGTAAATGTGCTGACTGCAAATGTAGATGCTATGTATTTCGTCTGTCAGCTGTCACGTTATTCACTTGCGTTTAATACACAGCGCATTGCTATGTTTTTGGTAGTGAAGTGCTGCTACTAACGAATGTTTATTACAGCCACTGGTGGGCCAGATGTGAGCAGTATTGTTCCAACGCACGTTGTTTGGGCCTAATCTTCGTAAAATAATTAGGTCTCTCCTCTTTCTGTTTTCTCACAGTCTCGTAAAATCGAGTACAAATGCCTGGTATGGCCTGGCATTCACATTGCACTTATTTCTCTTTATTCCTTAAAATATGAAGGAAACAGACGCGTGTTCTATTCCCTCCTGGTCTCTGTAGTGATAAAATTACCGGCTTGGTGACCGAGAAATAGTGGTTCGTTTCCCAACACGGTCAGGAGAGTTTTCTCTTCCCATCAAGAGTCCTCATCAATTCTTATGTTTCCCTTCTTCTTGTCTAAAGGGTGTCAGGCTCTCTTTCCCCGGTGGTAAAGCTGGGGGGGGGATGAAGTTCACCTCTAATTTCCATCCAGTGCCGAGGCTAAGAATGAGTAGAGCTATACCGCCACTTCCCCGTATGCCTTCATGGTGTGCGGACAGACAACTTTACGTTTAGCTCTATACGAAATATTTACATTACATGGTATCACAGCTAGTCAAAAAGGAAGTCGTTTTACACAGTGTCGTTTTTAACTCCATGCAATCAGGATGAAAGTCGAATAAATGGTTTTCTTTTCATGGTTGTCAGTTCTGCAGCTGTCGGAATATTTACAGTATATTGCTAATTTTCTTGTGATGCTGAAACGCTTCATACAGAAGTTTATTCCGTCACATAAAAATAATTAGGAAAATTCGTAACGGAGTTTGATTAAAGAGAGTTTGTTTTAGAAATAACTGACGCCAGCTGTGAGCGTTACAACAGGGTATTTGATAAAAGTAAAGTATTTTTTTTTCAAATGGTGGTTTCCTGAGTTTTACAGTGTGTAGGTTGGTGGTAATGTTCGTTCCAGCGTTTAGGAGGAACGTCCTGCCTGGTGATTTAATTTCGTTCAGTTGCATTCTGAAGCATCCACATAAACCTCCTAAATGTCGGAATAAACTTTCTGTCCTACACAATGTACAGTTCATAAGGTCTTCATTTGAAAAACACCCGTTGTAGAAATCTGTTGAGAGCTACGAAGGATGAAGTAGCTTGAGAAAAAGAAAATTACAGGTACAGACATGAAGCTTCATGAAATGTGCTGCTCTCTAAACTGGTAGCGTGACGTAACTACATACGAAACTTGGACAAAAGACTCTGAACGCAAAATATGATATCTGAAATCTAGGAACGGGTGGGAGGGGGGGGGGGATTACTTAAGGGGATATTAGGAAATTTAACTAAAGGTGTTTGAATGTGGATGCTTACGCCGGTACGAAGACTGGTAACTCAAGAGAAACTGTAAAATTTTCTTATGATAAAGGTAAAGTTTTCCCATGAAGACATGTGGGTGAGTGAATATATGACAGCACTTATTTTTATCCTCGGCACTAGGTAGAGGGTGCGTTTAAGAGTGCTCTTTAACGACGCTGTCAATTGCTGAGATTATATAGCGTCGACTTCAGAAGAATGAACAAGTCTGGAGCACTGATGTAACAATACTGACGGAACGAAAGGGGGGACTCGTAGAAAAAACTTGTTCTAGTTTCACTTTGTCCACCACACATGCATCAGGGACTGGCCTGGGATCGAACTAGTCCTCCAGGATGAGAAGCCGGCGAGTAATCGCCTAAACCCCTAGATGGACTTACGTGGTCAGCTTCACGCCCCGGTCGCGCTGTTCCCCTGAAAAAAAATCCCGGTATCCACTGAAGGAAAGGCTGGGTAGTTAGTAGAGCCTCTGGATTTGTGCAGAAGAGAAGGATCTGTCGTCGTTACTCGAAATCGAAAATCTTTTAATGCAAAATTAAATTATATGAATTTAATTCTGCTCTATTTCAGACGTAACTTATTTATGCTTGTTTTGAGAATTAAATCTTAGACTGCATTCTCGTGTCGTCATTATCATATTATATTTTTAAAAAGTGAAATGTCCAAGTGACATTTCCAGCTTAGAAAACAAATTCTAGTAAACTGGCTTAGGTTAAGCCATGAACCATCTTACGTAATTGGCTATTTAGGAGGACCCCAAATGTTGGCTATTGCATCCTGGTGTATGAAATAAAATAAAATAAATTTAAATTAAATTCCATTCGAAAAAATAATTTACTACTTGATGCTGTATTTAAACTATGTAAGACTGGCAAAGTCATATAACGTAACATTGGGGCACGTTTGTGCAACCACAGTTGCAGTGGAAAAGTAGTAAGTATTACATATTATGCGAGTGTGTTTGTAGCCTTAGGTATCCAGCATGCCATGCACATGCGCCATAATGTCATCTGTGGCCTGTCCGGCTGTCCAATATTTTTTCTACATTGTCTCAAACAGACAGTTACTGAACATAAAATGTGTGCTGTGATGTTTCCTTACAATTTTTGTCTGAAACATTTCTCACACGGAGAAAAATTGTGCGAGGTATGATCAAAATTTATATTGGTCTTCATGTAAAGTGCCCATTATTCTTGTCCGATTTTAATGAAACTTGAATTTTCTTGACAGATTTTTCGTAAAATACTCAAATATCAAATTTCATGGAAAACCGTCCAGTGGGAGACGGTTTGTTCCATGCGGAAGGACAGACAGATATGACGAAGCTAAGAGTGGCTTTTCACAATTTTGCAAACGCGACTAAAAGCAGATCCCTTTGAATGATGCATGGTAGTGGCCAGCAGTTTAATACAGTAACAAAATAATAATGGGTGATTGGTCTTTGGTTCTGCATTTGTAACCAATTTGTTAACGCAGTATAAGTAGTATACGTAGAAACATCCATACACAGGATACTTTAGCACATCCATTTAACGTCGCTGATGAGGAATTAGTGTACAGTTGGCTGTTGACCTTTTGTTAACACTTTCATGGCACTGTGATTTTTGCATCTCTAATGGCAATTGATTATTAGACACCTACGCTCTATAATGCCCTATGTAAACTGCTGTATTTCCGAAATCTGACATGATACATGCAAATTTTAGTAATTAATTTCAGTAGAGTAGAACAGAACGAATGTGACGTGTGAAGAACTTTCACATCATGAACTCGTATTCTTAAGTTTTAAGATTAATCGCGACAGAAACTACAAGGTATTGCTCATTTTACTTAAATTTAAGTAAAGTGATTATTGTTTTAAGGCATATTACTTAACTTCTCTAAAATAAGTTTACTAAGAACTTGCTTTAGGAGCGGAAGGAAGGATAACTCAGTCCTATAGTAACCAGACAACGGGCTGCCCAACCGATGTACCGCCGTTCCGTTTCCGGAAAAGGGAAGAGTTGTCTTTCTTCTCCAAAGCGTCCATTCCGGCTCTGGGGCGCTCTCAGCCTCTTGTTCGGTGGATTCCGAGGCTCATTCCCGTCGAGTAATTCGGTTGGGTTGTGAAGTTGGCCACTCACCTTTAATTAGTTTCGAGGTTAATGAATATAAAGAAGGGAACTTCATTTGTGTACCTCCACTCCCCCGTATGCCTTTATAGCTTTTACAGGAACAACTTTACGTTTACATATTTTAAACAAGAATATGGTTGAACCTTCGAGTTTTGTAAATTCGGAAATCGCCTCTTTTATCCCCAACCTCGCAGAGTACATCTAAATATTTTCTGTACTTATTGCAATAACATTTTAATCTTTACAGGAATTCAAAGAATTTATTGATGCAGAAAATTTGATGCCTCTACCAACGAGCGATTTCCGTAATCCCGTATGCCTAGAGATGAAGACTCTAAAAAGCGGTTACTGGGCACAATCAGGCGGCCGATACGTGCCGATGAGTATTGATCTCAGCAACGCCAATAAGATCGGAGCAAACAACAACAACAATAACAACAACAACGGAGATCTAGGAAGTGTAGACAGTTCTGATACGTATGCAAGTTGCAACACACATCCATTCCATTCTCAGGGTGACCTTACGTCTGACATAGCAGATCCAAGTTGTGCTATTGTGGATCTTGTGCTGGACAGTAATTTGTATGTGAATCCACTAGATAATCAGAGGAGCAGAGATAACAGTCCACAGCAGCAATTGCAGCAACCTCTGTCGTCGTCTGCTTTTTCAACGAGTAGAGTAAGTCTTGGAGTTGTGAAGAAAAGTGCATCTGGAGATACGGCTCTCCGTAGTCTCGGTGCTTCCCCATTGGAAGAACCTTTCAAGGGATTTTCTCCTGTTACTTCGGACAGGGGGAGCAGAGGGAGTCTCAATGACACTTCAGTACCCAAGCACAGGAAAACTAGATTCCAGCAGGTAAGTTATAATGGTTGTTCCTGTAAACTTTATAGAGTAAATGTAATACATGTGATACGAAAAACTGTGGCCCGTCGCTTAGACCTCTCTCTACCAGACAACACACACAACACACAAGAGACAGACATCCCAGCCCGCGGCGGGGTTCGAACCCGCAATCCTAGCAAGCAAGCGGCCGTATACCCACACCTTACCGTGCAGCCACTGGGATCGGGGTCAACAACAACACCATATCGCACGAGTGCAATTATTTGAACTTGAAAGCTCGCAGTTGTTAGCCGCCTGTTTGGGCAGTTTGTTGCCCTAACTTTCTGTGAGATAACACTGTGTCTTGCACAAAACTGTGTGAGATAACCCTGCCTGCTCCACGTAACGATCTGTGGGGTAGTCCAACAGGTTGCATATAACGCTGTGAGATAAACGTATCTTTTGCTCATAACTGTCTGCGAGATGACCCAAATTCTTTTACATAATAGTCCATGAAATTATCCTACATGTTGCATATATATCCCGGAGAGATAATCCTACATGTTGCACATAATTTTCGGAGAGATAACTCTACATGTTGCGGACAATTGTTTGTGAGATAAGCATACCCGTTGCACATGATTCTCTATGACATAAACCTACTTAGTGCTCAAAAAGCAGTAGACATGCTTAAATTCAGCACAGACACAATGTACGAAGAGACCGTCCTTCTGCGTGCCCAGCTGTTTGTGGTGAGATGAAATACCTTTGTTATTTTCATGTAGGAACGACCTCGAAATGAAACACAGTTCAAACTGTACAATGTCGCAACACCAGCACACAGAGCTACAGATGGACGGTAGTTCAAACTGTACAGTAATGTCGCAACACACAGAGCTAGAGATGGCCGGTAGTTCAAACTGTACAATGTAGTCGCAACACCAGCACACAGAGCTACAGATGGACGGTAGTTCTAACTGTACAGTGTAGTCGCAACACACACTACAGATGGTCGGTATTTCAAACAGCACAGTGTAGTCGCAACACACTACATATGGCCGGTAGTTCAAACTGTACAGTGTAGTCGCAATACACACTACAGATGGTCGGTATTTCAAACAGCACAGTGTAGTCGCAACACACTACAGATGGCCGGTGGTTCAAACTGTACAAAGCAGTCGCAACACCATCACAGAGGTACAGATGGCCGGTAGTTCAAACTGTACAGTGTAGTCGCAACACACTACAGATGGCCGGTAGTTCAAACAGCACAGTGTAGTCGCAACACACTATAGTTGGCCGGTAGTTCAAACTGTACAGTGTAGTCGCAACACAGAGCTACAGATGGCCGGTAGTTCAAACTGTACAATGTAGTCGCAACACCAGCACACACAGCTACAGATGGCCGGTAGTTCAAACTGTACAAAGCAGTCGCAACACCATCACAGAGGTACAGATGGCCGGTAGTTCAAACTGTACAGTGTAGTCGCAACACACTACAGATGGCCGGTAGTTCAAACTGTACAGTGTAGTCGCAACACACACTACAGATGGCCGGTAGTTCAAACTGTACAGTGTAGTCGCAACACAGAAAGCTACAGATTGCCGGTAGTACTCGCATAAAAATAAAATTGAACCGACAATTACTGTTATGTAACGCATTTCATTTGACTATATTCCGCACGTGCTGTGACTTATCACTGGAGATCTGATCGGTTTTGATCCCAGAGATGTTCAAGTAAGTTTTGTGGCGGTTAGTGTGTTACTGGGACAGTTTTCTCTTCCAGTACTTCAATTTTTACTGTCAGCATCATTCCACCAATGCTGCAGACTTGTATTTCATTCATTTGTCATGATAGTGAGGATTTTTTGTCAGCAGACTTTGGAAGTGAGACTTGCTCTTTGTTACTAGGGTGTTAAGCCTCGGACGAGATTCGGGGAGAAAGAACGAGCGACGGGTGACTCCCAGGAGAGTCTGGAGACCAAACAGCGAAGTTCCAGCAAGAGACCGAGTTTCATGCCTACCCGCAGCATCGCCTCAGCCACGAGACTTATTAACCAGCACTTGTTTGGGATCCAGACACTTGAAGGTTTGGGTGCATAAAGTATCTTACCGTCTTTCGGTTGAATTGTAGGGCATTCAACTCTCAACTCTTACGTTATTTAATGGCTTATATCAACTGTATAGGTTATACGCCATCGAAAGACCTCGATAGAAGATCATTAGTAGGTAAATATTTTGAAAGGCGCAGTCACGCTCGGCTCTTCTGGCCTTTGTTTAAAGAAACTGAGGTTACCTAATTGACCGGTCCCAGTGGCCGCGCGGTCTAAGGCGTAGGTCTGCGGCCGCTCGCCTGCTGAGATTGTGGGTTCGAATCCCACCGGGGGCATGGATGTCTGTCTGTCGTGAGTGTTGTGTGTTGTCAGGTAGAGGTCTCTGCGACGAGCTGATCACTCGTACAGAGGAGTCCTACCGACTGTGATGCGTCGCTGTGTGTGATCTAGAAACCTCAAGAATGAGGAGGCCATGGCCCGCGTTGGGCCGCAGCGCCACAGAAAAAGAAAGGGAAAAAAGTTTACCTTATTATAAATGGCGGCTGTGCCGAAATTAAAACCAGGAGATTTCGGAATGAAATTCACTGTTACACCATTCTGACCAGCACTATAATGTCAAAGATAAGTCGATTCTCAATACACGAACGTTAACGGAGCGTATGCAGACATTGTAGGATGACATTCCGCGTTGTTACTGTCAGAACCCATGTGAAGGAGAGCTGATTTTCTTGCTTCAAATAGTAGACACTTTTCTATTTGTGGGTTATGCCTGTGGTATTTATGGGTGTGAAACATAATCTCTATCCCTAGTATTGGGTCATGATGAGAATAGCATTTTAAGGATTATGGATTAGGGAACGACTCTCTCATTATGTGTGACTGTGGTGATATGGTGACTGAAGAATTGGGAAGGGTTTTGAAGGAAGTACTCTCTCAACATTTGCGTGGGTGTATTGAGGAAAACCACAAGGAACCTCAGTCAGGATAGCTGCCGAGGAATATTTGGAACTAAGAGGGGAAGTAACGAGAGTAAGGAATAGTAAAGTACTTAGCGGCCAGCGAGGAGCTTCGCCATTGGCACTCCGCATGAACTGTTAACGTTGATGTGAATAAGGAGGGTGAAGATTTTAGCAGTGTAACAATAATGAGAGAGAGATGTTAAGCGCATAAAAATTTATAGTCGAGAAACGTGAAGGATGTAGAACCTGGACCCAGATGGCAGAATAATATAAAAATGTTTTCTTTAAACAAATGGAATATTGGTATCTGGACTGGCTTAATCTGGTAAAGGGTATGTACCAAATTCTTTGTTCCTAGATGGTTCGTTAAACATTCCATACTAAGCAAGTTACACTGGGTGTAGGATTCTCTTACTTCCGCCCTCTCCCCCCACCCCCTTTGTATTTTTCCCTCTTCCCCTTCTTTGCTTTTGTTTTTGTTGCTTTAAAATTAGAACTCCTTTGTTTTTAGGTGTAGGTGTGTACATAAGATCGCCTCTGTGGTCTAGTGGTCAGAGTTTCTGGCTACAGATACAGAGGTCCCGGGTTCGATCCCCGGCGCTACCAGATTTTCTGAGTAGTAGTGGGTCTGGAACGGGGTCCACTCAGC
>Ga0123353_10018554_pt1 | contig 10291 bp, 5 predicted proteins | sample TergutLab28metaG_3_FD_92763 | JGI IMG/M metagenome (GOLD analysis project Ga0123353, IMG submission 92763) | Labiotermes labralis P3 segment gut microbial communities from Petit-Saut dam, French Guiana - Lab288 P3 | ecosystem: Host-associated > Arthropoda: Insects > Digestive system > Gut ...
AGGGAAAGAAGCCGCTTGGGAGACCCAAGCGTCGATGGAAGGGTAATACTTATGAAGATGGATCTTCAGAAAGATAAGATTATATTAGGATGGATCTTCAAGAAGTGGGACGTGGGGGCATGGGCTGGATCGATCCGGCTCAGGATAGAGACAGATGGCAGGCTCTTGTGAATGCGGTAATGAACACTCGGGTTCCGTAAAATGCAAGGAATTTCTTGAATAGCTGAGAACAGATTAGCTTCGCAAGAAGGAGTCTGCTCCATGAAGTAAGTAAGTAGTAAGTAAGGACCCTTTCACACTATTTGTGATAAGTGCAGGAGATTTTCTTGTGACAGTTGACAGGATCTCTTTCAAGACCGAAATCCTTCTAAATTATAGAAACATATATTTTTTTATGTAACGGACAAGAAAGTACATCACGACTACAAAAACGAATCAGTTGATACTTTATAGAGAAATAATCGGTTACGAATAATGAAACTGATACAAAAAAAAGAAAGAAAGTGAAATTTAGAAACTTTAGAATATTCGTAACTGACAGTAGGTGGAAATGTAAAATTCTCCCTATAGTTTGCCATGAAGGCACAGGGGGGAATAAAAGTATAGCTCTACTCTTTTTAAACCTCGGCGCTAGGTGGGTGTGGGTAGTTAGCGCTACCCCAAGCCCCTTTACCCACGGGAATGGCTCCGTACACGTAGCTTTAACTGCAGTTACACTTCCGTACTTAATTTTATTGTCTGTAATTAGAAACACTGCGGATTGTAAGTAAACTGCACTTGTGGCCGTCACCTCTATAACCCGACTGTGTTTTTTATCTCTACGCTTTTATCTTACTGGTGGTTTCTTTAAACCTCTTTCTTCTCCTAATATCCGTTTCCGAATGAATTACACAGATACTTTGTAAGTCTCAAAAGACCAGGATTCAAGTTGTTTTGCAGCACATAAATGGGGAGGCCACACATCATTCATACACACGTGCTCAGCGGTTTTTTTGTCGCTGTCAAGAAGTTTCTTCTTCTTCTTCTTCTTCTTCACAAATAAAATGATAAATCGTTCTTTTCCAACGTGTACAACTTTGCTTTCCTCAGTCGCGACTTGGTTTTTCTGGTTCTGCTTGGCTGATCATTTTACTTCCTCCTATTTTACTCGCCCTGGTGGGATTTTCACCTTTACTTTCTTTATAGCATAGTTAATCAGTTCCTCTGTTCTCTCCGTACATAACTCTAAACTATTTCTCATAAAGTTTAGAAACTTTCATACCTAACATCCACCTATGCCGAATCGAAATTAGAGAAGAATTTTAATTCATGTGAAGACATACGGCCGTAAGGGAATTCTTCGCTGGCTCTGAACATTGATATTAATTGCTCCTTTTATGTTCATGGTACCGTGTATCGCAATTCTATGTCAATAAATGTTTAAAAATGCAAATATACAGTTTATTTTATCACTAATCTACTCTACATATTTCGGGTAGTTTCTCCACCCAGCAAAGTTTGACTAGTACCACATGCTGTAGATACAGTTATTTGTGTCCCTGATGATGGGTGGAGAAACCACCCGAAACATGTAGAGCAGCTTACAGATAAAATAAACTGAATATAGTTGCATTTTTTGGACATTTATTGACATGTAATTGCTCCTCCTTTCCTTGTACTTATATATTACCTAGTTTTTGAGAAATCTGTGACGAACTGATGCACCATCTATGGAGCACAGCGCTGTGTCGAGGAATTACGTGCTGAGCAACTAAAGGCGAGGCGAAAAAAAACTACAAGTGTTTTCACTGAAAGAAAAAAAATTATCGGGAAGTTGAGTGGTTAAGATACTTGTACAGTTTGAAAAAACTTGAAAAATTTTAACAAGCGATTTTTGTTTCATGTTCGAAGGACTGGATTTCAATCTCTGTCAGAATATCTGCTTCCTTTATTGTTATTTTCCATACTTTTTCTCGATACTCCAAACAAGGTAACTTCATGAAGCAGCCATCTTGAGAACATTTCACTTCTACAGCTGGTCTGGAAATTCCCCTCTGTTGCGAAACCCAGAGGCTCGTTATCATGTTCACAACAGCCAGCCACTTGTCCCTATCCTCATGTATATCAGTTCAGTTAGAACCTTCCCATCCTCTTTCTCTAAGATACATTTTAATATTATCCTGCCATACGTCTAAGCAAACTTAGGGATGATAATTGAACACATCCGCGACCGCTTCATTGTCTGGCCTTCCTAATTTGTAATCTTGGCATTCAACGCTGCATAGACTGAGGTACTTGCAGTACCCTTAATTTGAAAAGAATATCAGTTTTAAGCTTTTTACCTCGGAACTTCTTCACAGTGGCCATTGATTCCTTATTGATGCTTTTACTATCAAAATGCTTGAATGAAAGGGGCCAGTTAGGAAATCTAAGCATAAATTAAAAACTGAATCTTAATATAAATATGATTTATATGTACAAAACTGCATTCGTCCGAGTTAAGGGTAGCGTCCATTTGCGGTCTGGTTTTAATGTGGTAATGAAACCAAATTTCACAAAGGCAGGGCCAATTTACCTTGCTGAGCGAACAATATTTCCAGCATAATATTTTTATCCATGTAATTAGTTAATTAATCCGGAAAGGGCACTTTGTAATTTTTAGTGTAATACGTATGTTTATTGTCATAGTCACGGAAAGGTGGTATTTATATTAGGTTGAGTCGTGTCCCATTTGATGGTGACATAGAGCAAACCACAGGCTGTGAACATCCAGTGGTTCCTGTCGAGGATGGACAGCACGTCATAGGTATTTTTGTGCCTGCCAAACACAAAGCAGTCGCTCTCTGACAGCGGACGGTCATTGTGCTCCAGACCGCTTGGTGATGGAGAACAAATTGGTTTTGGCTGTCATTTCATCTCTTATCTAATCATTTTGTTATGCCAGAATTACCTACATTGTTACTTACGAGGATGATTGATGATATATTGATTCTTAGGTGAATTAATAACAATTTTTCAACTAAATGTGTTACCTGGATTGTTGCCTGAGCCAGTCATGTGTACGTTCCTTATCAGAAAATAGCGTCATCCGCATAGTCATGTGCATTAACTTATTTATTTCTCTAAATATTTCTTCTTTAAATGAGTGACTCCCAGTAAGAACCCCCGTAATTTCTGTATATTAATTCTAGCTTAAAACCAACAATTTGCACAATACACTTGAAACATTAAAATCACATTTTTTTTTTTAGTTTCACATTAAAATAGATTTATATTCCTCCTACATGTTTCGATCCCCATACGGGATCATCCTCAGGGAGTAAGCACTATATCGTGAGTGAAGTTACTAAAACAAGTTATTTTTATAGGTTATCTGGTAGCATGCCTGTGAACACGTAAACACGGTACACACATTACCTAAATATACATATTTTCGGGATATTACTCTGTCGGTTACTAAAGGGTTTATAACGTTTCGAAAGATCTTGATTGGGTCAAGCAGTTCAATAAATTTCACAAATATATTGATAGTGAATCTTATATTTATTGGACTGTGCATCATCTTGATAGGTGAATAAAGAGATACCAACTTGATGTCACTTGCTTTATTATTTCATTATTTAATGCTCAACATGTTTCGGGTGTTAATACATCCATTCTCAGGAGCTTGCGACTTATTTGTTGAGTTATTTCATGGGTTGTATTGTTCCTGTTCGATGTGTGTTGGTGTTACGTTGTGGTTTGGCTGGGGTGGTGTGGTATCCTTATGCAGGCTGAAGCAGTGCTTTATGATGACAACCAATTTATTTGTCATTGCTGATGTAAAACAATTGCGAACCTAGGTAATTTTAGAATTTTACTTCCTTTTTTTCCGAACATCTTGGGCTGTTGGCTTCCTAAATTCAGCAATTTTTAACAGTTTTCACAGTCAGGTTGAGTTTGGTACGATTTTGGGAGGCCTTCGGAATTTCGGGGGGCAGTTTGAACCCCCAAAATCCCCCCCTCGGTACGCCACTGTCCATCATAGAGCCACACATACTGCTGTAATGTAAACGTACAGAGCAACCATGTGTAGGCCGTCATAAACTCGTATTAATGACGACTCATGAAGAAGGAACAGACAAATCTGTCTAATCTTTCAACTTGATGATGTTAATGATGGTGATGACGACGACGACGACGACGACGACGATGATGATGATGGTAAACTAATATATTTAGAGAAATATTACCGGATTTGAGCTTTATGACCACACGGCATGTTACCTTCAACTTCTTGATTTTTACTGTAATTGCAAGTCCTTCATTTAGGGCAATTAATGTCTGAAGGTAAAGTTAACTTGTACAGTGACTGATATTTATTCGTATCGATGTACTGCGAGGAGCAGTATATATGCCTCGAGGCTTCTCGAGCATGCGTATGAAATTCTTTTGTACATAAACACGATGAACGCTGTACTGAAAGTTTCTTAAATAAAATATACGGGCTCAAAAATACATTAGAAGTAACATACTAATTGTCTTTTCTTCTTATTATTCTTTAAAATCCCGTTGAATATGTAATTTTCCTTAGTGTCAAGGACAGGTTATATTGGAGAAAATTTAAATTCACTTAAAATTGAAGTAAAAAAGCAATAAAAACTTGCAATATTTGAATCAGATATAATTTGCAGAAAGATGAATTTTTGCATAAAAATTGAACAGTGTATATTGTTGTCATTTTACCGAAACATCTCCGTTTATAGCGGCATTTCTTTCAAATTTTGTAACACTTCAGAAAAGGTAATCAGGTTCTAACATTTTCTTTTCGAAACAGGCCCTATGTACACGTTTCACGTACTTTATATAATCAAATGTGGTCACGCTCATGGAGCTACTGCTCCCGTATTTACACAATTCCCTATTTCATATGCCTATAATCGATCCAACAGTTGGCGTATCTTCCAGGAATGCCATGTAAAGGTTTTCGGTTTCCTCGACCTTAATTACAAAATTCCGAGTTCACCCTTTTTTCTTGTGGAAGGAGGATAGTGGCTCAGTTCGTACAGACTGTCGGTCTCTGCCCTTGAGACCACTGCTCTGATCGCGACGGCAGTACGCAGTATGCCTATATAAATGTAACATGTCGACCAGCGTGTAAAATGGCAAACATACTGACAGCCTTCAGACTCTGTTGGAAATTGGCAAATATTTTCATGCAATAAACCCGAGGGTATATATTTATCTGTATTTGCAAGACTAATAATTATTTATTTACATGTGAATTTAGTAGTACACAAGCATCATCACTTTGATACGAACTAAATCCCCCCCCCCAAAATTTACTGTAGCTTAAGCAATTTCATTTGAAATATAACTTGTTTCCTTCTCCGATTTTTTTTAACAAAACCATTTAAAACTTACACCGCATTAAATTAAGGCCTGACAAAGACAATATAAATTCTAAACACGACGCGCAAAGTAGGTATGACGTAACATTGAGACGCGTCCGTGAAACCGGTGTTGCTATGGAAAAGCAATAAGCATTATATATTCATAATGTGTGTTTGTAGACACAAGTAACCAGCATTAATGCGCATGCGCCATATTGTCGTCTGTGGCCTTGCCGCCTGTACAGTATTTTTTTCACTTTATCTCATAAAATGCACGATTTTCGAAAATCATGTTATTGCACATAAAATGTGTGTTTTGTGTTTCTGTACTTTTGTCTCAAACATTTATCTTTTTAAGAAGAATTGAGCGAGATATGATCAAAAATGCATATTGCCATTCACGTAAAGTAGATGCCATTCTTGTCAGATCTTAATTAAACTTGAGTTTTCTTGCCAGATTTAAATATATAAATATATATATACTCAAACATGAAATTTCATGAAAGTCTGTCCAGTGGGAGCCGAGGTGTTCCATACGGACAGACTGGCGGACGGACAGACAAACATGACGAAACTAACAGTAGTTTTTTTGCAATTTTGCGAATGCACATAAAATGATTTTCGTTCTTTACGTTTTAAGTACACATTACTTGTAATGTTTACTAAAGCATCTTTATTCGTTCTCTTGTAATACTGTAATTCACTGCAATAAATCTCGCGTTTTGCGATTACTTAGATTGCTGCTACTGCTGTTTATGTGTCGGGGGAACACTAAGAAGAAGTGGCACTGACACTTTGCATTCCATAATACATCACCGGCACATGCTGGGTTCTATTGCTTTTATGACAGTGACACTTCACCTACACCCGGGGTGCTGATAAGTCCTTAGCCCGATCAGGGAAGGAAACAAGCTTGGAAGTATGGCAGGGACGCTCGCGATTTCGAAAATATCGAGACGCCAGCTGTCATCAAGTTTTTGTTTTTCTGCAAGGCAAGGCGCAGAAGGAAATTCACGCCATTCTGACAGAAACATTAGCTTGTTCCCTTCCTGGTCGGGTAAGGACTTCTCAGCACCCCAGTAGATTGATCAATATCATTAAAATATTGAACTCTATGACGTAGATGATTTGGTTTAAAGCACAGTGACATAAAGGAAAATATGTGAAACAGCAGCTACAATTTTCTTACGAACAGGCCTTTCTAAGGAAATCTAATGGAATTATTTTATGATACTCAAGAAAGGAGCGGTTTAGTTTAGCGAAAAAAAAAGAATGTTAAACTAAGAAATACAATTTTTTTTAGTGTTGATAAGAAAATTTCAAACATTTACACGCAAGAAAACTACGAATTTCATTTACTGCCATTTAATTAAAGAAGCGAATTTGCTTCACAGCATACAAAATCACAAACGGTAAGAGTGCTTTATTAGGGGCGGTTCCGTTGGAAGAAACACTCTCTCCTTGACAAAATTTCCGACATATCAGATATATAGGCTTATATCACGCATAGCAGAACTGCAGTAAAACAGTTACCGAATCCTGAAGCTTGTGTCATACACTTTTAGACAAGACTTCCCCGTCGCGTATTGATTTAATAATTAATATAGCGGTATACCGTAGTCTCACACAAATTTATTACATGAAAATTTAAGAGGAAATGGCTACATGTTTCGGCTTCTGTAAACCAACTTCAGGCTTTGACTTAAATGATTGAATATATAATGTACAATGCCTTATATATTCAGTCTTTTAAGTCAAAGCCTGAAGATGGCTCCTAGAAGCCGAAACATGTATCTATACACTCTTAAATGTCCACGTAACAAACATGTATTAGACTATAATACACCATAAAATTTATGTTTATGGTTCCATGCATCGCTGATCTACTCGTATATTGATAATATCCAACGAGATGCAACACAAAGCAGTCCATTTGTTATTCTGCAAGCCCACTCTACATGTTTCTGGTGTCAACCACCCAACATCAGACGTACACAAAGCTGTAATCACAGTCTCCGGTACTGGTCATATTTTTGTGCAGCTGCCTCCCTCCAAAGTGGCCAAGCTTGGCCACGTTGGAGGGAGGTAGCTGCATAGTACCGGAGGCTGTAGTTACAGTTTTGTATACTCCTGATGATGGGTGGTTGGCACCCGAAATATGTATAGTGAACTTGCAGAATAATAGAGTGCTTTGTGTTGCATCTCGTTGGACAGTTATTAATATATATACTACACCACTCTATTAATTATCGTATGTTATAAATGTTATATATTTTGCTTCAGTTGACACGTGCAGAATCTTCTGCAATTTAATAAATCACTGACAACAGTTTAGTCGCACCCTACAATTGAAAATTAAATACATCCAAAATTTTTTTTTGTAGAGCACCTGCGGAAACATCGTGTGTACTAATATACCTTAGACATTGGACAGTGGCCAACACAACATTCGAATCAAGAATCAGCCATTGCCAGAAACCGTAACATAATCATACATATTGTTCGTGTGTGTAGCAATCTGAGCAATTATCTGTCATTTGCCTGAACTTTATTACTCTCATAATTTGAGGTGCCTATTTTTGTGTGTGCTGTTACTTACCCTCAGTTTTCCTAGAGCTTAACGTCTTTCCGTAACTCACGGTTATCCTCCATAACCAGCCAGTGGCACACACACAGACCAAGCTCCTCTCTTACAGCTACATGCTGAAGGTTCTTTTGTATCCCACCCGGATAATGGAAGCTAATTGTCCCAGAGTTTATCATAACTTTTAATTAACTACCTTTTCGGTTCCCTCCGTTGTTATTTTTCTATTTTTCTATTCTTCGAATTCTTTCTTATTTTTCTACCTCTAATACGCTACTCACATATTCAAAAATTCATGCCAATATCCAAAGCTTTTTATGAGAAAAGTATAAATGAAATAATTATTAAAAAAACCAATTCACGCTTTTAACATCTTTCTAAATTTAGGAACATGGAAAATTTCTTACGCGTTGTATGAAATCTCGCTACGGAAAGCTTATTCGTCTATTTAAAACACAACAATAGATACAAAACGGAAATTTTACCAGACGACACCATCCAACAGTTCAAAATGTGAGACCATTTGATACCACACCACCCCCACGAAACAGACAAATAGACGCACTCCGATTTCACCTATGGATATACAGCGACCCACAGCCTCAAAAGCAACGACAACGAGACCCACGTCCGAACTGATGAACAGCAAAGCACCATCAAGAACGAATTTTATATAATTTTTAAAAAAATTTAGACAAAATCTGTAAAATACATTTTATGAGACAATCCTGTATTTGCACATCACACCTTTCAGACAAACGTTTTAGTCAGATATATTCCACGAATGTAAACACGATGGGATCCCAAAGTGTGCATAGCATCTGGTAACACAATTGTTAATATAGGCCTGAAGATGACTAGGTTATAGTCCAAACATGTAGCCTTGTATTACCTTGTATAATAAAGTGATTGTGCTGACGTACACTATATAATATTATATTATAATTATATACGTGTTTGTTATAAAAACAACAGATCGATTAAATTCCATTCCAATTAACGTGCAAGTTTATTAGAACAATGGCCAACTACAGAACTGCAACAAAGTAAATACAAAACAAATTACACGGACACACAAAAGAACACAACATAAAACCAGGAAAATAACCACATTTGAAAAAAACTCAGCGCTTAATTTAATAATTAAGACGGTATTCCCAAAAACTTTAGTTACATGAAACAGTAAAATTAAGTGCAAAATACAGTGAAATTAACTACAAATTACGCGAGTAAATTAACGCAGTACGTCACATAGAGCTTCAGCGAAAGTTCTACAAGTTTCAAATATGTTTATGTGTTCTGATTCAGTTACTAAATTGTCTGTATCAATGTATAGAATATTTGCAGCTGATGCACAACCATAAAACATTTTGTGCTTGAAGCGCCAAACAGAGTAAACTTAATAACTTTACGAGAGGGAACTCTGAGACTTAAGCAATCAAACAACAGTGGACACTTTTTCTGTCCAACGAAAACGTGGTTTTGTCTTGCAAAGTGTTTAACTTCAGAAACACAAGTGCATTAGTATAATTCTACGGAATATAAGATGATGATGATGATTATGATGATGACGATGATAATTCAGTTACCTATTATAAAACCACGCTATCAACAACCAGCAAAATGAGATCTGGCTTTGGATAATATCTGACATTTCAGGCAGTTCTGTTTCGCTCTGCTCTGGCCATTGTATGAATTATACACATGTGATTTCTATTACTCTGCTAATAGGTACTGTAAATCGCATGATGAAGTTGCCCTGAGCTTAATTCCGCACAAATCCTCAAAGATATAAATGGGAATTCGTGTATAGATCCGCAGATTTTAATCTCAGAATGAGACTAATGTTAGTAGTGCTCTATAAACATTATTTATCTCAGTTATAAGACAAATAGTTCAATGTCGCATTGATGAATTACTCGCTGTTTATTCCAAGAATCATTTAGGAACACGTAAGTGCTCTTTGAGGACAGAAGGAATAATCTTTTGATTTAAAAATCTGTGTTACGTAAAGTGAAGGTAAAGCAGGCCCGTTACAGGCCTGGAGTGGCCCAGAGGGTTCCAGAAAGTTAAGGTTCCCAGATTTCATGACAACGGCATAGGATGGTGTTAAGTTTGTCAGCCTGTGGTACTTAAGTTATCTTCTTAAAATCCGTTACCCTGTTATGTAGTTGACACACATTAATTTTTTGTTGTTGTGGTTTTCTTTCTTTTCTTTCTAGCATTCTTGTATGTACTGTATGTTAGTCATAAGCTTAATGTTATCATGCTTAGTTCTCGCCTCTCATAAGTCCAGACATGGGAGGAATATAATTTCCTAGGTGTTTATCGCGAGAGCAGTGTGTGGAGTAACGCA
>Ga0123353_10018556_pt1 | contig 10290 bp, 3 predicted proteins | sample TergutLab28metaG_3_FD_92763 | JGI IMG/M metagenome (GOLD analysis project Ga0123353, IMG submission 92763) | Labiotermes labralis P3 segment gut microbial communities from Petit-Saut dam, French Guiana - Lab288 P3 | ecosystem: Host-associated > Arthropoda: Insects > Digestive system > Gut ...
ATAATTTTGATCAGCTACATAATTATTTTCAAAGGTACAGTTCTCAATATAAAGTTCACCAGGACTATTATAATTATCAATAGCTCCACCTTGACCATGAGCACGATTATTTATAAAAATAGAATGATAAATATAGAAATCTCCACCTTTATAATTCTCAATAGCACCACCCCAATCACCAGCAGAATTATTAGTAAAATTACAACCAGTTATATTAATACTTCCTCCAATCCAATTCTCAATAGCACCACCACAATAAAATGCAACATTATCAGTAAAATTAGAATTAATAACAATTAAATTAGCTGCTTTATTATCAATAGCACCACCACAAGAAGCAGAATTATTAATGAAATTACAATTAATAATGATTAATTCAGTTAAATCACCTGATTCAATACCTTCATTAAAGATAGCACCACCATTACCTTTAGCCCAAAGTTCTTCATCCTCAATATTTCCAGAATCATATTCAGCAAAATTATTAGTAAAATTAGAACCATTTATAATTACAGTTGAACCACCATAATTATAAATAGCTCCCCCACCATAGTAAGCAGAATTATTAGTAAAAGTAGAATTAATTATCACAATACCAGAAGAATCATAATTAGCTATAGCACCACCATAACCAGAATATCCTTCATTAACCTCATCATAAGCTGAGTTATTATTTGCTCTATTATTATTAAATATAGAATTTATAATTAAAAATGTACCTACAGATTCTACAAAATCAATAGCACCGCCTATTCCATTAGCAGTATTATTTTCAAATAAACAGTTATCAATTGTAAGATTATTACCACGATAATTTTCAATAGCTCCACCATCAAACTTAGCAGTATTACCAATGAATTCTGAACCTTTGATAATCATATTCGCTGTATTCTCATCAGTTTCTTCATTCCAGTTAATAACAGCTCCGCCAAAAGCAGCAGAATTATTAGTGAAATTAGAGTTAGTAATATTCATATCCCCCGCCCAATTATCAATAGCACCACCATAATAAGCAGAATTATAATTAAAATTAGAATTATAAATAGCTATACTAGCATTTACATTATTAATAGCACCACCGTTTCTGTAATACCAATACAATTCCTCATCAGGATCTTCAGTTTCATTTTCATATTTAACAGAATTATAATTAAAATTAGATTTATTTATAATTAAACTAGCAAGTGTATTAAAAATAGCGCCACCACAGAAGTAAGCACTATTATCCGTAAAATTACAATCATAAATAGACATTTCAGTTTCTAAATTACAGATAGCACCACCAATACCTAATCCGTCCCAAGCTCTATCATCTGCACCAAAAGGAATATCTTCAACTGTAATATAAATACTATTATTAAAGAACCTAGATTCATTAATGTTCATATAAGCAATCTTATCATTATATATAGCTCCACCATTAATAGCTGCTAAATTACCAGTGAAATTAGAATTAATTATCTCAAACCCATAATCAGAATCATAATTAGCTATAGCTCCACCAAAACCATAAAAAGTATAAACATTACTTTCATTAGTATAAAAAATAGGAAGCCCCTCTTCATCAAACCTACCAGCAATATTATTTTCAAAAGTAGAATTAATAACTGTGAAAACATCCTCACTTTTAATATTAGCTATAGCTCCACCCATGTTGAATGCAGAGTTATTTGTAAAAGTAGAGTTAATAATAGTAAAACTACCACCTTCAAAATTTGCAATTGCACCACCATTAGATGCATTGTTGCCTACAAATTTAGAATCCTTTATATTGACAATACCATTAGCACTATAAATAGCACCACCATCGCCATCAGCATAATTATTTTCAAATGCACAATTAATAATACTTAAATTACCACCATCATTAAAGATAGCACCACCATTATTACCATTAGCACTATTAGCAAAACAATTAGCAAAAGTAATATTAATTAAAGTTAAATTACCAGTAGGTGTAATATTGAAAATACTAGTTACTCCTTTACCATTAATAACAACCTTAGATTTATCACTACTATTACCAATAAGTGTAATAGCTCTATCAATAGTAATCGTTTCACTAACAGAATAGTTACCTTCATTTAAATAAATTTCAGTGAAATTTGTAGGATCATTAATAGTTTCATTAATTATTGTATCAGTTGTATTCTGTATAGTAGTATCGGCAGCATTAACAGAATCAATTGAAAAAGAGGAAACAAATACCAAAGTGAATAGAAGCATAGCTATTGTTAATAATTTAGCTATTGAATAAACTTCAAAATTAAATGAATTTAAAAAATTACTTTTATCTTCAACCGAATCTTTAATAGTACCACCATCTGATGGACTAAAAAGACTTAATATACTTTTTTTCAATTTATGTGCTGCCATTATATTATTCCTCTTTAGTTTATTTATTGTTATAAAATTAATAATTGCATAATTGTTGATATAAAATTATTATAAATCAAGTTAAAGTAAAACATTACAAATAATTTTAAATTGTAGATAATTTTAAATCATTATTATAAATAAATTTCAAACCATTAGCATTCTATATATTATTATATTATAATTATCTAATAATTTTATAATAAAATAAATTATATTCTTTATCATTAATATAATTTATTGAATAGTCAATCAAATTTTATTAAATAATCTATCAAATTATTATAAATTATTATAATTTTATTATAATTACTATTATTTGTTATAATTATTAATAAAATTATAATTTTGCTCTAAATAGCATTCTATTAATAATTATTTAATTAATAATAAAACATAAACAAAATAATAAAATGATCTAATACACTAATCAAAACTCATTTATTAAATATAAATTCTACAGTAATATAAACTCTCCACTCATCTATAATCAGGCTCAACAATATTTTTTATATTATAAGAACTTTTAAAACTTTTTTAAGTATTTGTATTCAATATAGACAATTATAGATATAAATCTTTATTTAAAATGATTTAATAAAATTATAATTTTTAATTAAATACTAAAATCCTTAATTGAATATTATATATTATCTCTTATACTATATAAATATTTCTAATAACTAAGTTCTAATACTAAAAAACATTTTTATAAAAAAAATAAAACTTCATCTAAACTTCAAATCAGTATTTGTGAAAAATGAAAAATACTAATAAATTATAAATTTAAAAAGTTTATTAGTAAATTGTATAATTCATCATAAATTCACTTATACATATATACCAAATAGATAAAAAACATATATTTTTACAAAAAAATATATTTTAGTGTAATTTTTTCAATTAATAGCTCTTTTTATTTAATTGAAAACTTAAATTTTAATGAAAACTTAAATATTATGAATTATATAGAAGTTTTATTAAAATTAAAAAGATCTATTGGAATTTATTTTGAAGTTAATGAAATCTTTTTCAACCATTTTTTTTACATTAGATAATGTTATGTTTTTCTTTATTTATATACTTTTCCTTTTTTCTTAAATTCTAATATATTTTTTATATATATAATTTTTTATTAATTATATATATTAATTTATTATTAAATAATTTAATTAATTAAAATTTTAAAATAAAAAATCAAATGAAAAAAATAAAACTGAAAAATAAAACTTAAAAATAAAAAATGAAATAAAACTAAAAAAATAAAATAGAAAAATAAAACTTAAAAAAATAAAATAAAAATAAAAAATGAAAAAAATAGTAAAAATAAAGAAAAAATTCTATAAATCATCTAAAGTAGAGGTGTCGCCTAAATCTTCACCATCTTCTTGTGCTTTAAGAATTCTTCTCATAATCTTTCCACTTTTAGTCTTTGGAAGAGAATCTACAGATACTATTTCACCTAGAACAGCTATTGGCCCAAGATCATGTCTAACATGCATTTTCAATGCATCTTTAAGAGTAACATCTCCTTCTCCATATGACATATCCAATTCATGACCTTCATTAAGGATTAAAAATGCTTTAATTACTTGTCCTTTAACTTCGTCTTCTTTACCAATAACTGCAGTTTCATTGACTGCAGGATGGCTATTAAATGCCCTTTCAACTTCAACTGCACCCATTCTATGTCCAGATATCTTTAAAACATCATCGGATCTGCCTTCTATCCAAACATAACCCTCTTCATCTATTCTAGCCATATCTCCTGTTTTATAGAGAAGATTAGAGAAAAAGTTCCAATAAACTTCTTTATATCTTTCTTCATCATTGTAAAGAGTTCTAAACATTGCAGGCCATGGGTTTGTAATAGCTAAATATCCTTTTTTACCAGTTTCGACTTCAATTCCTTCTTCATCCACAATAGCTACATGAACCCCTGGAAGAGGTTTTGTAGCAGAACATGGTTTTAAATCAGCAACAGGTATTGGAGAAATCATATGCATACCAGTTTCTGTTTGCCACCAAGTATCCATAATTGGAGCTTTAGAGTTTCCAATTTCTTCATAGAACCATTTCCATGCTTCAAAATTAATTGGTTCACCTACACTTCCAAGAACCTTAAGAGAATTGAGGTTATAACTATTTGGATATTCATCACCATATCTCATTAAGTGACGAATAGCTGTAGGGGCTGTGTAAAATTTACTAACACCATATCTTTCAATAACTTTCCACCAAATACCCGCATCTGGGAAATCTGGAGCACCTTCATAAATAAGAGTGGTTGAACCAAGAAGTAAGGGAGCATAAATAGTATAACTATGACCTGTAATCCAGCCTGCATCAGCTGTAGACCACCAAAGGTCATCTTCTTGAATATCAAATACTTTGCGAAGAGTAGTAGCTATACCAACCATATATCCACCAGTTGTATGTAAAACACCTTTTGGTTTACCAGTACTTCCAGAAGTATATAAAATAAATAATGGATCTTCAGCATCTGTCATTTCAGCTGGGCAGATATCAGATTCATCTTCAATAATTTCATTATATAACACTTCATTTTCATTAAGATTTGCACCATCATCATAGCTACCAGTATGATTTATAACTATTACAGTTTCAACACTAGGACATTCTAATACTGCTTCATCAATAACTGGCTTAAGATTTATAACTTTTCCTCTTCTAAAAGTTCCATCTGCAGTTATAACAACTTTAGAATTAATATCAGTAATACGCTCAACAATAGCTACAGAAGAAAGTCCAGAATAAACAGCACTGTGAATAGCACCAATTTTTGTACAAGCTAACATTGAAACTACAAGTTGTGGACACATTGGTAAATACAATGAAACACTGTCACCTTTTTTAACACCAAGCTTTTTAAGAGCATTGGCCATTTTATTAACTTCTCTATAAAGTTCATAGTAAGTAATTTTAACTTCTTCTCCAAGCTCATTAGCATAGAGAATAGCTACTTTATTTCTTTTATTAGTATCAATCCATCGATCAACAGCATTGTGAGCAAGATTGATTTTTCCACCGACAAACCATTTATAGAAAGGTTTATTACTTTCATCAAGGACTTCATCCCACTTTTTAAACCAATCAAACTGTTCAGCTTCAAGAGCCCAATATTTTTCCATGTCTTCTCCTTTTTGGATTTCTTTATCCCAATCTTTAACTAAAGCTCTTTCAATGACTTCAGAATTAGGAGAAACAATTTGATTTTTATCATTTAATTTGTTGATTTGATTCGTTTTACTAGATTCGTCCATTATTATCAACTCTATTTATTAATAATCTGATTAATCAGACAATTATAATTATAATTTTAGTTCATATTCTAAATATTCTAATTTTAGTTCATATAATTTATTAATTTAATATAATAACACAGTATAATAATATACAAAATTTAATAAAAAATTTTAATTGTTTAAAATTTCTTTATTAATTATATTATTAATTTATAATATGATTTTTACATATATAAATTTTATGATTAATCATGACAAATTATAAAATAATGAAAATAAATGAAAAATTTTAAAAAAAATAAATAGGAAAGTCTAAAAAAATAAATAAAAAAATATAAAAAAATTTAAAAAAATAAAAAGAGTCTAAAAAAATAAATAAAAAATAAAAAAAAACAAGTGCTGAATACACGTAAAATTAGCTATACTTGCCTTATAATACCTTATTTTTATATTATAAAAAAAATAAAATAATAAAAATAAAATAATAAAAAATAAAATAATAAAAAATAAAAAATAAGAAAATTTAAAAAATAAGAAAAATTAAAAAAAAATAAATAGATTAAAACCACTAAAGTCCAAACAAATTAAAGAAATTAGTTAAACCCCATCTAAAGAAAACTACTCCTGGTGCACCACCATCAAAAACAGCCCTAGTATCAGCAGTTAAAGCAGATACAGATAATCTATTAATATTACTATCTGAAACATAAGACTGCAATCCTCCCCAGATTTCAGCACCACCAGAGTTTTTAACAAACCAATCAGTTGTTGATTTAATCCAAGGGGTTTTTGCATTATAATTTCCTTTATATATCATAGGAATGATTACATCTAAATGTTTACCAAGTTTAGGAATATCTTGACCATAATAATAAGGATTAAGTGATGTTTCAGGCATTACAGCTGCAGAAACAACAATATTTGGTTTAACTTTCCTAACAGCTACTGATAATTGGCGAGTGAATTCAGTTACTGCATCAGCACCACTTCCACCACTGTACTTATGTTTGTAAGCAGTTCCAGGATATCTTAAATAATCAAGATGAATTCCAACCACACCATCTATTGCAGCATATTTTCTTGATTTACTTATTATAGTATCGAAAAATGCTTGATTTAACTTTCCATCTTTAATAGGATTTACCCAAGTTTTTGAAGTACCATTATAAAAAACAGGTACCCAAATATGGATTTTCATACCTTTTCTTGTTGCATTTTTAATCCAACTTAATGCCCTAGCTTCGCCTTGAATAGTAAAGAAGGATTCTATAACAAATATATTTTTAATTCCAAATTTAATTAGCCTATCCATTTCAGCATTATCTATTTTAAGTGAATCCCATCCATGAAGCCAAATACCATTTTTATCACCAGATATCTTATATTTAGAACTTATACTTGGTGTTGAAACACTATTAGAGCTAGCTGAAGATCTGTTGTAGTTTGGCATAAACTTGTTTAATTTATGGTTTTTAGGAACATTTAGTGTGAGAGTTTTTGGAACTTGTTTTTGAACATGAATAAAGTCCCCTACTCTTGCAAGACCATAAACTACAGTTTGATAGTGGATTCTACCCTGTTTAATAGTGATAAAATTAGGAACTCTATTGTTTTTAGATATAAAGTTAGAAACTCTCTTAGATATAGTTAAATAATTAGATTTTGAAAGAGTTCTTCTTATATTAACTCCAGAAGGTTTACTTGGATTTCTAATATTCCATTTAATAGTAACTAAACTTTTAGATTTTTTGTCTCTTAATGATATAGCTCTTGAAACTAAGTGCATATATTCAGGAATAGAAAACTTATAACCAGAGATAGTCACAAAGTTAGGTAATCTATTATTCCTAAGAACAAAGTTTTTAACATTTCTTGAAGCTTTAAATATTGCAGCTTGACTAAGTTTAGTAGGTTGTCCTGCTGCTTTAAATGTAGAACTACTAGAAGAGATAGTATTTGATTTACTAGAAGAACTAGAAGAAACACTTGAAGAAACCGTATCTGATTTACTAGAAGAACTAGAAGAAACAGAAGATTGAGTATTGGAAGAAACACTAGACTGACCAGTAGAAGAAACAGTAGTATTATTTACAATAGATTCTTGAGAATTGGTTATTGAAGGAGTAGAACTAGATTTATTATCTCCAACATCATCACTCTGATTAAAATTAGAATTTTCCGCAAAAGCGAAACTACAAGTCAAACAAATGACTAAGATTAATAATAATAAAATTTTAGGAAATTTTGTTTTAAAAAAACCACTAATAATATTACCTCACATGTTATTTTAAAATTTGCAAAATACAGATTTTATTTAATAATAAAATAATCCATATAATACACCCCAAATAAATTTAATTATATCTATATAAATTTAATTATATCAATATAAATTTAATTATATCTATATAAATTTAATTATATCAATATAAATTTAGTGGGCTTTCATATATATCTTAAGAAATGATTATTATATAACTATAAAACATATATACAAAACCATGTTTTCAAAAGATATGAATATAATAATATATTTCTTTACTTATTTAAACATTTCCATTCTAATAAAGATTATTTAAAAAATGAAAACAAAAACAAAAGAATAAAAAACAAAACAAAAAGAATGAAAATAATTTAAAAAAGATAATTTAAAAAAATATAAAATAATTTAAAATAATTTAAAAAAATGTAACTAATTAAATAGCTAATTAATTACATCATTGGGGGCATTCCACCCATACCACCCATACCACCCATTGGAGGCATTCCAGAATCATCAAAACTATCATCAGGATCAACAGCTTCAAGAGCACCTCTTGCAGCTATAAGATCATCTATTCTTAAAATCATTTCAGTAGCTTCAGAAGCAAATTGAATAGCTTGTTTTTTAACTCTTTGAGGTTCAACTACACCTTCTTTTTTCATATCAGTGACTTTTCCTTTAAAGACATCTAAGCCCATATAAACAGATTTTTCATGAGCTGCTCTTAAATCTACAAGCATATCAATTGAATCAAGTCCTGCATTTTCAGCTAAAGTATTTGGAACTATTTCTAATGCTTCAGCAAAAGCATTGACAGATAATTGTTCTCTTCCACTAATAGTTTCTGCATATTCTTTAAGTCGGCGAGCCATCTCAATTTCAGGAGCTCCTCCACCAATAACTACTTTTCCATCTTCAAGAGTAGCTGATACAACTCCTAGTGCATCTTCTAAAGCCCTTTCAATTTCTGAAGTTACATGTCTTGTACTACCTCTTAAAATAATTGAAACAGCTTTAGGATCTTTAAGCTCTTCAGCGAAAATCATCATTTGATCAAAGACTTTCTTTTCATATACTATTCCAGCTTCACCTAAATCATCAGCACTTAAATCATCTATGTTAGTAATAGTTTTAGCACCAGTAGCTTTTTCAAGACGTAACATATCTGACTTTTTAGTTCTTTTAACAGCAAGTATTCCAGCACGAGATAAGTAATGCAAAGCCATATCATCAATTCCTTTTTGACAGAATAAAACATTAGCTCCAGAATCGATGATTTTATCAATCATCTCTCTAACCATTTGTTCTTCATTATCAAGGAAAGCTTGCATTTGTGCAGGATTTGTAAGGTTAATTTTAGCATCAGTTTCTAAATCTTTAACTTCTATAGGATATTTTAACAAAGCAATTTTAGCATTTTTTATTTCTTTAGGCATATTATGATCTGCTTTACCTTTATCAACAAGAACACCATCAACAATTTCAGATTCATCTACACTAGCACCAGAAACTCTTTGAATATTAATGTTTTTCTTGTCAACTTTTCCTTCTTCTTCTACTTTTAAAACAGCATCAACAATTAGTCTAGCTAATGGTTCTTTTGCTTTTTCTGAACCTTTACCAGTCATAGCAGTCATAGCTACTTTTATGAGGGTATCTTCATCTTTTGCATCTATAGAAATATCATTTAAAATTTCATGAACTTTAGCTACAGCTTGTCTGTATCCTCTTACAATAGTAGTTGCATGAATACCATCATCTAATAATTCTTCAGCTTTTTTAAGAAGTTCTCCAGCTATAATAACTGCAGTTGTAGTTCCATCTCCAACAACATCTTCTTGATTTTTAGCTATTTCCACTAACATTTTAGCTGCAGGATGAGCTATATCCATTTCACGAAGGATGGTCACACCATCGTTAGTAATAACTACATCACCCATACTATCAACAAGCATTTTGTCCATTCCTTTTGGACCAAGTGTAGTTCTTACAGTTTCAGCTAAAATTTTTCCAGCCATTATATTCATTCTTTGAGCATCTCTACCAAGGAAACGTTGTGTGTCCTCAGGTAATATAAAAATTGGTTGATTATACTGTGACATTATTTCACCTAAATATTGTAAAAAATTATTATTTTATATATAATTAATTATTTTAATATAATTAATTTTTTAATATAAAATTAATCTAATTATAATTATTTTAATATATTTTTAATTTTTATAAATTTTAATGTAAATTTTATATAAATATTATTTTATAATTTTTAATATAATTCTTAATATATACATTATTTTAATATAATTTTATAATATAATTCTTAATAAATTCATTATTTTAATATAATTCTTAATAAATTCATTATAAAATATTTTATAATATAAA
>Ga0123353_10018560_pt1 | contig 10289 bp, 4 predicted proteins | sample TergutLab28metaG_3_FD_92763 | JGI IMG/M metagenome (GOLD analysis project Ga0123353, IMG submission 92763) | Labiotermes labralis P3 segment gut microbial communities from Petit-Saut dam, French Guiana - Lab288 P3 | ecosystem: Host-associated > Arthropoda: Insects > Digestive system > Gut ...
TACGGGGCGGGGGGAATGTCCCCATCAAATCGGACAACGTCTTCCGACTCACGGCCGGAGTAAAGTATAAATATTTTTGGATAAAAAAGCATCAAAATAAAAACATCGACACTTTGCCGGGGTTGCCCGGCGAGGCAGGAGGGTGAACATGAAAACCAGGATTAAGGCGTTGGCCGTATTTGCGGCGCTGGTTCTCGCACTGGGCGCGTTTGCGGCTTGCGGCGGCGGAAGAAGTTCTGAGCGGTACACGGTGACGTTTATCGCAAACGGCGGAACGGTTTCGCCCGCGACCAAAACGGTCACCTACCGCGCCAAGTACGGCGCGCTGCCCACGCCCGTGAGGGAGAATTTTACCTTTCTCGGCTGGTACGAGCATCCCCAGTTTAGGGGCGATCCGATAACGGCGGAGACCACGGTCGATGAGGACGACAACCACAGACTGTTCGCCAAATGGCTGGGTAAGGACGTGACGGTGTCCTACGACTTCAACGGCGGCTCTATCGGCGGCGATACCGGCGCCGCTCCGCGCACGGTCAAGCTTGGGGCGATGTACGGGCTTGCCGTCCCGTCCGATCCCGTACGCGCGGGTTCGGCTTTTAGGTATTGGTACGTTAAGGACGGCGATTCAGAGATCCGCGTGGAAGAGCGGACGTTGGTTGCTGTACCGGGCGACCACACGATGTACGCCAAGTTTCTGGACGAAAAGCTGCTCTTTGATTTTACCGATCCGGAAGACATCAACTATTTTGATTTCGAGGGTGCGAGAGGAGAGATAACCGAGTTCAAGGGTCAGCCCGCGCTCAAAGTCAATTCGCTGGGCGGCGTCGGATATTGGATTAGGTTGGGCGCGATAGACGCGCGCACAGGTTACGAGTTTGCCGTAACCTTCGATACAGACGCGGATATTTATGCGCAGACCGCCGGCAATCTCGGGCAGTGGCCCGGTATTTGGTATCACTTTTATCCGGGCACGTCCAGCAGAGTTCACGGCGCGACCGCCGGCGTTCCGAGCGACGGATACTTGGAGAGCGCGGGCCCGGATTGGCAGCACCCGACGGAACCGGCGTGGCCCGGGCCGAGGACACATATTTGGCGGCTGCCGATCGACACCAACCAGATCAGTCTGGCCATGATCTTGAGCGGCGCGTATACGCCCAACAACGCCAAAGGATTTGATCTGTACATTACCAGAATTCAGTTATTGCCGATTAAGGATTCCGGCAGGTTCGACTTTGTCGATCCGCGCGATCAAGGAAAATTCGGCCAGATCGGAGGCTACGGCTGGTGCGAAAGTCCTTCGGGCAATCATGCGCCCGTTACCTTCAACGACGTAGAAAATGCCGTTCAGATCGCAAATCCTACAGGCGCGCAGCAGATTTATCTGGATTTTTACATGCCCGTTCGGACGGGTTGGGCCGTGACCTACGAGATTGACGCCGTTCTTCCGGGCGGAATTATGGACGGAAATATCGGTTTGGAAATCTGGGGGTATAACACCGTTCCCAATAAGCACGGAGATCTTCTTTTTGGTTCTACCGCCATAAATCCGTCCGGAGGTGCGTGGCCGGGCACGCAAGTCGCAATGGCGATTGCGCCGCAAGGCAAGGACGTTGTATTCTTGGTCATCAATATGGCGAATTTGCCCAACAGGCAGGACGCGGTATTTTATATCCGCAGTGTGACGCTTTCGCCCGATCCGGGCCCCGTTACCTATTCCGCGGCTCAACTCGCGGGCATTGCCGGAAGCGTGTGGGAAAACCCCGGCGGCGGCGGGACGATGGGCAGTCACGGCTACGACGCGGGCAAGAACGCGTATAAAATAGAATCCGACAGCACGACTTCGTTGGGTATCCGGTTTAATCTCACTCCGCCTTTCGGCTGGACGATCAGCGCGGTCGTTGAAATCGACGGTCTGCCCGGCGGCGACACAATGACAGTGAGTTATGAATTTTACAATACAAGCTTCGGTAATATCGCCGGGGGAAATTTGATCTTTACCGGATCGGGCACGCAAACAATCACGAGCGACGCTTGGCCGGGCGGCGCGTCCGATCCGCACTTTGTTCTGGACTTCAGCGGTTCTTATGCCGGCGCGGCTTACTACATCCACAGCATCACGATTACGCCGCCAACGGCATAAGGCATCTGAAATAATGGAGGAGAATATGAGAAAGTTTAAAACGGTTCTGGGGATGCTTGTTTTGGCGGCTGCGATATGCGGCGCGATGGCGGCCTGCGGAAAGCCGAAGGCGACTTTTACCATCACCGTGCTTCCGTTTGAACACGGCTTTGTCTCGGTATCGCCTCAAAAACCCGTGCAGGGCGGCGACGCAGCGGTGACGGCGACGCCCGCCGAAGGCTACGCAATCGGCGAATTTTTGATAGACGGCCAAAGCGTCGATTATATAGACCGCAACGACGGCTCGTTCGGCTATACGATACGGAATATCCAAGCCGACAAAACGGTCGAAGTCGTTTTTGTGCCCGGCGTTCAGATCGCGCAGGACGGCATAAAGCTGCAAGCGCCTTTTAACCAAGGCAGCGTCATCATTTTTGAGAGCGACACGACGGACACGCAACTCAAAAACAAGCTGGCGTCGCGCATCACGGTCGTCAAAACCTACGAGGACGGCACCTCGGGCGACGCCGTCCCGCGGGCGGAATATCAGATGAGCATCAGCGGTACGGCCGTTACGGTAAAAGAAACGGCGACCGGATTCACCCTGTCGTTCACCGTCGCCGTCACCGTGGCCGCGCCCGTCGGGCTGGAAATAGACCCGCCCTTCGATCAAGGCGAAGTCGAGCTTTTCCTCAACGATAACAACGACGCGACGCTCAAAATCAAATTGGGCTTTATCGGCGTCTATGTGCTTTTGGAGGACGGCGGCAGGCATCAAATCGGGCCGGAGGACTATACCCTCAGCATCGAAGGCGGCGAGGCGATCGGCTATTATGTGACGGTTACGTTGGCTGCCGACGAGACGATCGTCACGGGCTTCTCCGCGGCGGTGACGCAAAAAACGATGAACGGCGTTCAAATCAAGAACAAGGGGACGTTCAATCAAGGCGGCGTCGTCATTTACGCGAGCGACACCACCGACGCCAAACTCAAGGCCAAGCTCGCCGCTTTGATTCAAGTTTACGCGCAGTTCACAAACTCGACCGAGAAGCTGCTGACGGCCGGTGAATACGGCTTGAGCCTTTCGGGCGGTACGCTGACGGTGTCGTCGGGCGGCTTTACGGATACGTTGGCCTTGACGGTCACGCCCGTCGCGCTCGAGTCAATATCCGCGTTCTATTCGGGCGGCGTGACCGTATACGGCGGGCATCCGCTGAATGAATACGAGACGGACATTAAGAATGCGTTGACGGTAACCGGGCTCAACAACGACGGCTCGCCGTATAACGGCGGCGCGTCCGTCGCCTCGTATACGTTGAGTATCGGCGGCGGAGACTTTCCGACAGCACAAGGTAATACGGCCGTAACGGTTAATTACGGCGGAAAAACGACGCAGTTTAACATATATGTAACGGAGGTTGTACAGACCGGCATAGAGCTGGCGTCACCGTTCAATCAAGGAGCGGCGGTTCTTTATTCGGGCGAAAACACGGACACGCTGCTCAAAGATAAATTGTCCGGGCTAATAACCGTCGTTCCCGTATATAACGATGGCACGACGGGCGCGGATCCGCTCGCCGAAAGCGAATATACGCTGAGCATCAGCGGAAATACCGTTTTTGTGATGCAGCCCGGCAAAACGTGGTTTGAGACATTTTTGGCGGCGGTTACATTGGATACGCCGTCGGATATGATCAAAACGGGTAACATTCTTTCGTGGACGGCTTCGTTCGGCGCGTCGAACGGTTACGATGTCAAGGTATACAGAGTCATCAACGGCGTGGAGCTTTTCAACGAGACCGTTGTATCCGCGTCATACAATATCGGCATCTTCCGCGATCTCGCTTTCGGAGAGGATTATCAAGTCGAAGTGACCGCGCGCGCGGTTTCCGGAACTTATTTGAAGTCCGCGACGGCGGCGCACGCGTTCAACGGCGAACGGGTATACGACTTTACCAATCCTGTGGATCAGTATAATTTTGAAAACCAGGCTTGGTGCGACAACAACACGTACCTGCCGATCGCGTATGACAGCGGGCGGAAAGCGATGCGCGTCGGACCTGTCTCCTCAACGGGACAGCAATATATTTACAGCAATGTCTATTTGCCGGTAAAGACGGGTTGGACGGTCAGCTTCGAGGTTGACGCCGTCAAGACGGGAGGCGGCATCTCGGGCAATATCACGATGGAAGTAGGCGCTATCCTTTACGGCGGCGGCAGTGATATTCGGTACGGCAGTCCGGTGACCGTAAGCGCGGGCGCGTGGTCCGTATCCCCCCAAATCATCACCGTCACGGCGGCGGCGGACAGGGACGTTCTCTACTTGGTATTCAATGTGACCAATTCTTCGGACAGGTCAAATCTGTCTTTCTATATTCGCAGCGTAACCGTGTCCGGCCCCGCAGATTTGGATTTGACGGCTTTCGACATCGGCGAAATGGCGTATTGCGATAACCCGAACGGCATGAGCGCGCCTATCGGTTTTGACACAGCGCAAACGGCGGTTAAGGCGGCCAACGCGGCGGGTGCGGAGATTATGTACCTGGAATACAACAGACCTGTAAAAGCGGGTTGGGAAATCGAGTTTGAGGTCGACGTAAAGTTCCCCGCCGCTATGGACGGGCTTGTGAGTTTCGCCGTGGGCGGCAAGAATTACGTTACGGGCGGCGACGTGACCTTCCAAGTCGGCTTTAACTATGCCGCAACGGGAACGGCGTGGCTCGGTACGCAGATCATCACCGCGACAGCGTCCGCGGACCGCGATTATGTCTATTTGGTATGCAATATGGCCGCGGTTTCCGCGCGCACTGGAGCGGAACTGCTCGTGCGTAAGGCGCGCATCACTTCGAAGGCGGGCGTTCAAACGCCCTTTAACGACCAAGGTTACGCGCTGCCGGTCTTTAACAATCCGTTGTTTAAGATGACGCTGGCGGCGTGGGAAGCGCCGATGCCACTGGATAGGCCGTTCGTACAAAACGATTTCGACCTTGTCGCCGCGGCAGGCTACGACTTGATCATGCACCCGTGGTGGAATTTATGCAACTTCGCCGGGGATCAAGTACAGGCCATGCGCTTCCTTGATATGGCGGCCAACGCAGGGCTTCGGGTTCTGATTCACGATACCGATTTGGTACAGGCATGGCACAGTCCGGATTATAAGACGTGGTACTTCGGCGGGCCGTCTGACGCGCCCATGAATACCAAAAATGTTCACCTGTACCAAAACCATCCGGCGTTTGCGGGCATAAACTTTGTCGACGAGCCGGCGACGCCCCAGCTTTATGACGCCCAAGTATTTACCAAACTCGCAAACAGATACGCGCAGGTCAAGGCGCTGCCCGCCTTCCAGAACAAGCTCGTGTATGTCAACCTCAACCCCTGGTGGGGCGCGGGCGTTACGAGTGGAACAAATTACAATAGTCAGTATTTGGATAAGTTTTATAACGCGCTTGACGCCAAAGGCTATAAGCCCGACGTGTTTTCGTACGACGATTACGTGCTGTTCCGCATGGATACCAACCAGGCAAAGTACAAAAACAATCAAGAGGTTGACAAAGGAAGCTATCTCGGACCTATTTGGATATCGAACTGGCAGCTTGAGACAGGCAAGGCAAAGATGGATATGCAGACCGATGTAAGCGCGGTAAGAGATATTTATCTGCAAGAGCTCGCGCATATCAGAACCTACGCAAAGACAAAAAATGTTCCGGCTAACGTATTCCTGCTCACCAACGGCCATTATACCGGCGATTCCAATCCGACAAGCGTTAGGGATACGAAAGCGGCCGGACATTGGTATAAGGACGTCAACGAAAACGACATCCGATGGCAAACCGCTTGCGCAATGGCATACGGATATCAGTCTATCTCGCATTTCGAATACGGCGCGTTCGGCGATTTGCTTACGCAAACCCGGACCGACCACGGCGGTTACTCGCCGGTATTGGACCCGGTTAACGGCAAGCCTCTGATACTGTATCAAAATATGAGGAACGTCAATCTCGAGGTGCGCGCGTGGGATCAAGTGTACGGCAGTTTTGTTTGGCAGGGAACGGCGCGTGTGGCGGGCTCTTCGGGCGGTAGCAATACACTGATCAATAAAATTGACGCCGTAAATGTAACCGCCTTGAGCGGCGCAACCGTGACGTCAACCGAGGACTTGCTGGTAGGGCAATTCAAGTACGGCCTGTTTGACGGTTATATGTTGACCAACGCCCGCAACCCTGATCTGAACCGCATCGCGGCCGTTTCCGTCACGTTCACAGGTTATAACGCCGTTCTGATCTACGAAAACGGCGTACCGCGGATTCAAGCGCTTGACGGATCGGGTCAGACATCAATCACGATACCGGCGGGCAACGGCGCTTTTGTTATACCGGTAAAAAACAAATGATGAACCTCTAAGGAGTTCACTCCCCGCGGCTTCCGCCGCGGGGAGTGGTTTATAGCGGTAAACAAAAATCCTCGCGGAGCTGCGGCACGGTATTATTTTCCGCTGATCCGCCTGCGGGCGGCGGCAATTACTGGCGTTATGTGAACGGTGTTCCGACACCTTGGTAGAAAAATGATGACCAACAGACAAAGATTTTTTAATATCTTGGAAGGTAAGCCCGCGGATCGCGCGCCGTATTTCCCGGACATCTCGTTGTGGTATGAATATACCCGCAAAGGCTTCGGCGAAGAACAGCTTTTCGGGCCGGGCGTCTATATTCCGGACGGACTTGAATTCCACAAAAGAGAAAGCCGCCTTACGGGCAAGCACGCGAATTTTACCTTCCTGGATTATTACAGGGAGTACGATTGGGGACTGCCCGTCCATATTTATGATTGGAGCGAGGCTTTCTATACGGGCGGCATAGAGAGAACGTGTGAGAGGCGCGGCAAATACGACGTTCAGACCTTTAAAACGCCGAAAGGGGATTTACGGCGCCGATATATATTGGATTCTGACGGCTCATGGGCGCCGTGCAATTATTGGATGGATGACTTTGAGCGTCAGCTCGAGGCCTTAAAATACTTGATCGCGCACACGGAGTTTAAGACGGATTTTAGCTCGACGGAGCGGTTTTTGCGCGAAACTGACGGCTTCGGCGTATGCGACATTGTTATAGCACGCTCGCCTTTCGGCAAAATTGTTCACGAATATTTGGGCTTCGAGCATACGGTTTATGCGCTTGCCGATCACGAAAAAGAAATCGACGGGCTATTAAAGCTTCAAGAGGAGTTGGATTTAAGGCTCGTGGAACTGGCCGCGCGGGCGCCCGCGCGGATTGTTATCATTTCCGACCATGCGGACGAAAACTTGATCGCTCCCCCGTATTATCAAAAATACTGCATACCGTTTTACCAAAAAGCGCGAAGTATTCTAAAGACAAAAAACAAGTACGTGTCAACGCATTTGGACGGCAACATCAAGGGTTATCTGCCCTTTATCGCCGGAGCGGGATTCGATCTTTTGGACGGATGCACGCCCGCGCCCATGTTTAATTATGAGCCGGAGGCGCTTTCCGCGGCGATCAAAGGCGGCGTGCGCGCCTATTGCGGCGTCCCGGCAAGCATGATTTTGGAGAACGCCGATTCCGCGCCGGCCATAGAATTCGCCGGAAGGATTGTCAAGGCGTTCGGGGGAGAGGTTATCGTTAATATAGGCGACGTTACACCTGTCAACGGCAGCCTGCAAGCCGTTATCGGCATCGGAATGGCTTTACAAGGAGAAACCCAATGCTACACATGATCGGCAACGCGCATCTTGATCCGGTTTGGCTCTGGACAAAACTCGAGGGGTTCGGCGAAGTCGTTTCTACGATGGAATCGGCCGCGCGCCGCATCGAGGAAAACTCCGACGTGGTTTTTACGTGCTCGTCGGCGGCGTATTATGATTTTGTCAAAAGGCATGATAAAATGTTATTTGAAAGAATCAAAAAACACGTAAAAAGCGGGCGGTGGTGTATCGTGGGCGGATGGTGGATCCAGCCGGACGACAATCTGCCCTCGGGCGAGATTTTTGCGCGGCATGCGCTTTACAGCCAGCGCTTCTATCGGGAAAACTTTGGGATCATCTGTCAAACGGGATATTGTGTAGACAGTTTCGGCCACAACGCCAATATGCCCCAGCTGCTCAAACAGGGCGGCATGAACAGCTTTGTCTTTATGCGTCCCGGTCCGGGGGAAAATCCGGATATTGAGCGGCTTTTTATTTGGGCCGCGCCAGACGGCTCGGCGGTCACGGCTTTTCGGATTACCAACCAGGGTTATAACGGCGATGTAAGCGGAGATATCGACCGGCTTTTGGCGGATTCGGACGCTTGCGGATTGGAGTTGATGTGTTTTTACGGCATAGGTAATCACGGCGGCGGGCCGACGAGAAAGCAGATCGCCGAGATTATGCGCGCTCGGGAAGCGGGCAAGCCGGTCAAATTTTCGTCCCCTAACGAATACTTCCGCGCAGTCAAGGAAACCGGTGTTAAGCTGCCCCGTTATAAGGGCGATTTGCAGTTCCATGCGATTGGCTGTTATTCGGCGGTATCGAGCCTAAAACGCGCGCAGCGTACCGCCGAAGCCGCCCTTGTCGAGGCCGAAAAGCTGATGTTTCTCGCGTCCGAGTTGATCGGTTCGTATTACGACGCCGCGGAGATCGAGCGGGCGTATAAGAAGGTATTGTTCAACACCTTCCACGATATTCTGTGCGGCTGTTCCGTCAAAGAAGGGTTGGACGCCGCGTTGTCCAATTATCATTCCGCGATCGCCGCCGCCGGCGCTCTGAAAGAAAAAGCGGTCATCGATATAGCCAAAAATATTAACACGATGGTCGACGGCGTTACGCTGGCGGGCAAAACCGATTGGCAGATTTGGGAAGAAGCCGATTTGGGCGTACCGGTCGTCTTGTATAATGCGAACTCGTTCCCGTTGAATAAAACGGTGACGGTCAGCCGTGTCTTTGCGTCGTGCGCGGACGAAACAGGCAGGGCGCTGCAGCTGCAATATGCAGACGACAAATACATCAACGGCGTTGAGGGCAAGGCTACGCTCTTTGAGGCAAGCATTCCGCCGTTGGGCTATACGACCTATTGGCTTTATAAAGACAAGAAATTGTCTCCCGTGCAAAAATCTCCGTTGCTTGCGGAAAAATACGCGCTCGAAAACGAGTATATCCGGGTACGTTTCAACGCGGATAACGGCGCGGTTTCATCGATAACGGATAAGAGGACGGGGTATGGATATTTGTGCGGCGATTCGTTTGTGCCGTATTTGTTTGAGGATAAAAGCGACACATGGTCGCACGGAATAGGCTCGTATGATGTCAGAGACAAGCGCGGAATGGCGTTTGACGGCATACGCCTTGTCGAAAGCGGGCCGATCCGGGGACGCGTGCGCGTAAAATACAGATATAATCATTCTTATATGGTGGTGGATTATTCATTGGAGAGGCTTTCGGAGCATATTTCCGTCGGAGTTAAGCTGAATTACAGCGAGAAAGATACCATCCTGCGGATACCCGCATATTTGTCCGGCGACCGCTTCCTGCATGAGATTCCATACGGATTTGCCGAAAAAGCGCCGGACGGCAAAGAAACCGCCGTCAACAGATGGGGCGCGCTCCTCAATCCAAACGGAGCCGGCGTTTGTCTGATCACGGATTGTAAGCCGTCGTTTTGCGCGGACGATGGGTCTATTCAGTTTATAGCGGCTCGGAACACAATATACGCCAATCATTACGGGCGGCTCGACAGCGGCGCCGAATATGATTATACCGACGAAGGACTGCAATATTTTCGGTTTTTGATTTGCCCGTTCCAAAGCGCTGACCCGACGCGATTTTGCGCGCTGGCCGATACGATGGAGGATGTAAATTACCTAATTGACGCCTATCACGGCGGCGTTTTGAACCGCAGCGGCAGCTTGATCGCGGTGGATAAGGCCAATATTACCGTTTCGGCCGTCAAAAAACAGGAGGACGGAAACGGGGATATTATACGGCTCTACGAAACCGCCCAAAAACAAACCGCCGTACAAATCCGGTTCCGGAACAAGAATTTTGGCCTTTCGTTTCGTCCGGGTGAAATCAAAACCCTGCGTATTCAGAACGGCGAACTGTCCGAAACCGATTTTTTGGAATACGTTGACGCCGGCCATATTCGGCATACGATTTAAGGAAATATTTTTAAGGAGA